>Ga0207963_1000856_pt1 | contig 16255 bp, 18 predicted proteins | sample Knorr_S15_td_NAD_FD_185604 | JGI IMG/M metagenome (GOLD analysis project Ga0207963, IMG submission 185604) | Marine microbial communities from Southern Atlantic Ocean transect - Knorr_S15_td_NADW_ad_2500m_LV_A (SPAdes) (version 2) | ecosystem: Environmental > Aquatic > Marine > Oceanic | place...
GTCCTGTCAGTAAAGTGTTACCTATGTCCTGTCGGCGTACCTCCAAGCTATCTAACAAGCGATTGCTGCAGTCGCGGAAAGAGGTGAGTGGGTCCGAAGGACTCGCCTTGCGGCTCGCACTTCGGATCGGCATGCTGGCCGCGCAGCAGAATCGCGAGACGTTAGGTAGCAGCCTACAACAGGAGGCCATGCATGCGATACTTCACAACTCGGCCAGCAGGCGTGCTCGGACTTTTTGATTCCAGGGTGCCGCTCCGCATCATGCTACTTGAGGAGTGCTGACCCCGTGCTCGTCCTCCGCGGTTTGATCGGCAGTGCCGTCCAAGTTGCCCTAATCGGGGCTGTGCTACTCTTGCCCGCCGGCACCTGGGATTGGCCCAGAGCGATACAGTTTCTCATGGGCTACGGATTGGTCGTCGGCATTGCGGTGGTCGTACTCGCTCGGATCGCACCCGAAGGCCTCGAGGCGCGGCTTGCTGCCCCGGCGTCCGCTTCCCAGCCCCTGGGCGACCGAATCGCTTCGGCGCTTCTCTTTGCCGCCCTTTTCGCCTGGTTGGTCTTTGTTCCCATCGACGTCTTCCGGTTGGAACTCTTGGCCCCACCTTCGCTTGCGATCTCGATCGTCGGCGCCGTGGTCTGCCTGGCCGGCTTCATGGTCATCTTGATGACGATTTACCAGAACTCGTTCGCCGCCCCCATCGTGAAGGACCAATCGGAGCGTGGCCAGACGCTCGTCGACACGGGTCTCTACAGCCGAGTTCGTCATCCCATGTACACCGGGATGTTGCTCTGGTTAGCCGGACTTGGGCTATGGCTGGAGAGTACTACGGCGGCGATCGGTGTGCTGGCCTTGGTCCCTTTCTTTCTGGGCCGGATCCATGCCGAAGAACGCTTCCTACGGGATACGCTGGAGGGCTATGGCGACTACACCAACCGCGTTCGCCATCGACTGATTCCCTTCGTCTGGTAGGCGCCTAAGCGGCAGCTGCTACCTAACAAGCGATTGCTACAGTCGCGGGTGGAACGGAAGGGTCGCATACTTCGCTTACGCTCAGCATGTTTGCCGCGCAGTAGAATCGCGAGACGTTGGGTCGCACACCGCGATGGGAGCGGAGTAACCCCTTGCGCCGCGCTCATCGACTGGCTGTCACGGTCGAAGTGCCCCCCCCGGGGTCGCTGACGGCCTTCAGTTCACCGAGGCAGGGTCCACTCGTGTGGGCGTGGCGTCTCCGGCGATAATGCTCTCGGCACCCAGGGCGATAGCACGTATGGTATTGGTCATATGCGCCATATCGAGCGTCTCGACGTGGTCGCTCACCTGGTGGTAGTCGCGGTCCACATCGATCGGCGTGGTCGAGATGGAGTGCGCCGGCACCCCGAGTCGGGCGAGCGTCGCATTGTCGGACCGATAGAAGAGGTTCTGCGCTGGGTACGGATCCGGGTAGAAGGAATACTCGGTGCCGGCCACCGCCTCCTGAAGAATCTCCCCGAAGCTGGAGCGCTCAAAACCGGTGAGCCAGGCGGTGTTCGGCCCCTCGACGGCGGGTTTCCCGATCATTTCGATATTGAACATTGCGACGACTTGGTCCGGGTCGAGCTGCGTCGAGAAATACCTCGATCCGTAGCCGCCGGATTCCTCAGCCGTGAAGGCTACGAAGAGCAAGGTCCGCTCCGGCGTGCCGCGCTGGGCGAAGTAGCGAGCGAGCGTCACCACCGCGGTGGTGCCAGAAGCGTTGTCGTTGGCGCCGTTCGCGATGGAGTCGCCATCCACGGCCGGACGGATGCCGATGTGGTCATAGTGGGCCGAAAATAGGATGAATTCATCGCTTCGTCGGCCGGGGATCATGCCGACGACGTTGACCAGTGGCTCCTCGCTGATCCTTGCGGAGAAGGACTGGAAGTAGCCTTGCAGGCCCTCTAAGGGTTCGAGCCCGGCGGCCTCGAATTCATGTGCCAGAAACGCCGCCGCTCGCTCCGCGTCCGCTGTGGCCGCCCGCCTACCGCGCATGTCGTCGGAGGCGAGCACAGAGATGATACGGCGCACCTCTTCGACCTCGATGCTGGAGGGATCGGCCGGACGGAACTGTTGCGCCGCCAACTGTGCGCCGCAGGCCAATGCGGCCATGCACGAGAGAGCGCCGATCGCGAGCATTGGAGGGAATCGAAACCGTGTCTTCATCGTTGAGCGATGGCTGGAGACGGGGTGGCGCCAGGAAGGTAGCGGCACTCCCCTTGTCGGACCGACGGGCGTGACTACAGCACGCCACTCGAGGCCGGCATGGTCTTCACGGTCGAACCGAAGCTGTATGCGCCGGATCTGGATATCGCGATCATGATCGAAGACGTGATCCTCGTCACGGAGGACGGCTACGAGAATCTCTCCGCTGGTGCGCCTCGTACGGTCGAGGACATAGAACGAATCATGGGAGGCAGGTAAAAGTCGGGCTTGACCAGGACATCAGGCCCTGCCAGCATCAGCGTCTAAGGAATTCGAGTCCTCGGAACAATGACCAGCATCGTCACGCATTCGCTTGCCGCCCGATTTATGGGCCTCTCCACCTTGCGGGAGAGGTGTGTGCGCACGTGTTGACCGTGACGTAGCCACCGAGCATCCGAGGCTTCGGCCCGGGGCCCTCTCCCACTCGTGGAGAGGGCCCTTTCTTTTTTCCCCGAGCTTTTCAACTCTTCGCCACATAGGGAGTCACGAAATGGACACCAAGACCATGGGGCGATCCGAACCGATTGTGCAGGCTGGTCCGGAACCCCTGACATCGCTACGCGAGCGAATCGATCAAGTCGACAATTACCTAGTGACAGCCCTGGCCGCACGACTGCGGCTCGCGGAGCAAATAGGCACCCTGAAACGGAATACGGGTATGCTGCCGCTGGATCCCAGGCGCGAAGCTGAAGTCGTGCGACGGGCATGCGAGGTCGCGCGCGCTGAGGGCATTCCCGAGGAGGGCGTACGCCAGATCATCTGGAGCGTCATCGACTATTGCCGGGCGGGCGTTATCAGGAGTCATGCGTGCGAGTAGGCTTCCAGGGCGAGCTGGGCGCTTTCAGCGAGGAGGCCATCTACGAGCTGGTGGCCGAGGCCGAAGCAGTTCCGTGTAGGAGCTTCGACGCCGTGGTGCTCGCGGTCGAGCAAGGCACGGCGGATGCCGGCGTCTTGCCTGTAGAGAATACGCTGGCGGGCACCGTGGCGGCCGCGTACGACGCCTTGGCGGGCGGGGCTACCCGGGTGGTCTCTGAAGTCGCGATACCGATTCGGCACTGCCTCCTCGGTGTTCCGGGCGCTTCGCTGCAGTCGTTGGAGGAGGTGCGCTCCCACCCCGTAGCCCTCTCTCAGTGTCGAGGCTTTTTCGCCTTGCACCCTGGCATTTTGGAGCAGGCCGTGTACGACACAGCCGGCGCCGCCAGAGCGGTCGCGAGCGCGGGGGTGCCGACCGTCGCTGCCATCGCGTCGCGCGGCGCGGGCGTGCGCTACGGCCTGGACGTGTTACAGGCGGAGCTTCAGGACCGTTCGGACAACCAGACGCGATTCTTTCTCGTGACTCGCGAAGGTATGGGCGGGGACTCGATTGGCGAGCCGTCGGCTTCGAGCCAGGCCGTTGATCGCTTAGCGCTCAAGACCGCATGGGTCGCCGAAATCCCCAACCGCCCGGGTTCGTTGCACGAGCTGCTCGGTGTTTTCGTAACTCGCGGCTTGGACCTCACACACGTGGTGTCCCGACCCGCGGAGTCCCCCTGGACCTATCGTTTCATTCTCGAATTCACTCACGCAGATCCTGCGGATGCCGGTCGTGCGTCAGAGGAAGCTGAGCGGCTCGGTGCGGTGGTCCGTGAGCTGGGTACGTTCGCCGCATGGCAGGCGGATCGGCAGGCGGATGGGAAAAAGGGGCCTTGACGACCTTCAGTGATGGTAGTAACAATGCCGAGACTGGGTTCAGTTGACCGGCGGGGTGCCAAGAGCGGCGCCGGACCACTTTTTCGGTGATCAGATGATCGACTTTTTGGCGATTGGCTTCCTTCTACTCGGCTCGCTCCGACTTATCGGGCTCCTTGGTGAGCTTGCTGAGAGGGCGCCAGCCGTTCGTACGGGATAGAAAACACCGAAAACGAACCGAGCGGCGGCGGGCCCTCTCCACTCAGGGGAGGGCCCGCCGCTTTTTTCGCACCTCAACGGAAACGACAGATGGCACGCATCACGGTGTTCGACACGACGCTACGAGACGGGGAACAGTCACCCGGCGCGACTTTGACCGCAATCGAGAAGCTCAGGATGGCCCACGAGATTGCGGGCCTGGGTGTTGATGTAATCGAGGCTGGATTCGCGGCGAGCTCTCCAGAAGACGCAGCATCGATCCGCGGGATCGCTGCGGAGGTGCGGGACGTGGTGATTACCGCGCTCGCTCGCACCACCCCCGGTGACATCGAGGCGGCGGCCGAGGTGCTCGAAGGCGCAGAGCGAGGGCGCATCCACACATTCATCGCGACGTCCGACATCCATCTGGAGCGCAAACTCGGCATCTCGCGCGCGGAGTGTGTCGATCGGGCGGGAGAGGCTGTCACTCAAGCGCGGTCGCTCGTGGATGACGTTGAGTTCAGCGCTGAGGATGCCACGCGGACGGACATCGACTTCCTCTGCGAGGTCATCGGCGTAGCGGTCTCGGCTGGTGCTACCACGATCAACATTCCCGACACTGTAGGCTACGCGGTCCCGGCCGAGATTTCCAAAATGTTCGGCACCTTGCTGGTGCGCGTGCCGGGGCTCGCCGATCAAGTCTTGAGCGCACACTGCCACGACGACCTTGGCCTCGCCGTCGCGAACTCGCTGGCCGCGATCGCCGCGGGCGCCCGCCAGGTCGAGTGCACCGTGAATGGCATCGGTGAGCGCGCGGGCAACGCCGCACTGGAGGAAATCGTGATGGCCATTCATGTGCGCGCCGACGAGCTCGGACACGAGACCGGTGTGAAGACCGAGCGCCTCTACCGAACCAGTCGGCTGCTCGCGCACTTGACGGGAATCGAGCCGCAGCCCAACAAGGCAATCGTGGGTCGAAACGCGTTTGCGCACGAAGCCGGCATCCATCAGCATGGTGTGCTGAGCGATCCGAGGACGTATGAGATCATGACGCCCGAGCTGGTAGGCGCTCCGGGTACCGAGCTCGTTCTCGGGAAGCACTCCGGCCGGCACGGCATCGAAGCTCGCTACGAGGCGCTCGGCTACACTCTCACGCGGGAAGATCTGGACAGGGTCACCGAGGACTTGAAAGCACTCGCCGAGCGGAAAAAGACAGTGCTCGACGAGGACCTGATCTCGATCCTGCATCACGGCGTGATGGAGGACGTAAGAGAAGCGTTCCGGCTCACCTCGCTCGATGTGCACTGCGGGGGCGACGTATCACACGCGAGTGTCGTCATCGAAACCGACAACGATCTGCGTCTGGAGGCGAGCGGCTCGGGTGACGGCCCCATCATGGCAGCGTTTGCGGCGATGGAATCCGTGCTCGACTTCCGGGTCGTCCTGGATGATCTGACAGTGCGTTCCGCGACACCTGGACGCGACGCATTAGGAGAGGTCTCCATTCATGCACGCGTCGACGCCCACACGTTCACCGGGCGCGGCGCGCACACCGACGTGGTGCACGCGGCTGCTCAAGCATACTTGCACGCCGTGAACAAGGCGGCGGCGGCGCGTATGCTGGAGGAAGCGCATCTGGAGAGTACCGCGGACCAGTGGGGCGTCTAGTGAACTCTTCGTGCTCGGGTGCGGCCCGATAGTGGCACACATCGACGTAGTTGCGTTGGCGGGTGACGGTATCGGGCCGGAGGTCACGGAAGCCGTTACCCGCGTTCTAGGGGGGGTTGCTTCCGCCTACGGCCACGAACTCACGGTGCGCCCCCACGATGTCGGCTGGTCGGCATACGAGCGGCACGGGACGCCGCTGCCGGACACTACGCTCGAGGCGTGCGTGCGGGGGCCCGCGGTGTTCCTGGGCGCAGTCGGCGACCCCCGCGCTGATGGCTTGTCACCCGAGAAGCGCCCGGAGGCAGCGCTGCTTCAGTTGCGCCGCGAGCTGGGCTGCTTTGCCAACCTGAGACCCGCCAAGATCGACGAGCAGCTGGTCGGTATTTCGGCGCTCAAGCCAGAAGTGGCCGTGGGCACCGACCTCGTCATCGTGCGCGAGCTTACGGGCGGCATCTACTACGGCACGCCTCGAGGCGCTGAAGCCGGGTCGGATAGGACCGTGAACACCCTGGTCTACACGGAGTTCGAAGTGGAGCGGATCGCGCGCATCGCCTTCGAGATGGCTGGGCGGCGACGGGGGAGGCTGACCTCGATCGACAAGGCCAACGTGCTCGAAGTGTCCCAATTGTGGCGCGCGGTAGTCGATCGCGTCGCTGGTGATTATCCGGACGTTTCGGTCGGCCATATGTTCGTCGATCGAGCGGCGATGGAGCTGATTACGGCTCCGACGCAGTTCGACGTGGTGCTCACCAGCAATCTGTTCGGTGACATCCTGAGTGACGAAGCGGGCGCGATCTGTGGCTCCCTCGGGCTGCTCGCGTCGGCAAGCGTGGGTGGCGAGGTGGGCTTGTACGAGCCCGTGCATGGCTCGGCACCCGACATTGCCGGCCAGGGTATCGCCAATCCGATCGGTGGCATCCGCTCTGCGGCGCTGATGCTCTCGCACTCGTTCGATCTTCAATCCGAGGCCAGGGCTCTGGAGGATGCGGTGACTACTGTACTGGCGGGAGGCCTGAGGACGCCCGACCTCGCGGGGCCGAACGATGCATCGGTGAGCACCAGCGCTTTCACAGATGCCGTAGTCGAGGCGGTGGCGCTCGGCGGTGCACGCGTCGGTGCCGCAAGCGCCGAGGTGTCGCCGTGAGCAACCCGGAGACGGAAGCGCCGCCGCGCACGCTGCTCGACAAAGTGTGGGCCGGCAGCCTGGTGCGCGCGGGCGAGGGTGAGCCGGATCTTCTGTACGTAGACCTGCACCTCGTGCACGAGGTCACCTCGCCCCAGGCCTTCGAGGGCCTCGCCGCCGCGGGACGCATAGTTCGTCGGCCCGATCTGACGATCGCGACCGTCGATCACAATGTGCCTACGACGGACCGGTCCCTGCCCGTGCTTGATGTGATCGCTCGACGGCAGATGGACACGCTGCGTCACAACGCTGAACGCTTCGACGTTCGATTGCTCGACGTCGACGATCCTCGGCAAGGCATCGTTCACGTTATTGGGCCCGAGCTCGGACTCACCCGACCGGGCATGGTCATCGTGTGCGGTGACAGTCATACCTCGACGCATGGCGCGTTCGGGGCGCTTTCGTTCGGCATCGGCACGTCCGAGGTGGAGCACGTGCTCGCGACGCAGTGCATCCCACAGCGACGGCCCCGCTCCATGGAGGTCCGACTGGAGGGAGTGCGCCCGGACGGAGTAACCGCGAAGGACCTCATCCTTGCGGTCATCGGGCACATCGGCGTGGCCGGTGCGGCGGGCCACGTGATCGAGTACACCGGCCCGGTCATTACCGCGCTTTCGATGGAGGAGCGCATGACCGTGTGCAACATGTCCATCGAGGCGGGCGCGCGTGCTGGACTGATCGCCCCGGACGAGACGACGTGGCACTACCTCAGGGGTCGCGAAATGGGCCCCACGGATGAGGAGCTCGAGTCGCTCATCCCGGAGTGGCGCGAGCTCGCCACGGATGAGGGGGTGACCTACGATCGTTCCGTCGTGCTCGACGTCAGCGGCTTCGAGCCCCAGGTGACCTGGGGCACGAACCCCGGCATGGTTGCGCCTATCTCCGGATCGGTTCCGGACCCCGAGCTGCTCGTGGACGAGGACGCCAAAGAAGGCGCGCGTCGCGCGCTCGCCTACATGGACCTGGAGGCCGGGACGCGTATTGAAGCCATAAGCATCGATCGTGTTTTCATCGGCTCCTGCACGAACGGTCGACTCGATGATCTGAGAGAGGCTGCATCAGTGCTTTCCGGACGCCGCGTGCACGAGAGCGTACAGGCGATGGTTGTGCCCGGATCGGCTGCGGTGAAGCGACAGGCCGAGGCGGAGGGGCTCGATGACGTTTTCAAGGATGCGGGGTTCGATTGGCGAGAGGCTGGATGCTCGATGTGCTTGGGCATGAATCCGGACATTTTGGAGCCGGGGCAGCGCTGCGCTTCGACATCGAATCGCAACTTCGAGGGACGCCAGGGCAGGGGTGGCCGCACCCATCTCGTGAGCCCCGCCATGGCTGCTGCTGCCGCCGTCGTCGGCCATTTCACCGACCCACGGAACTGGAGCGCGTGATGGAGCCGTTCCGCCAACATACCGGGATCGTCGCGCCGCTCGATCGTGCCGATATCGATACCGACCAGATCATCCCGAAACAGTTCCTCAAACGCATCGAGAGGGCCGGTTACGGCCAGTTCTTGTTCAACGACTGGCGCTTCGCCGAAGACGGGTCCCCCCGTCCCGAGTTCGCCTTGAACCGTCCCGAGTATGAGGGCGCGTCGATTCTCGTGACGCGCCGCAATTTCGGGTGCGGATCTTCGCGCGAGCACGCCGCCTGGGCCTTGTTGGACTACGGCTTCCGGGCCGTACTCGCGCCGAGTTTTGCGGACATCTTCCGTGAGAACGCCGACCAGAACGGCATCGCCGCCATCACGCTCGCCTTCGACGAGATCGACAGGGTGCTCGCGCGAGCGGCGGATCAAGCACCGTATGAGCTCACCGTGAATCTGGAAGCGTGCACAGTGGCTGACCAAAACGGTTTCATCGCCGAGTTCGAGATGGACGACTTTCGGCGCACGTGCCTCATGGAAGGACTGGACCGTATCGGCCTTACGCTTCGGCACGAGGGCGACATCAGCGCATATGAGGACGCTTGGTCGGGAGCACAATAACCGCCGCCGGACTACCCCCAGACTTCTTCGAAGAGCCTCATGAAGTTGGCTCCCAGCACTTTCTCGATCACCCGGCTCGCGTGCCCTCGCGCGGACATGTGGTCTGCGATCGTTTCGAGTCGGCGCGGATGGTTCAGATCGGGCACATACGGAATCGTATCCTCGCGCGGTGCGGCGATCCCGGCTGCGGTACGCTGCCGAGAGACCTCTTCGAATCGGGCCGTGAAGTCCCCTCCTACGTCGAGCGGGACGATGCCTTGGTCGCTACCGATGCCAACATGGTCTTCGCCACACACATCAAGGGCGTGTTCGATGTGAGCCAGTACGTGTGCGGCCGACGGGGGCCCGCTCGGGTTCAGAAACGGCATGAGATAGATGCCCACCACACCACCGTTCTCGGCCAGCAGCCTCAGCGTCGCGTCATCCTTGCTCCTGGGATGATCGAAGACGGCTCTGCATCCCGAGTGCGTAAGCGAGACCGGGCGACGCGACGCTCGAATACCGTCAAGCGTCGTGCGTGGACCGCAGTGGGAGAGGTCGATCAGAACTCGCCTTTCGTCCAAGCAGTCGACTACCTCGACTCCGAGCTCGCTCAGGCCGCCATCGTCGGCGGCCAGGCACCCGGAGCCGATCTTGTTCACGACGTTGTAGGTGAGTTGGACGATGCGCACGCCGAGTTCGTAGAACTCTTCGATGCGCCCGAGGTCGTCTTCGATCGGCACCGCGTCCTGGAACCCGAGAATCAAGCCGAGTTTTTGACTCGCTTTCGCATCTCGCAGGTCTGCAACGGAGCGAACGCCAACGAGCGTCGCGGGATTCGCTACGAGCTCACGCGCCCAAGTCGCGATTCGAGCGCGGGTATTGTCGAAGGCACTGCCATCGACACCCGCTCGCGCATTTACCGTGAGGTTCACCGCGGTGATGCCGGAGCTACTGATGTGGTCGAGCGCCTCATCCCCGAGCGGCAGCGCGCCTTGAGGGATGTTGAACTGCATCGGGCCCGCTAAGGCATCGACCACGAACGCTTGCTCGTAGCCGGGCCACGCGAGCCGAGCTCGCTCGCCGCTTGGGCGGCCCTCCTCCACGGCACGAAGCATTTCCGGTGCGATCACTCCGACACTCGCGAGACGAACGAACTCTCTCCGCTTCATGGTGATCTGGACCTTGTTTCAGGAGATGATGCGCCGCAATCTCGCTGCCGCTCGTCCGGTGGCGAAAGCCTTGCCGCCGAACTGCCGCACAGGCGATCGTAAGGCTTCCATCAACCACGAACCGGATTCCAAGTCTGATCATGAGACGTTCCTTCGCTCTAGTGCTCACGGCACTCACGCTGACCGCCGGGTCTCTCCTGGCGCAGCAAGATCCCCACATGGCGAGGGCGCTGCGCGTGCTCTCGTCGACGCCTCTGATCGACGGACACAACGACCTGCCGTGGGCAATCCGGGGCAGCGAGGTCGCGCCGCACGATGTCGAGGCGGCCGAGCACGACTTGCGCGCGAGCACGCCGTTTCACACCGACATCGAACGCTTGCGAGCGGGCATGGTGGGTGCGCAGTTCTGGTCGGTCTACATCCCCTTTGGCTCGACCGAAGAGGGCGCCGCCAAAGTACAGCTCGAGCAGATCGACATTGCGCTCCAGCTTATCGCCAAGTATCCGGACGTGTTCGAGCTCGCGCTGGATGCGTCCGACGTTCAGCGCATCTTCGCGTCGGGCAGGATTGCTTCGATGATGGGCATGGAGGGCGGCCACGCCATCGAGAATTCGCTCGGCGCGCTGCGGGCGTTCTTTGCGATGGGGGTGCGCTACATGACGCTCACCCACAACGGCACGCTCGATTGGGCCGACGCCGCGAATGGGGAGCAGGTGCACGGAGGACTCACGGCGTTTGGTGAGGAAGTCGTGCGTGAGATGAACCGAATGGGCATGCTCGTCGATCTATCGCATACCGCGCCGTCTACGATGAACGACGCGCTCGACGTGGCGACCGCCCCCGTCATCTGGTCGCACGCGTCGGCGCGCGGCGTCCGAGACCACCCGCGCAACGTGCCCGACCAGGTTCTGCGTCGCCTCCCGGCCAACGGCGGCGTTGTCATGGTGACCTTCGTGCCTTCGTTCGTGTCCGAGAGCGATGAGGCGACGATCGCGGACGTGGCGGATCACGTCGATCACATCGCCAGCATCGCGGGCGTGGATCACGTGGGCATCGGGTCGGACTTCGACGGCATCTCCTCCACCCCGGTCGGCCTGGAGGACGTGTCGACGTTCCCCGCCCTCTTTGCCGAGCTGTCACGTCGGGGCTGGAGCGAAGGCGATCTCGCCAAACTCGCGGGCGAGAATCTGCTTCGCGTCATGATGGAGGCCGAGACAGTTGCTCGGCGCCTGCAGCGGGAGAGGGCGCCTTCCATGGCGACGATAGAAGAGCTGGACGGGGGGGTGAGCCAGGACGGATCGCCGGGAGGCTCGTGATGAGCAGCCTCCAGCGCCCTGGAAGCGAGGACCAACATGAGTACTACACTCGCTACACGGACCTCGTCCCGGACGGTGACATCATCCAGACGCTGCGGAACCAGATTCAAGCCACACTCGAGCTGCTGAGGAGCGTGCCAGCCGAGAAGGAGACATTCCGCTACGCGGAAGGGAAGTGGTCTCTGCGCGAAGTAATCGGGCATCTGCTCGATACCGAGCGGGTCTTTTCCTTCCGCGCGCTGACCATGGCGCGCCAGGACGCTGCTCGGCTTCCCGGCATGGACCAGGAAGACTGGTGCGGGCGCAACAACGCCCATGAGCGCACCCTGCAAGACCTCGCCGACGAGTGGGCCGCTCTACGTCGCGCGAACGTGCATCTGTTCGAGAGCTTCGATGCGGAAACCGGGAGGCGCACGGGTGTTGCGAGCGGGTATGCCTTCGCGGTCCGGAGCTTCCCATGGATCATCGCGGGCCACGAGCTTTGGCATCGGCAGCTGATCGAGCGGGATTACCTGTCCGGCTCGTGACTCAATCGAAGGTGAGTAGATGGACGGGAGGTGGCGATTGAGTAGGTAGGTGAACTGGACGGATTTGGATGGCACGGCGGATCGCTCCGGTTCATTGCGGCGTGGTCGAGTCGCCTCGGACCTCGAACCAGGTCGCTCTGGCGACAGCGAGGCACGACCCGGACTCCCCGAAAATCGCGGTGCCCGTGAAGTGTCGTCGGCCGTCGGCCGAGATCTGCCACCCGATCAATACGCACGGCTCCCCGATGCGCGGTGCGCCCTGGACATCGGCGCACATCTCACCCAGCACGGCTGCACGCTCCCGCGTCTGGGGAAACGCGTAGCCTCCCGGGCAATCGAGCGCTGCCCACAAAAACTCCGGCGCGACGTGGCCGTCCCCGTTGCTGACGTTGGCGGCTGGCGTCCAGGTGCTGGCGACCAGGTCCCAACCTGTCACAGGACCCGGGAAGATCCTCAGGCCGTCGCCGTCCTCGCGATCGGGCCCGCAAACGAAACAGCCCGGATACGGATGGGAGTGGAGGCCGACGAATCTCTTGGCAGCGGCCTCAGCTTGCTCCGCGGTAGGCGGGGGAGGGACATCCACTCGGGGGGCGTCGCGCCAGGCGCGCGCCACCTCGACGTCATCCCGCATGAGAGCGATGCCTTCGTCCGTCTGGCGAGCCTCGAGGGCGACGTCGAGCGGCGGAGGGACTTGTAGGCGTACCGCGAGAGGGTGGTCGACGAAGTGCGCGAGGCGGCCGCAAACGTAGCCGCCGTTGCCCGTGGCGGGCGGCCCGTGGTAGCGGGGGTCGATCGTGATGGATCCGAGGCGCATGAAGGGAGTGTCGACGGGTGGGCTGGGCGAGGCAAGTTACAAACTTTGGGCTTGTGAGATATCAAAGTGATAGTACTATCATTTTGATAGTCATCATCCCAGGCCGAGGGTTCGTGGATGGCGTCGCGCCAATATCTCGCTCCTGAGCAGCACCTACCGTTGCACCCGCTGGAGTTTCAAGTCCTGCTCAGCCTCACCGAAGGCGTCACTCATGCCTACGATGTCGTGCAGCGTATCGAGGCCCGGCAGCCTGAGTGGAATCAGATCTTGCCGACGAACCTCTACCGCAGGATCTGGCGCCTGGCATCGGCAGGGCTGCTCGAGGAAGTGGAACTAGGTGATTCCGCCGAGGAGCGCCGTCGCAAGTATTTTGCGATCACGCCGCTGGGGCGTGGCGTGGCGCAAGCGGAAGCGACCCGACTCCGGGGCCTGCTCCTCCAGGCAGAGCAGGCCGGAGTCCTCCCGGTGAAGGCGGGCCCCACATGACGCCCCGACGCCAGCGGCGCTGGGAGGCTCGTGCCTTTCGGCTCCGGATTCGACTCCTGGGGACTCGCCTGACCGCGCGGTTCGAAGACGATCTGGTCGAGCTCTTCCGTGATCGATTGCATGAGGCCGGGCCTTCCCGGTGGCGCCGGCTGTTGCTGCTGATCCGTAGCGCGGAGGACGCAGTGCGGCACTGCCCGCGCTGCACGAAGCCATTTGGGCGTTGGATCCCGACGTCCTGATCACGGCGCCGGCGGCGATGACCGACCTCATGCGCTCTTCGGAAGCGGACGACCGCTTCCGGGCACTTCTCATGTCGACGTTCGCGGTGTTGGCCACCTTGCTCGCAGCGGTGGGAATTTTCGGCGTCACGGCGCGCGCCGTGGCAGCCCGGTCGCGCGAGATCGGAATTCGGACGGCGCTCGGCGCCCGCGCCGACGGACTGATCCGGCTGGTCGTGAGGGACGGTCTGGTGTGTGCACTCGCCGGCACCACCGCCGGACTCGTCGGCGCATATTGGGCCGGGAGCCTGATTGGCCACCTGCTGTACGGGATCGACAGCAGAGACCCGCGCACCTACATCGCTGTGGCCGCACTCTCCCTTGCCGTCTGTTTATTCGCCGCCTATGTGCCTGCCCGGCGCGTCACGTCCATCTCCCCCATCGAGGTGATCGTCAACGAGTGATGCGTTGATCAGCGGCTCAGGGTGTCTGGCCGGCGTGCTTCTCGGCCAGCGCCGCGAGACCAGCATCGATTTCCGCCCGAGTGATCCACCGCCCCCGGACCATCACACCCACTCGATCCGTGAGGTTGGCGAGGTCGTCGAGCGGGTTGCGGCTGAGCAGGACGAGGTCCGCACGCTGGCCGACCGCCACGGTTCCGAAGTTTCCGTCGAGGCCCAGGTGGTCGGCCACGTAGGTACCGACGGATGCGGTCCCGCTTCTGAGGATCGCATAGTTCGACATGCCCGACTCGGCGACCACCCGCAGCTCACGGTGGAGCGCGAAGCCGGGCACGTTGAACATCTGCGGCGAGTCGGTGCCCATGAGGATGCCCACTCCGGCGTCGGAGAGGGCCTTCAGGATCCGCTTCCGCAGTGCGAAGAACGCTTCTAGTTCCGCGGGTGTGCCTTGGGGCCCGCCTGATGCCTGCTGGCGCCAGCGGTCCCGCTGCCCCTGCGAGACATATTTCATCTCGGGCTGTGACAGGACTGCTGAGACATCGGGTGCTCCGTACAGGTTCTCCCACAGGTACATCGTGGGGACCACGTACACGTCGTGCTCGAGCGAGAGTTGGACGATTTGTTGGAGCTTCTCTTCGTCGACGCCGTCGATGAGTCCGGACAGGCTGGTCTGTCCTGCGTTCACCTGCGATACCACGTCGTCGGAGGCGATTGCTTGCACGTAGCCGTCGAGGTGATCGACCGTGGACATGCCGGTCTCGATGGCGTGTACCAGCCCAACGTCGGCGGGCACATGGCCGCCAAATGTCAGCCCGACCTCTTGGGCGACCTCGACCATGTGGTCCCAGGTCTCCAGGGAAACTCCCGGATGGATCTTCTGAAGGTGGTAGCCGCGTTCCTTGTGGGTGCGAACGAGCCGCTCCGCTGTCGTCGCATCCGGCGCCGAGCCCCCGTTGATCGACGGCGCGGCGACGTAGAAGTTGGGTCCGAACTCCTCACCGCTAGCGAGGTCCTCGGCGAGCGGAATCTGGTAGTCGGAGCCGAGCATGCCACGGATCGTGGTTACCCCGTTTGCGACGTAGAGAAAGAGGATGTCTTCGACGGCTTCGCGGGCAGGGTTGGCGCTCGACGGTACGTGCGCGTGCATCTCGGCGAGCCCGGGCGTGAGATACTGCCCGGTTCCGTCAATGACGGTGGCTCCGTTCCCGACCACGACGTCGCTCGATGGGCCGACCTCGGTGATCACGCCATCGACGACAACGACCGTATGGTTCGCGAGCACGGTCTCTCTGTCCATCGGTAGGACGCTGACGTTCGTAAACGCCAACGTACCCGGAGAGGCGTCCGGCACGCCTCCGCAGTTCACCAACAGGATCGCGCCCAGCAGGACGTAAAGTGTGCCTGTCCTCATCCCAACTCCCCCTTGTTGTTCGCCTGTTGTCCGCGCGAGCCACTGACACCCGTCACGGGATGTACCTCCATCTCCGGCATCGATAACTTCGACCCCTCGGCTTCATCCGGCTAGCACCGGAGATCACCTCGCTCCTCGTCCACGATACTCGATGACCAACCGGCTTTTCGCACTCGTAGCAGTGCTCGCGATCTCGGCTGCGCCTTTGCTCGCCCAGATCCCTGCGATGCCCGAGCATGCGAGGTTGCGCGAGGGATTCCTGGCCTGGGACCGTGGTGACTACCCTCAGGCCCTCCGGGCCTATCTGGAGGTTCTGAACAGTCGCGACGGCGCTGCACATCTCGAAGAGATCGCTCTGCTCACTGGTGAGTTGTATGGCGTGACCGAGGTGGCGGTCCATGGTACCGGGATCGCGATGGCTCCGGACGCCTCGAGCGGAACGTTCCAGGTCGTCGAGGATGGCATGGCGGTCACGAAGCTGATCGACCTCGCGAGTGGACTAGTGGTCGAGACTCTGCCGACTGGCCGCGTGACTCTCGGAACTGACGGGGCCATTGCCTATCTGCGAGTGGAGGACACTCGGGCGCTGGACGAGGCTCGTGCACAGCAAGCGCGGGCATCGGGCCGCGAGGCCCGCCGAGAGGCGGCCGTGGCGACCGCGTGGGAGGAGTCCAAGGCCTCGACGCTGGTTGTGCGCACCTCCGGTGGGACGGGCGCGGTCGAGTTGGCAGGGCAGGCGCCGGTCTCGATGCAGTTCGCCCCGGACGCACAAGTGCTCTACGTGCTCGCGAGCCCGCTGCTGGACCCCGAGAACGTCACGGTCCATAGGGTCGACGAAGGCGGTGCCGTGGAGGCCGTCGATACTTCACCAGGGCCCAAGGCGGGGCTGATGGTCGCCGCGGGGGGGCGCTATATCGTATATGGGACGCGGGCGGGACTCGCGGTCCGGGACCTG
>Ga0207963_1000858_pt1 | contig 16254 bp, 14 predicted proteins | sample Knorr_S15_td_NAD_FD_185604 | JGI IMG/M metagenome (GOLD analysis project Ga0207963, IMG submission 185604) | Marine microbial communities from Southern Atlantic Ocean transect - Knorr_S15_td_NADW_ad_2500m_LV_A (SPAdes) (version 2) | ecosystem: Environmental > Aquatic > Marine > Oceanic | place...
ATAGGCCTGCTCCGCCTGAGCCGCTACGTCGAATCCCCCCACGCTTTCGCCGGTGGCATGGTCCACCGCCGATTGGCCTGAGATGTGGAGCATCCGGCCCTTTTTCGTCCCCGGGACCGCATTGGCGCGCTCGTATTGCGCTTGCCATTCCGGCAATACGATCTGCTGGCGTTCGCCGCCTTTAACCGCAACCGCTTCGAGTTCCACGTGTCCCTCAGGGCGCAACAGCCGGTTAACGACCACCTCTGAGGCAGCGGGCAGGACTTCGCCTAAGAACTCCCGGCGAACCCGGGTTGCGCCGGGATAACCCAGAAACGCTTGCGGGTCGACGTATTCCAGGCTGGACACGATATCGCTTGGCCGTGCGCCCGCCGCCTCCAACACACTGCCAACGGTCTGGTATCCCAACTCCAATTGCCTCCGGGTGTCCTGAGGATAATGGCTTTGCCCATCAACGTCTTCATGACCCACCAAGCCGGATAACCAAACAATATCACCCGATCCTACCGCTGGGGCGAAGGTAAGAGATTGGTCCGAATTGTCTGAGCCTACTGCCTGTTTATCGCCGGTCATGGCAACCGCGCTGATCTCGATCAAAGCTTCCCGGCGAAGCAGCCGCTGCACGCAGACCCCGGTTGAGGCAACCGGACCCCGTAGATACTCCCGGCGCACGGCGGCGGTTTGACGATAGTGGGGGAGAGCCACCGGGTCCAAGTAATCCACCGTCTTGACCACGTTTTGGAAACCCAGACCGGCAGCCTCCAGGATCACACCTAGCTTCTCGTAGATCAGCCGGGTCTGCTCAACCAGGCCGCCCTTACAGACAACCCTGCCCGCATCGGCGTCGTATTCGCCGGCGGTTTGCCCCGAAATGTACACTACGCCACGGGCCTCGACCGCCATGCTAAAGGTGTACCGGCGGATGTCGAGCCAGGGGAACTTTTCCGGGTCCACCTGGACCACATTTCGGCCCATTTGATTTCTCCGTGTATTCTAAAACTAAATCCGTGCGGAAAACCTAACCAAGGCGCTGGCCGGCTGGACCACTTTCTCACCGCTCTGATTGACCGCCCAAAGGTCGCAAGTTACCAGCTCTTCGCCATTCTCAGCGGATTTTCCGGTAACAATACCGTGACAGATAATCAGATCTCCGGGGTAGGTCATCCCCCGGTTACTGAAGCTCAGCTTGCGCAGAAAGGCCCCCGGCCCAGCCCAGTCCTGCACCTGCTGGGCCAAGAACCCGCCCATCATCTGCCCGTCCAAGAAGGGTCCGTCAAACCCCAGCCCTCGGACGTAATCGGCGTCGTAGTGAATGCGGATGAAGTCCCAAGTGGCCGCCCCGTAGGCCATCATGCGGGCTGCGGTTATCTGTTTCTTCAACGGCGGCAGTTCATCGCCCACCGAGATGCCTTCGAAATTGAGGGTCGGGCGGTCCAATCATCCTCCTGGCGGCGCACCGCTGGTCTGTTTTCTCGTAAATTTCTTGATACTCGGTCGGTCATCCCGGCGAAGGCCGGAATCCAGAAGCGCGTTGGCTGGATTCCGGCCTTCGCCGGAAAGACGAGCGTGGGGAGGACATATCGCAAAATATCGCCAATGTGCGGCTACTCGCGAAACTGTACATCAGTTGTTACCGGCCCTCCTACAGGCGCAGAAACATGGTTTCCACGTTGTTGGCCAGTAACTCGTCACGCTGGTTGTGATAGGAGGTCTCAACTTCCCAGAAAAGCAGGCGGCCCGACCTGCCGGTCTTTACGTAGACGTCTTTGGTCCTGCGTTTGGCGGTGACGATGTCGCCGGGATGGACCGGCTGGAAGAACTCATAGGTGTTCCCGGCGCGGAGACCTCTCATCCCCAACTCGTCTTTCAACGCTATTTGCCGGCCTTCTTCGTCAATGTCGCTGTCGGCGAACTGCCATGTGTCGCAGACCAGAGTCGGTGGCGCCATCACATCCGGCAGGCCGTGGGATCGGGCGAAGTCGCGGTGGGTGTAAAGAGGATTGAAATCCCCGATGGCCAGAGCGTATTGGCGGAACGACGACCGTCCGAACTCGTCAGGCGACTGGAAGACGGTTTCCATACCGATAGTGGCCCTCAGCTTATCGATCAACGCATCGGCTGCTTCGCCGTCCATTGGCGCCTCCGGCGGCATCTCGCCGAATCAGAACGTCCCCCTTGGAAACCTGTTTCCGCAGGGGGACGTTCATCCTAAGTTCTAGTCTAAGCGCCACTCACGGCGCGTGCAATCGGTGGATTTAGCCTACCCCTACGACTGGTGGAACAGGTTCAACGCCGATCCTAACCGGAACCATTCGATCTGGGGCGCACCCAAGGTATGGTTCAGGCTCAACGATTCGGTGGTCCCATCGGAGTGGCTGACGGTGCAGGGGACGGGTTTGCCCGGCGCCAGTTCATTCAAACCGGTCAGACTTATCCGGTCGTCCTCTCGAATCAGGTCGTATTCGTCCGGGCTGCTGAATGTCAGCGCCAGCAGGCCCTGTTTCTTCAGATTTGTCTCGTGGATGCGGGCGAAGCTGCGGGCTATCACCGCGCCACCGCCCAGCAATCGCGGCGACAGGGCAGCGTGTTCCCTGCTGCTCCCCTCACCGTAGTTGGAGTCACCGATCACCACCCATTTCACCCCTTCCTCCTGGTAGTGCCTGGCGATGTGGGAGATGGCCTTCCCGGTCTCACCGGATAATACGTCCAGACCCTTCCCGGCATCGCCGGTGTAGGCGTTGATGCCCCCCATCAAGAAGTTCTCGCTGAACTTGGTCAGGTGCCCCCGAAGGCTCAGCCACACTCCGGCGGGGGATATATGGTCCGTGGTGCATTTTCCCTGCACTTTCATGACGACGGGAGCATCCACGATGTCCTGTTGATCCCAGGGCGGCCAGGGGTTGATCAACTCGATCCTTTGGCTGTTGGGGTCCACCACGACTTCCACGCTGCTTCCGTCCTCCGGAGGCTCGATGTAAGAAGAGTTACCCGGGTCGAATTCCTCCTCCGGCACGTCGGGCGCCTGCTTCGGCGGTTCCAGCATCACTTGATTGCCTTGCCCGTCGGGCAGCGTGTCCGTCATAGGATTGAAGGACAGCCTTCCAGACAGGGCCAGGGCGACAGTCATTTCCGGGCTGGCGATGAAATTCATCGTTTGGGGGCTGGCGTCGTTTCGTCCGGGGAAATTACGGTTGTAGGACGTAACGATAGTATTGGATTCTTGCGAGTCTCGAGACCGCCGCCACTGTCCGATACATGGACCGCAGGCGTTGGCCAGGACCGTTGCCCCGATGGACCTCAGGGACTCTAACTGGCCGTCCCGCTCAATGGTTGCCCGCACCTGCTCGGAACCCGGTGTAACCATCAGTGGAGTAGCAATGTTGATTCCAAGAGCTTTGGCCTGCTCCGCGACGTCGGCCGAGCGGCTCATATCCTCGTAGGAAGAGTTGGTGCAGCTTCCGATCAACGCAGTGGAAATATCGTCAATGAAACCGTTGGCCGGGTCTTTAACCTGGCTGGCAAGTTCGGAGACCGGGCGCGCCCGGTCCGGGGAGTGGGGGCCCACCAGGTGGGGCTCCAGCTTGCTCAGGTCGATTTCCACGACGCGGTCGAAGTGGCGTTCCGGATGGTCCAGCACTTCTTGGTCCGCCCGGAACATCTCCCGGTTCTGATCGGCCAGGTCCGCCAGCTCTCCCCGCCGGGTGGACCGCAGGTACCGGGCCATGGACTCGTCGTAAGGGAATACAGATGTCGTCGCCCCCAACTCCGCGCCCATGTTGGTGATGGTCGCTTTGCCGGTGCAACTGATTGTCTCGGTTCCCGGCCCGAAATACTCGATGATAGCGTTGGTGGCTCCGGAGACGGTGAGTTCCCCGGCTAGATACAAGATTATGTCTTTAGGTGCCGTCCACCCGCTCATCCGGCCCGTTAGCTTAACGCCGATGCGGCTTGGATAGAGGACTTCCCAGGGAAGACCCGCCATCACCTCCACTGCGTCGGCCCCACCCACACCCACCGAGCAGGCGCCAAGGCCGCCGGCGTTGGGGGTATGGGAGTCGGTGCCGATAATCATGGCTCCGGGGAAAGCGTACTGCTCCAAGTTGACCTGATGCAGGATGCCCGCGCCGGGACCCCAGAAACCCACGCCGAACTTGGCGGCGGCGGAGCGCAGAAAATCGTAGACCTCGCCGTTTTCCGACACGGACTCTGACAAGTCCGAGGATGCTCCCACCCTGGCTTGGATCAAGTGGTCGCAGTGGACGCTGGTCGGCACGGCGGTGCTGGACCTTCGCGTCTGCATGAACACCAGCATGGCGGTTTGACCCAGCACGTCCTGAAGAATGACGCGGTCCGGCCGGGCCAACAAGTAGCTCTTGCCGGCCTCCAACTCCTGGTTTTCCGGGTCGTCCAAGTGAGAGAGGACCAACTTGTCCGCCAGCCCCATGGGCCTGCCCAGTCTCGGGCGAACGATCTCCAGATTATGCCGCATTATTGTGTATGCATTAGCAACAAATTCGGGTGTTGAATCAATTACCGCCATTGCAGTTCTCCCGTGTTAAATGAAATGAAATTGAGCGAGTTGAGCCCCAATAAATGGCACAACAGGGACATCGGCGAGTGTATCAGCACCATGACATGGCGTCAAACCGGCCGCTTCTATGCCCACGTAAAAGCCCCCCTTTCGTAAAGGGGGGTTGGGGGGATTTACCCAAGGAACAGCGTGTACGTCCCTCTCCCAACCTGCTCAATCGTCTGCGGGCACAAAACCCGGTGTTCGGCTGACAAGGCCTGCTTGGCGACCTCCACGTTGATTGCCCCGATCTGCTCGATCGCCAGGATCTCTTCCAAGGTAAAAAACTCGGCCCTGTCCACTTCTGTCATGTCGGGGTTCGGATCGCCGCTCAGGGCGTTCAGCAACATCACCACGTAGATGCTGTTGCCACCGTCCTCGTCGTAACGGTTCCTGATGCCCAGCACCCCCTGGACCTCGGCAGTAACACCGGCTTCCTCCTCCACCTCACGCACCACCGCAACCTCGATGGTCTCGTCCTGCTCGACGAACCCACCGGGTACCTGCCAGTTGCCTTGGCCGCGCCGTGACAGGCGGCGGACCAACAGCAGACGTCCGTCCCGCACCACGGCGCCGCCCACGCCGAGGTTGTACCCGGTGTTGTATCTTTCCGGTGGAGGCATGCGCGTTTCACTCTTCCTTAATTTTTTCGTTGGACAGACATGCTACCAGAAAACCAGGCGTGAAGGCCGAGATCCATAGACCGTTTGATCCCGTGTCATTCCTGACACCGGCTTCCGCCGGTGAGACGGTTATTTGCTCGTAACCCGGCATGACTATGCTGTAGACCCGGCTAGGGATATAATCATGGCTGTTTGCAAGCTGGCAGCGTGCGCATTGTGCGTGCCATTATTAACGAAATGTGCCCCCGGAGAGGTGACTGAAATGACCCAGCAAACGGCAGAGCTTAGCCCAGAAACGGTTTTGGAAGAACTGAAGAAAAACGGCGTTACCCACGTGGTTTGGCTGCCCGACAGCGAGACCAACTGGCTGTATCTGCTGATGCAGGCGGAACCGACCCTGGACCTGATTACCGTGAGCCGGGAAGGTCAGGCATTCTCCACCGCCGCGGGCCTGGCGGTGGGCGGGGCCAAACCGGTGATCCTGATCCAGAATACCGGTTTACAGGAGTCGGGCGACTCGATGCGTGGGTGGGTTATGGGCATGCATATCCCGGTGGTATTGATGGTCGGTTACCGGGGTTATACCCGCCACGGCGACAACACCGACACCGCCGCCACCTACACCGAGCCCTTCTTGAACGCCTACAACATCAAGTACTACCTGATCGAGAATAACGACGACGCGGGCCGGATCACCCGGGCCTTCGAGGAAGCGGAGAAAGCGCAAGGCCCGGTGGCGGTCCTGGTCGGCGACGAGTTCCACGGATTCAACCGCTGATTAGACTTCGCATAGGAGATAACTCGGCAGCTATAGGCCGTTAACGTGAATATTTAGGAGACGCTAGATGATTCATACCGAGGATATGCTTAAGGTCTTTGCCAAATACCGGGGCAACGCGGTGGTTATTCCCGGCAGAGGAGGACGCCACTGGCACACCATCAGCGACAAGCCGGAACGGGACGTGCCCCTGGGCGACCCGGCAATGGGAGGCCATGGCTCCTTTGGATTGGGTTTCGCCTTGGCCCGGCCCAACGAAAAGGTGATTCTTTTCGACTCGGAAGGCGACATTCTTATGAACATGGGGGCGTTGCCCACCATCGCCGAGAAGGCCCCACCGAATTTCTACCACTTCATGCTGGATAACGGGGTCTACGCAACGACCGGCGGCCAGCCGGTGCCCAACGCTCAAAACATCGCCTATGACGTGATCGCCAAAGGCTCCGGCTACCCCTCAACCTTCTCTTTCGACAATCTGGAAGACTTCACCAACAACATCGAAGCGATTTTGAACGCGCCCGGCCCGGTGTTCGTGGCCCTGAAAATCCACCCGGAAGTAGAGAACGTGCCCATCAACCAGCGGATCCGCTGGAACCCACGCAGCCGGGACAAAGTGATTAGCGACTTGCAGGCGGAAATAGGGCCGAGGAAATGAGGAGAAGCTCATGACCGAGAACATCGACCTGTTCGAGGCCATCGACTCGCAACGAGCCATACGCCGGTTCAAGCCCGACCCGGTCCCTGACGAGCTCATCACCCGGCTGCTGCAGGCCGCAATCAAGGCTCCGTCAGGCGGGGCGCGGCAAGGTTGGAGCTTCATCGTGATTCGAGACCAGGAAACCAAGGATAAGATCGGAGACCTTTATAGAGCGGGAGATGGCTTTCCAATCACGCCCGACATGACGGGTCAGGTGCGGCGGGTCTACGGGGCTGCTCAATACCTGGAAGATCACATGGAAGACGTACCCGTGTTCATCCTTGCCTGTATCCAAGTCAACGCCAACGGCACGTTCTCGGCCGCATCCATCTACCCCGCCGTCCAGAACATCTTACTGGCGGCGCGCGGCCTGGGGTTGGGCAGTTGCTTGACGACGCGGCAGATGAGGTTTGAGGCAGAGATCAAACAAATGCTCAATATTCCCGAAGACGTGGCCACGGCGGCCATATTGCCCATAGGGTTTCCGGCCGAAGGAGTGGGCTACGGTCCCACCAGGCGTAAGGCGCTAGGAGAAGTGGCGTTTGACGGCGGCTGGGGAAAGAGCTGGCGGGATCACACTTCCGGCCAAGCATAGATACAGGCGAGTATTTTCATTTGGCTAACACAGGTGATGCGGTAAATCGGCAAGTATCTAAATATCTAGGAGGAGTTGATGTTATGAGATTCCATGTAACTCTTACACCCACTCCGGAAAGCTGCCCAGGGAGCCATACCGCAATAATCGATAGCGATGCCCGGATCCGGGACTGGCCTGCCAGGGCGAAGGAAGTAGGAGTCGAGCTTATCGCGGCGGCAATCTGTGCGCCGGCCCATACAAGCTTTTTTCTTGTGGAAACAGACGACATGTCCAAGTTGCATGAGATGTTCAGGCCCCACATGGGGTTCAACAATGCCGATATCACTCCTGTCAGGGACCTAATGGTTCCAGAATAAATAAGCATGAATGGCTCTCAGGTTTAGTTAGCACAGACAAAATATGCTAGTTTCAAGACTAGGGCGCTTAATCTCACACACAGAGCGCTTGGAATTGATATCGACCACTATCGGGAGTTACAGCGCCTTTTAGAAGGGGAATCCCCCGTAGATCTTTTCGTTTCAATCCCCGGAGAGTTAGAAAAGGAGTCCCGCGAGCCAACATTCACAGCTTAAGGAGCTATGAAATGCCCCACCAGGTTAATGGAATAATCGCTGCCGCTAAAGGAGCGGCGGTAAAGATTCAGAGCATCCTGGTGCCAGATCCCGGTCCCGGCGAAGCTTTGATCCGAGTTAAAGCCTGTGGTGTCTGCCACACCGACCTGCACTACCGGGAAGGAGCGATAAACGACGAGTTCCCCTTCCTCCTGGGACACGAGGCTTCGGGCACGGTGGAAAGCGTGGGGGCGGGGGTGGACAACGTTTCGCCGGGAGATTTTGTGATAATCGCCTGGCGGTCTCCTTGCGGGACCTGCCGCTCCTGCCAGCGCGGCCGTCCCTGGTACTGTTTCGCCAGCCGCAACGCCCAACAACCCATGACCCTGGCCGATGGGACGCCTCTGTCCCCGGCCCTGGGCATCGGCGCTTTCGCCGAGTTGACATTGGTCGACGCGGGGCAGGCGGTGAGAGTTAACGCTGAAGCCAGTCCCCAAGCCGCCGGGCTGGTGGGATGCGGCATCATGGCCGGACTGGGAGCCGCCATCAACACCGGCGGTGTTACCAGGGGCGATTCGGTGGCGGTATTCGGCTGCGGGGGTGTTGGCGATGCCGCCATCGCCGGAGCCCGCCTCGCCGGGGCCCACACCATCATCGCGGTGGACATCGACGACCGTAAGCTGGAGTGGGCCAAGGAATTCGGTGCGACCCACACCATTAACGCCTCCCAGACTGACCCGGTGGAGGCCATACGCAAGCTCACCGGGGGCAACGGTGTCAACGTGGCCATCGAGGCGGTGGGCAGCCCTATAACCTACGAGCAGGCCTTCTACGCCCGGGACCACGCCGGGACCCTGGTGCAGGTAGGCGTGCCCAGCCCGGACATGAAGATCGAATTACCCCTGATCGAGCTGTTCGGAAGGGGCGGTTCCCTCAAGTCCTCCTGGTACGGCGATTGCCTACCCAGCCGGGACTTCCCCATGTACATCGACCTGTACCTGCAAGGCCGCCTGGATCTGGAAAAGTTCGTTTCCGAGACAATCCCGCTAGATGGCGTGGAAGACGCCTTCCACAAGATGGAGCGGGGAGAAGTGCTCAGGTCCGTGGTGGTGTTTTAAACTATATTCAACCAGCGGATTCAGTTGACGCTATAATCCCCATCAACTGCCGGAAATCACCCCAGTCAATCCCAACATCCCCACGGTAGCTACCTGTATCGTCTCTCGTCCTTGGGGTCTTCATAATTTGTGGCATTTCCAGTGTCGGAGTGATGGCTTGGCACTTTCCGCCGTCTCTTGATTAGGAAAACGCCTAACGCCAATGGAATCACGGTAATTATCACTCCGCCCAAGATGACATCGGTCCAATCTTCACTATCAACAGATATGCCTATAAGGAGCATCGCCCACTCGATCGCACAGCAAACGACCAACAAGATACCCAGCCAGTACCAAACAAGGCCGCCCCCTCCTTGAGCCGGCAGCCGGTAACCACACTCTGAGCAGAAATCGCTTCCCTCTTGAATCTCAAATCGACAGTTAGGACATGTCATTTCGGATTCCATTGTTGTCCTTTGCCAGCTGTGAGACTGTTTACCAAACTTGCACAACCAGTTCATTTGTTTCAGGCATTCAGGCCAGATTCCGAAGAGCTGGCCGATCCGATCCATGGCCGGTACTTGGACACCGTCGCCTCGTCTTATCGAAACATGTCCGAGGAATATCTGCACGGTATCAAAAATTCTCTGGCCGGGCATGGTGGCCGGTTGGGTACACGGTCCGAGAGGATAGGCCGGTGGAGCAGTTCCCAAGGCTAAAGCTCGCCAGCCTGATACACCACCCGGCCTCCGACCATGGTGAGCAGTGAGTGCAGGTTGGGAATGTCGTCTTCGGGAACGGTTAATAGGTCGTCTGAGAGTACCGCCAGGTCGGCCAGCTTGCCCGGCTCCAGCGAACCGCGCCGGTCCTCGTCGAAGGTGAAGTAGGCCCCGCCCAAAGTAAAAGCCTTCAGGGCCTCCAAGCGGCTAAGACGTTGCTCCGGGGCCAATTCCTTCCCGGTTTGGCGCTCCTGGCGGGTCACCGCCGACCAAAGGGTCATGAAGGGATTGTAGGGCTTGTTGTCGGTGCCGAATCCGAAAGGCACGCCTCGCGTCAGATAGGTCTGGTGGGGAACGGCCAGAGCCGCCGCCTGGGGATCATCGGCCAACGGTCCGCCTCGCAGCCACAGCTCGGTCAACGGGATGGTCTCCAGAACCAACCCCATCGCTTTGATCCGGTCCAGTTGGCGGCCGGTGGTCTCCCGGATGTGGGCCAGTATCCACCGCCGGCCGTCGATGGGCGTGTCCCGATGGACCTCCTCGAAGACGCTCAGCACCTCATCCAGGTTGTCCCGCACGATCGTGTTTACCCTCAGGTTGTGCTGGGCGGCCAATCTCACCAACCGGCGGAAGCGCCCCGGAGGATTGTAACCTTGGGCAAATCCGGCCCAACCGGTGAAGGGAAGCTCGGCGGAGCGCGCCCGGGAGGTGTAGCGGCTGCCACGGTACTGGATGTAATAGCCACTGATGCGCAACATATCGTCGCCGTATCCGGCGCCCGACGCCGAATGGCCCCACCGGTCCATCTCCTGGGCCGCTTCTTTAACCGATCGCCAAGCCGGGCTCAACACCATATGAGAGCGCACGGTCATCCGCCCCTCATCCCACAATTCCTTGTAGGCCCGTAGCACTTCCGGGGCCACGCCGTGCCCCTCGTACGTCCCGGTGGCGCCCACGGAGTTGTAGAGGGTCATGGACTCTTTCAGGGCTATTACCCGCTCGGCGTGGGTAAACCGGGGCACGACCTTCATCAGAGTGAATTCCAGGGACGGAAACCTGGCGGTGTCGATCAAGATGCCGGTGGGTTCCCCTTGGCCGTCCCGGTCGATGGTCACACTGGGGTCGGGCGAAGGAGTATCGCGGTCGATCCCAGCCAATCGCAAAGCCAGGCTGTTGGCCACGGCAACCGACGGCGGCACGTTCCACGGTGTCCAGATCCCCCGGATGTACACTGGATTTTGAGGTGAGACTCGGTCCAACTCCCAGCGGTTGGGATACCGGCCCTCCTGAAGAGTTTGGGGAACGTCCACATAGCTTGGAGGGTCGCCCACCGGCATGGTGACCACCCACTCACCGGGGGACGTTTGGTCCACCAATCGCTTGATGGCCGCGAGAATATCGTCGATCGACCGGAGACCCTCCAGAGACGGGCAAGCCCTTTTCAAACCTTCCCGGTCCATGTGGGCATGGATGTCGATGATGCCGGGAATAACGGTGCGTCCTTGAAGGTCGATAGCTTCGGTCCCAGCGGCGGACAGGGAAAGCATATCCCGGTCGCTCCCCACCGCTTGTATCGAGTCGCCTCTGACGGCCAAGGCTTGGTGGACCACGCCATCGGCGGCCGAAGTGAGCACTTTGCCGTTGTGCAGCACTATGTTCGAGACACTCTGTGTCGATATCATAGTGGACACTTTGCGTTGGGCAAGATCGAAAAAGCGTGGGATTTGGTGGGCGAATCCGGCGCCGGCGGCACGGGAATCACGGGATAAACCAGCCCCTTCCCTCGTAATAGCCCCGGAGAAAGGCGATCTGTCCACCATGAACTATATTGTCGTATACCAGGATTCCCAGCATCTCGGAAACGGATCGAGGCTCGGTGGCTGGCGGGACGATGCGGGTAGCGTTCAGGTCAGCATCGGAAAGGCCGTCCAGATATTTCCTGGCTTCGACTTTAGTTGCCTCGAAATACCCCAATAAATCGTCCTTGGAAGGCACCTTCCAAGCAGCTACCTGCTCGGCTGTCCAACCCTGCCCGGTGGTTTCCGGGTCTTCGCTCAGGCCCCACTTTTCGACCCATCCATCTTGTATCCACAATTGGGGTTTGCCCTGCAGCCGCGTCTGGGTGAAAACGTCCACCACGCGGGTCATGTGCCAGAGTAGCCAGGCGATAGAGTTGACCTGGCCGTCTATCAGGCGGCCCAACATGGCATCGTCCAAACCGTCCACTGCCCGGTCCACCATCCCCCAGTTGCGCTCCAGAGAAGTCTTGATCACGTCGCTCCCAGCCATTTCTACTCCTTATTTTTGACAGGATACTCTAGCGCCCAATATTAACACCCCGAAATTCAACTCACCGCCACCCCAACGTGCTGTTGCCCTGGTCGACATAGGTGGTGTCGCCCACGACGGATAGCTTGATCTGCTGGCGATACATCTTCTCTTTAAGCCGCCGCTCGGTGCTGTAAAGCTCGGCAGACCAGTCAACGGTGCCGGGATCAGGACCGCCGTTCAGCGCCTCCGCTAGGACCCGGCCGTCCATGGCATCGCCACCCGGTAGACCCAGCAAGCTCAATATGGTTGGCGCCACGTCAATGTTACCCGAGGGAACATCCAGGGTGATGCCCCGTTTGAAACCGGGACCCCAGGCGAGCATCACATTGTTCATCTCATGCTTGCTCATGGATCCATGCTGACCCCTGCCGGGACCCCCACCCGTGGAGAATACCTTTCCGTGGTAGCCGGCGCTGTTGGAGTCCGAACTCCATCGGAATGACATCGTGATCTCCGGTCCTCGTGGCCCCTGGTTGCCAACCACCGACGCCGGCAGTGTGCCTGGAATCTCACCAACGGCGTCGGACGCGGTGACGGCGCCACACCATTCCTGTCCCATCAACCATTCCGCCAAGAGCTCGGCGGTTTCGGCGTCCCCATCCGTAACGTAGAACAGAACAGCGCCGCCATTGTTGGCCACTGCCACGCCGCCGGGCTCGCCACTCGGAGGGAAGCCCGCTTCCCGCACCAAAGCTTCTACGTTTACGGTGGTGATGATAGTGGAGTAACCGTGGTCGGATATCACTATTACGTTGGTATCCGCGGCGCGGCCGGACTGGGTCAACCAGTCCATCAGGATCCCAAACTGTTCATCCGCCTGCTTGACCGCGGCGTTGGAAAGATCGGAACCCACCGGCTGGTCGTGCTGCGACTTGTCCGGTTCTGACGACCAGATAAGCGAAACAGCAGGCATACGTTCCGGGAGGACGTATTCGGTCATGATCTTAACGGCCTGAGCCATTCTAGGAGTGTTGGGCCTAGTTTCATCGGGCCAGGGTCCGAATCGGGCGATGATATCCTCATGAAGACTGTAGGGAAGGGTAAACTCTGGGTGGATGGTCGCGCCGCCGTCACGCTCCGCCGTGGGATTCTGCAAGTAGGCATTGCCGCTGGTCCCCACGCCTATCGCCACGTACTCCTGGCCGTTCTGGGACAGAATCTCCGCCAAGGTGGGAGCCAGCAGCACCCGCCCGGTTTTAGCGGCGACTTCAGCCAAATTGGGCTCCAAAGCTGAAAAGACCTGTGTTGAATCGAATTCGCGCATCATCAAAGTGTTCGCCGCCAGTCCGTGCCTTCCCGGATAAAGTCCGGTGGACAGGCTGGCAACATTTGCCCTGGTAACCGAGGGAAACACCGGATGGTGGTTGGTAAAGGTGACTCCGTTGGCAGCCAGCGATGATAGGTTAGGCATCAGCTCAGGAATCACCTGAGCCGGTTGGAGCCCGTCAAACGCGACGATGAGGACCGATGCCATGGGCGCCTCCACCTATGGTGTTTTCGCATTGGGAAAAGGCGGGGTTATATTCCCTGTCAGAAATATCCGGTGAGGAATTTGCCCGCATTATACCAACCCCACAGACCTAACGTGAGGAGCACGTGTTGGCAGCAAGGCACGCGGGCGACATTTACTTTCCAGCGGGAACACGCAAAGCAATCGCATCTTGAATACAGGCTATCATTGCGATTTGAATTCAGAGACTCCGAGGTAGTCTTGAAAGCGGGCTTCTCCCTCACCCCCGTCATCCCGGCGCAGGCCGGGATCCAGCAAGACTTGCGTTGATCAGGGCGAAAGTTAAAGAAGCACTAACCTCACTGGGTTCCGGCCTTCGCCGGAACGACGGAGGGGCTCCATTCCCGTGCTCACCGGCTATGATTGACCCATTGGAGTAGGCTTGCTAGAATCCGTTCGATGCAGGCGGGCCTTTCCTAGAGACTGCCGTGCTCCGGCACAGTCCTAGGCTCGATAAGGAGAAGTGTCATGGTTGAAACGTGGGGTACCCTAGACAGTTCCGAGGAAGTTGCGACGACACACATCGGGATAAACGTCTACACCTACGACGATTGGATGCGGTCGGTCGGGATTCCCGTTCACACGGGCTTCTTCATTTCCGACCTGAGGACCTTGGAGTTAGCCTGGTGGGAAGATCGTGGATGCGAGGCCGCTTTCATCCAACTCATGGGTCAGGAAGGAATCATCGAAGCCAGGGTTAGCGAGATTCCTCCCGGAGAGTCCCTGCCGCCCTTCAAACTGTCCGTCGACGAAGTGGTCTACGTCGTCGAGGGAAGAGGCCTGACCAGCGTTTGGGGAGCGGGAGACGCCCGGCGGCAGACGGTGGAGTGGCAAAAACACAGCATCTTCTTGCTGGAACGCAACCGCTACCATCAGTTCAGCAACACCCGGGGAGATCTCCCGGTAAGGTTGCTCCATTACAACTACCTGCCCCTGGCCATGTCCACCATCCCGGACCCCGCCTTCTTCTTCAACAACCCCTACGACGCCCCGGAGGTAGAGGGTCGAGAATTCTATTCCGAAGCCAAGGCAGTGCCCCGGGCCGATCGCCGAGGGCGCCGCGGATTCCTTTGGCGCGGCAACTTTTTCCCCGACATGCAGAGTTGGGACCAGCTAGATAGCAACGAAACCCGGGGAGCGGGCGGCCACAGCGTATACATCCAATTCCCCGGCTCGGAAATGTCCTCTCATATGTCCGTCTTCGCCCCCCAACTCTACAAAAAGGCCCATCGCCACGGACCCGGCCGGGTCATAGTCATTCCCGCGGGTGAGGGATACACCATCCTGTGGGAGGAAGGCAAGGAAAAGATAGTGGTGCCCTGGCAGGAAGCCAGCGCTTTGGTCCCGCCCAACCGGTGGTTCCACCAGCACTTCAACGTCGGCGGCGCCAAGGCGCGATACCTGGCCCTCCATCCGCCGCGCCAGTTCCACGGCTACACCGACGAGTCGGTGGGCGACCTATCCAACGACCAGATCGAATACGCGGATGAGGAGCCCTGGGTGCGCGAGAAGTTCGAGGAGGAGCTGGCCAAGCGCGGCGTGACCAGCCTCATGCCCGACGGCGCCTACAACGACCGGGACTACGAATGGGACTACCGGGCGGCGGCCCAGTAAGTCAACTGGAGAATTGCGCCCTATGGATCACGACGAATTCGAAGACGGGCTTCACGATCACGGCCATAGCCATGACCATTTTCCGGATGACCCACACGATGACCTAGGCGATTTTGGTGACGTGGGCCCGGTCGTGGATGTTGAGGGGATGGAGATGCTCACCATCCGCAGTGTGGGCATCGACATCGGCTCGTCTACCTCGCATCTGGTTTTCTCGCAACTGATCCTGAGAAGGGAGGGGTCCGCCTTTTCCAGCCGGTTTCGAGTGACCGATCGGCAGGTCTTGTACCGGTCTCCAATCTTGTTGACGCCCTACATCTCTGGAACGTTGATCGACACCACCAACATTCAAGAGTTCGTTCATGAGTCTTACCGGCAGGCCGGATTCACCCCGGAAACCGTCGATACGGGCGCCGTAATCATCACCGGCGAGGCCCTGAAGAAGGAAAACGCCCGCCCCATAAGCGAGCTTTTCGCCAAGGAGTCGGGCAAGTTCATCTGCGCCTCCGCTGGACCTAACCACGAGGCCCTGTTGGCGGCCCACGGTTGCGGAGCGGTCGCCCTATCTGAGTCTGAAAGCACCACTGTTTTGAACATCGACGTGGGCGGGGGCACCACTAAGCTATGCTTGATACGTGACGGCGTGGTGACGAATACCGCGGCCGTTAGTGTCGGCGCCCGGCTGATCGCTTTCGACGACGAGGACCGCGTAACTCGGCTGGAGGAACCGGCTATTGTTTTGCTGAACGAACTGGGATTCGACCTGTCTCTGGGCCAGTCCATCAGCGAGCCGGTCAAGCAAGCCTTTGCCGCCCGCATGTCCGAACTACTCTCACAGGTGATCCAAAAAATCCCCCTGACCGGCGTCACAGAAGAATTCCTAATCACAGACCCCTTGGAGGATTATCAAGGTCCATCCGAGGTGGATTTCGTGGTATTTTCCGGTGGAGTGTCCGAGTATATCTACGGCCACGACGCGGCCTCCTACGGCGATCTCGGCCCCCAGTTTGCCCGGCAGATCGGCGATAGCCTGAAGGCGGTGTTCAAAGAGGGTACGGTGCGGCAAGCCGATGAGGGTATCCGCGCCACGGTGATAGGAGCCGGGGAGTACACGGTGCAAGCCAGCGGCGCCACCAGCCATTTGTCCGGCGTAGACTCACTGCCGG
>Ga0207963_1000859_pt1 | contig 16253 bp, 17 predicted proteins | sample Knorr_S15_td_NAD_FD_185604 | JGI IMG/M metagenome (GOLD analysis project Ga0207963, IMG submission 185604) | Marine microbial communities from Southern Atlantic Ocean transect - Knorr_S15_td_NADW_ad_2500m_LV_A (SPAdes) (version 2) | ecosystem: Environmental > Aquatic > Marine > Oceanic | place...
TGCTTGATCATAAAAATTTTTTTCAATTAAATTTAAATCATCTCCTAAATTTGCACTATAGGTTTGATATTGGTTAGGCAAACCTCCAGCTACTAATATGTTTTTTTTTGAGATATCTCTTGCTTTTAATGCAAGCTCTACAGCTTTGGTGTTTATATAGTCAAAATGTTCTTCACATTTATTTTGAATTAATCTATTTCTTCTAGCAGTAAAGGTTGTTGTCACTATAACATCTGCGCCAGCGTTAATAAAATCTAAGTGTGTATCAATTACTAATTGATGATATTTTTCTTCTATCAAAGCACTTGCAGACCAAAGTGTGCCCTGAGGTTTTAATCCTCTTTTCAGTAATTCCTGACCCATGCCACCGTCCAAGATTCTTGTTTTTGAGAAGTAATTTTTATCCATATATTTGTTTCAGCTTTATTAATTGATTGCGTTTAATGAAATATATATATTTAATAAAAAAAATTCTAAAGGAAAATAATAATGGCAAAAATGACCACAGAAGAGGCTTTTGTGAAAGTGTTACAAATGCATGGTATAGAAAATGCGTTTGGAATTATTGGATCAGCATTTATGCCGGTGTCTGATTTATTTACAAAAGCAGGTATTACCTTTTGGGATGTGGCGCACGAGTCAAACGGTGGTCTTATTGCTGACGGATATACCCGTGCAACTGGAAAAATAGCAATGTGTATTGCGCAAAACGGACCCGGAATTACTGGCCTCGTTACTCCAATTAAAACAGCATACTGGAATCATACCCCTATGCTTTTGGTGACTCCTCAAGCAGCAAATAAAACTATGGGACAAGGTGGGTTTCAAGAAGTTGAACAAATGAATCTTTTTAAAGATATGGTTTGTTATCAAGAAGAGGTTCGCGATCCATCTCGTATGGCAGAAGTTTTAAACCGCGTAATTGAGAAAGCGATTCGAGGTTCAGCTCCAGCTCAAATAAATGTTCCAAGAGATTATTGGACACAAGTAATTGATATTGAGTTACCTCCAATTGTTCGTTTGGAACGTCAAGCTGGAGGAGCTAGTGCAGTTGTTGAAGCAGCAAAATTGCTGTCAAACGCAAAATTTCCAGTAATATTATCTGGAGCTGGCGTTGTTATAGGTAGCGCCATTGAAGATTGTAAAAAATTAGCCGAACGTTTAGATGCTCCTGTTTGTTCTGGCTATCAACATAATGATAGTTTTCCAGGAAGCCATCCCCTTGCAGTAGGCCCCCTAGGTTATAATGGTTCAAAAGCTGCGATGCAATTAATTGCTAAAGCAGATGTTGTTTTAGCTTTAGGTACAAGACTAAATCCTTTTTCAACATTACCTGGATACGGAATTGATTACTGGCCTAAAAAGGCAGATATTATTCAGGTTGATATGAATTCAGATCGGATTGGTTTAACAAAAAAAGTTACCATTGGAATTTGTGGAGATGTCAAATTGGTAGCACAACAGTTATTAATGAAATTTTCCAAAACAGCTGCGGACACTGATAGAGAAAAGCGTAGAGCGCTTATTCATCAAACAAAATCTGCATGGTTACAGACTCTTACAAGTTTAGATCATGAGGAAGATGATCCTGGCACAACGTGGAATAAAGATGCTCGCAAAAGAGATAAAGATAGAATGTCTCCACGTATGGCATGGCGAGCTATTCAAGCCGGACTTCCATCAAATGCAATTATTTCAAGTGATATTGGAAATAATTGTGCTATAGGAAATGCTTACCCAACATTTGAAGAAGGAAGAAAATATTTAGCTCCTGGACTTTTTGGCCCATGCGGATATGGTTTTCCAGCAATCCTTGGAGCAAAAATTGGTTGCCCAAATGTGCCAGTGGTAGGTTTTGCAGGTGACGGAGCTTTTGGAATTAGCATGAGTGAAATGAGTTCATGTAATCGTAAAGAATGGCCATCAATTACAATGGTGATTTTTAGAAATTATCAATGGGGAGCAGAAAAAAGAAATTCTATTCTTTGGTTTGATGATAATTTTGTGGGAACTGAATTAGATCCTGAATTAAGCTTTGCAAAAGTAGCTGAAGGATGCGGTTTAAAAGGCATTCAAGTTAAAACGCAACAAGAATTAACTGATGCTCTTAAAAAATCTTGTGAAGATCAAAAGAAGGGAATTACAACTTTTATTGAGGTTATTTTAAATCAAGAACTTGGTGAACCATTTAGACGAGACGCAATGAAAAAACCTGTTAAAGTTGCAGGAATTAATTCAAATGATATGCGTCAGCAACAAAATAATTAACTTTAGTGTATGAAAAAAGAAATAAAAATATTACTTGCTTCTCCCAGAGGTTTTTGTGCAGGTGTGGATAGAGCAATTGAAATAGTAAAAAAAACTTTAGTAAAATTTGGCTCTCCAGTATATGTAAGACATGAAATTGTTCACAACACCCAAGTTGTAGAAAACTTAAAAAAACTTGGAGCTATATTTGTTGAAGAACTAGATGAAATAAAAGATCGATCAAGACCAGTCATTTTTTCTGCCCATGGAGTGCCAAAATCAGTTCCAGAGGATGCTTCAAATAAGAAAATGTTTTATATAGACGCGACATGTCCTTTGGTCACTAAAGTCCATAGAGAGGCCGAAAGACATAATAAAAATGGTTATAAAATAATTCTTATTGGTCATAAAGGTCATCCAGAGGTAATAGGCACTATGGGGCAAATTCCAAAAGAAAATATTGTATTAGTGGAAACTATAGAGGACGCTAAAAGCGTTAAAATTACAGAACCTGTTGCTTATGTTACACAAACTACTTTATCAGTAGACGATACTAAAGAAATTATAAAAATATTAGAAAAAAAATTTCCAAAAATTAAAGCTCCAGTCAAGGAAGATATATGTTATGCAACAACAAATAGGCAAAATGCAGTAAAGCAAATAGCCTCTTCATGTGATATGTTTTTTGTTATTGGTAGTGATAATTCTTCAAATTCAAAAAGATTAGTTGAAGTTGCCAAAAAGGCTGGTTGTGGCAAATCTTACCTTATTAATTTTAAAAATGAGCTTCCTATAAAAGAAATAGTTGAGTGTAACAAAATAGGTTTAACATCAGGGGCTTCTGCTCCAGAAAAACTAGTTCAAAGTTTTATTTCTGAGATAAAAAAACACACTGAAATTTCCATAGAAGAGAACATAAGTTCAAAAGAAAGTGTGACTTTCAAACTTCCTTCTTCATTAACAAGCTAAAGAGAAATTTAAAGAACAATCAAATCTAATTTTTGTTTACCTAATCTTTCATTTCCTTTTTCAGTTACAAGGTATGTTTCACCTAAGTTCATAGCTAACTGATTTTCTGAATCCATCAGTATCATATGCATGAAAAAAACCATTCCCGATTGTAAAATTAACGGATTATCTGCAAATATCATAGGTGGTGTATCCATCCAGTTTGGAGAAAATGTTGCTCCTAATGAATAACCGCAAGCATTCATTCGTGATTTTTTATATCCAAGATCATCAAATATTTTTGCATGTGTGTCAAAAACTTCTCCAACAGTATTTTCAGGCACAAGTTTCTTTTTACATTTAGTTAGAGCTTCAACACAAGCTTCATACATTTTATAATGTTTTGGATTTGCTTTACCAATCGGTATAGTTCTAAACATTGCAGAATGGTAATGTTTATAAGTGCCGGCCCATTCAATAGTCAATTGATCTGGATTAGATAAAATTCTTTTTTCAGCTTGATACCTGCATAATAAAGCATTGTGACCAGAACCTATTATAAATTCATTTGCTGGATAATCTCCACCTTCTTCAAAGATAACTTTTTGCATTTCTGCTAAAATTTTTCCTTCACTAACACCTGCTTTTGCATTTTTCCAAACTACATCTAAAGCTTTATCTGCTAGCTCAGCAGCTTTTCTTACATATTTAATTTCTTCGGTAGATTTAATCACTCTTAGTTTTGAAACTAATTCGGATTTGTCACAAAGTGTTGCAAAATTTTTTAAAGAATCATTTAATCTAATAGCATTTCTACCAGTTAATCCATAAGCTTCGTATTCTACACCTAAGTTAGATTTTTCTAAATTAAGCTCACTCAAAATGTTTTTCAATTCATCTGAAGGATTAGATTTTTCTTTATCTACCCAAATTCTTATATCTTTTATAATTGAAGTGTTTTGTGCTTGTCTCAAGTCTGGTGTGCGAGTTAATAAAACTATATCTCCTTTAGAAGTTAAAATTAGTGATTGAAAAAAAACATAACCAAATGTGTCATAGCCGGTTAGCCAATACATAGATTCCTGTTTAAACATTAACAAGCCATCAAGATTTTGCTTTTTTAACTCAGCAACAACTTTAGATTTTCGTATTGAGAATTCTTCTTTTGTAAAATGGATAGCCATTAATTTTTGATGAGTTTATTCTTGCTTCTCTGAAAAACTAAAAGTAAACATCCATTTTTAGTATAAGAAGAATGCGATGAACCAGGTTCAAAAGTTATAAAATCTCCTTTTTTAAAGACTTTATTATCAGGATCAATTAATTCTCCATCTAGCATTAGAAATTCTTCATAATTTATATGTTCATGAGGTAAGCTTTTGGCTCCAGGGTCCATTTTTAATACGTAAGTACCTTGTCCGGTTTTTTCATTGTAAGTAATCTTGTGCCAGTTCATTCCAGGAATTACTGAACCATAATTATCGAATGGTTCAAATTTTACATTAGAAAGACTTGTTATTTTTCTTTTTTTCATTCGACAAACTGTTTTAAGTTAGGTTCTAGATAGTTAGGTCCCTTCATGACTTTACCTTTTTCATTGTAGATAGGTTTACCATCTTTGCCCAACTTACTCATGTTTGCTCTTTGGACTTCCTTAAAACATTTATCTAAATTAATCCCGTAGGCGTAACCAGCTCCATAAGTTACATATAAAATATCAGTTAAAGCATCAGCAATTTCTTTTAAATTTTTTGTTTTCATTGCGAGTTCCAACTCATTGAATTCTTCTTTAATCAAATCAAATCGAAGTTCCATGGTTTTATTATCTGGGAATTGTGGCTTAGTCCTAACCATTTGACCAAAAGCTTCCATAAATGTTTTTACATCTTCAAAATTGCTCATATGAAAATCCTCCTTTATTTAGCTGTCCAACCGCCATCAATCAACAAAGATGTTCCTGTAATCATTGAGGAAGCACCCGAGGCGAGGAAAGCAACGGCAGTAGCAACATCACTTGTGTCAGCAACACGACCTAGTGGAATATTTTTGATTGTTTCTCTTTTAAATTTTTTATTTTTAAAAAATCTTTTAATCATTGGAGTTTCAACAAACGTAGGACAAACTGTATTTACGCGAATATTATTTTTTGCTAAATCAATGGCCATACCTTTTGTTAAACCTTCAAGGCCAAATTTTGTCATATTGTAAACGCTTCTATTAGGACCACCAACATGACCCATTTGCGATGATATATTAATAATAGAACCACCAATTTTTTTTCTATTAATTGTTTTTAGCATTTTTATAGCGCAGAGTTGGGCCGCGTGAAATGTTGCTATGGTATTTAATTTTACCATATATTCCATATTTTTTTTCTTAACTTTTGTAAAATGCTCTGGAAAATTTGTTCCTGCATTGTTGACCAAAATATCAATTCTTTTTTGCTTATTTATTACTTTTTTAAATTGATGGTAATTTGTTACATTGCAAACATAAGATCTGCACTTAGATTTAAATTTTTTTATTATTTTAGAAACTTTGTTAAGATCTTTTTGAGTTCTGCTAATAATAATTAAATTTGCTCCGGCTTCGGCTAAAGCAATAGCGCAAGCTTTACCGATCCCTTTACCAGCTCCTGTAACTAGAGCTGTTTTGTTTTTTAAATTAATTTTTTTAAGATACATGCTTACAAAAATATTGATAAGTTACTATAAATTAATTATAAGACAACCGCCACGGAGTTTTTTTAATATTTGAGAATGATTTTTTCTTTTTCAAAATTATGAATAATTAAATTATTTCCATCACCTTTTCTATCAATTACCAGAAAATTTGTATCTTCGGTTGAGATTAAGGGAAAATGCCATATTCCTGGCTTATAATTTATTCCTGTTTTTGGAGGTATAATAAAGGATTGAATTTTACTTATTTCAGGAGATTCTCCTGGAGGAGCCACAAAAGTTAGGAAGGTGGTTTCTTTCATTGGTATGAATGCTTGACTGCCTAAAGGATGTTTTTCCATCATATCAATTTTCATAGGGAAAGTTCTTTTTAAAGCCGAAAAGATGCTTACTATAGTTTTGCCCCCATCCTTTGATGTGTCAACATTTGCTAAATTATCAAATCGTTTTGCATATCCTGCGTTTATATCCATAGGATTAATATTATCAGGGGATATTAAATCACCGTATGCACTAAAATTTGATCTGCTTATCTTTATCGGTTTAACAATTTTTTCCATTATTCTGATCTTCCAAAAGCCCTAATTCTTGAAATACCACCATCAGGATAAATATTAATCTTTATATAATTAACTTTTTTATTTTTCATTAGCTTATTTTTAAAATTGTGTTTTTTATGAGCATGTAGTTTCACTTTGCTTAATAATAATTTCCAATTTTTTGACTTGTTAACAATACTTTTAGCTGAAATTTTACCATTTAAATATGCAGCCTGAAGAGAACATTTATCAGGATAATTTCCTTTGAAATGATGGGTATCAATTTGAATATTATTTATTTTACCTACTGTTGCACATTTTAAAATTAACCAATCGAAATTTTTTCCTCTACTTCTTCTTGTTTCCCAACCATCTCCCATGTTTTTACCTACTCCTGGCGCTAGGATATTTTCCGCTCTTCCAAAATGTTCATTATTACAAGCAATTGGTGAAGCTCCATTTAACACTGAAGTAAGGTTTATTACTTTTTTACCAAATTGTTTATTAATCTTCATGTTCCCATAAATTCTAATTCTTGCAACGCCGCCATCAGGATAGATATTTAATTTTACATGAGTAAAAATGGATTTGTTTTTTACATTAAAAAAGTGATGGCTATTTGGCTTGGTAGATTTTTTTTTCAAAATGCTTACCCATTTTGAATTTTTGGTAGGCAATTTTTTTTTGCTCAAACAAGCATCAAGAGAAACTTTGCTAGGCTGATTTCCGTTAAAATAAGATGTATCAATATCTACTTTATGTATTTCACCAGGTTTACCCAATTTTAAAATTAAATAGTCGTGACCTTTGGTTCTTTTTCTTCTTGTTTCCCAACCGTCCATCCATTTGCCATGCTTATCAAAAACTCCTTCCTTAAACACAGGTGACCATGGATTAATGATTCTTTTTGCTGGTGCAAAAAACTCATCAGTCTTATATACAATTTTTGAACCCAATCGTGATTGAGCTAAATCAATTAATCCATTTAAAAAAATATATTTATTTTTACTCATTAAAAAATTTATATATCGGAATAATTTTTAATCCAGTGTTTAGCGATATCGATTCTTTTACAAATCCATACTTCTTGATGCTTCAAAACATAATCTAAAAATTTTTTTAGCGACTGAATTCTCCCGGGTCGGCCAATTAATCTACAGTGCAATCCCACAGACATCATTTTTGGATGTGTACTTCCTTCATTATATAAAGCGTCAAAACTATCTTTAAGATATGTATAAAATTGATCACCACTATTAAAACCTTGGTTAGTAGCAAATCTCATATCGTTATTATCAAGGGTATAAGGAACAATTAATTGTTTTTTCTTACCTCTAACTTCCCAATAGGGCAAATCATCGCTATATGAATCACTATCGTAAAGAAATCCTCCTTCTTCTATTACCAAGTCACGAGTATTAGGGCTACATCGGCCGGTATACCAGCCTAAAGGTCTTTGCCCAAATATCTTTTTAATAGATTGTATAGCCAACTGCATATCTTTTTTTTCTTTAGCTTTAGGAACGTTTTGATAGTCAATCCATCTCCAACCGTGTGAGGCAACTTCATAATCCGATTGTTTGATAGCATTACACACTTCTTTATTTCTTTCTAAAGCCATACCCACTCCAAAAATAGTTATTGGGATTTTCTTTTCTTGAAATAATTCGTGAATTCTCCAGAAACCTCTTCTCGAACCATACTCATAAAAGGACTCCATATTGATGTGTCTTCCTTTAATAGGTTGGGCGCCAATAATTTCCGATAAAAATGTTTCTGAAGTTTTATCTCCATGTAATATGCAATTTTCTGATCCTTCTTCATAATTTAAAACTAATTGAAGAGCTAATTTAGCGTCATTTGGCCATTTTATATTAGGAGTTTTTAATCCATAGCCAATCATATTTCTTGGATAATGCTTTTTCATAGAATAAAGTATTTATATATTAAATTAAAAATACATTCATAACAATTCATACTTATAAGTAATTATGGCTATTAAATATTTAAAGAAAGCAATTAAGACTCCATCAACCGATGATCACGAGACCCGTTCGACTGTTCAAAAAATTTTAAATGACTTAGAAACAAGTAGAGAAAAAGGGATAAAAGAAATATCAAAAAAGTTTGATAAATATGAAGGAGAGGTAGTTGTTTCTAAAGAAAAAATAGAAGAAGCAAGCAAGAAAGTAAATCAAAAAACGAAAGATGATATAAAGTTTGCCCATGAACGTATTAAAAAATTTGCAGAACACCAATTGAAACATTTAAATAACGATTTTGAAGTTGAAATATCAAAAGGGTTGATTGTTGGACAACGTTTAATTCCTATTGATACAGTAGGTTGCTATATTCCGGGTGGTCGATATGCTCATATCTCATCGGCTATTATGGGAATTACTCCTGCAAAAGTTGCTGGAGTGAAAACAATTATCACCGCAAGTCCACCTAAGGATATTAACGGAGCTAATCCTGGAATTATTTATGCAGCAAACCTCTGTGGTGCTGACGTGATTTTAAATTTAGGAGGAATTGCAGCCATCGCATCTTTAACTTACGGATGTTTTGAAAATCCTCCCGTTGATTTTTTAGTAGGAGCAGGAAACCAATACGTTGCAGAGGCTAAACGATTATTATTTGGAAAAGTTGGAATAGATCTTTTTGCTGGACCAACAGAAATAGCAATTATTGCTGATAAAAAAGCCGACAAAGAAATTGTTGCTGCTGACATAGTAGGTCAAGCTGAACACGGCTACAATTCACCAGGCTGGCTTATTACTACAGATAAGTCAGTTGCCGATTACGTTATGAAAAGAGTTCCAGAATTAATTAAAGAATTACCGGACGGTCCCAAAAGTAGTGCAGAACCTGCATGGAGAGATTTTGGTGAAGTAGTGCTTTGTAATACGAGTGAAGAAATGGCAACTGTAAGTGACAAATATGCTCCAGAACACTTAGAAGTACACGCCGAAAATTTAGATTGGTGGTTAAAAAGATTAAAAAACTATGGATCGTTATTTTTAGGTGAAGAAACAACTGTTGCCTATGGAGATAAATGTTCTGGGCCCAATCATATTTTACCAACTAAAGGTGCCGGAAGATATACAGGTGGATTATATGTTGGAAAATTTATTAAATGTCTCACTTTTCAAAGAATGAGTAAAGATGCAAATAAAATTGTAGGAGCAACGGCAGCAAGGCTTGCTAGAGCAGAGGGTATGGAGGCGCATGCGAGAACGAGCGATATCAGATTAAAAAAATATGGTCATTCAAATTAATAGTGAAAAAATATCCTATAATATCTATTATAAGAGAAGCGCGTATTGACGAGAACCGAACTCCTCTCACTCCTAATCAAATACAAACATTAACTAATAAATTTCCTAATTTGCAAGTTTTTGTCCAACCTTCTAAGACAAGATGTTTTAAGGATGAGGATTATTCAAAAGCAGGAGCAAAAATAAAAGAAGACATCAGTTATTCCGATATCATTTTTGGTGTAAAAGAAGTTGAGATCTCAACGCTTATTGAAAATAAAACTTATTTATTTTTTTCACATACAAGTAAAGTTCGAAAAGATATTAACCAAGCCACACAAAACAAAGCCATTATATATAAGAAAAAGCTTCTAAGAGAGGTGATAAAAAGAAAAATAACGTTGATTGATTATGAAAATATAAGAGAAACATCCGGGAAGGGATATCGATATCTTGGTTTTGGTAGATTTGCAGGCATTGTAGGTTGCTATAATACACTTAATCTTTATCTAAAATTACAGAAAGAACAATCACTTCCGAGAGCCTTCGAAATTAATAGCTATGAAAAAATTAAAAAATTAATCAGCAAACAAAATTTTAATAAACTCAAAATATTACAAACCGGAAGAGGAAATGTTGCCAAAGGGGCTATGGAAATTTTAAAATATGCAAATATTAAACAGATTTCAATAAATGATTATTTAAACAAAAAATATAATGAAGCAGTTTTTTGTAATATTTCAACCAGAGAATATGTTGAACGGAACAATGGCAAAGATTATTCATCTCAAGATTTTACTTTAAATCCCCATGAATATAAGTCAAAAATAAAAAATTATCTATTTGATACAGATATGCTTATTACCGGTCATTATTGGGAACCAAAATTTCCAAAATTATTTTATCCAAATCAAATTAATGAATTTAAGAACCTAAAAATTATAGGTGATATTACTTGCGATATTGACGGAGCAGTACCAACCACGATAAGATCCACTTCGATTGCAAAACCTTATTATTCAATTGATATTAATTCAATGAAAGAAATTGATTTAGGCAAAGAAGGTATAGCGGTTATGGCTGTTGATAATTTGCCATCAGAGTTACCCAATGAATCAAGTGAAGAATTTGGTGATAGCATTATATCGGAAGTTTTACCTTATTTGATTAACAAAGATGATGGCCGAATAAATAGAGCTACTACAGCTTCAAGAGGAGAATTTTGTCCAAAGTATAAGTATTTAGAAGATTTTATTAAACAAAAGGATTAATAAAAAATAGTTTAATTTAACTTATTTTCTTTTACCTGCCATTGTTGGGGCAATTTAGCTCTTGTATTTTTACAAAATCTTTAGGATAGTAATTTATTATGAATTTGGAGCTATTTATTTTGGGTGGATACGGACATTTTGTGTGGCCTGCATTTATTTTCACTTTGGTAAGTTGTTTTACTCTTTACTTAAAAACTAATAAAGAATTTAAAAAAGAAGAAAAAATGTTTTTAAATGAGTTTAAACATATGCAAACAGTAAAAATTAAAGCCGTTAAAGAAAAAGAAGCTTTATCCAGTAGCCCAATTTTTTAATCGCTTTAAATCACCAAAAAATATCATATGTTGAGTAAAAAAGTTGAATCGAGAATGATATTCTTGATACTTTTGCTTTTATCGGCAACGGTGATAATCTTTTTTATTTTTAAATCTTTAGAAGAAAATGTAGTATATTTTTTTTCTCCAACCGAAATTTACGACAAGCCAAATATTTCATTTAACAAAAAAATTAGAATAGGTGGTCTGGTTAAAGAGAATTCATTAAGTAAAAGCCAAAAATCTATAAAGTTTATTATTACTGATTTAAAAAATGAAATTATTGTGTCTTACGACGGGCTTGTTCCCAATTTATTTTCTGAAGGAAAAGGAGTAATTGCAGAGGGCCAATTAAAAGATAAAAAATATTTTGTTGCCAATAAAATTTTAGCAAAACATGATGAAAACTATATGCCACCTGAAGTTAGTAAAATTTTAGAGAAATCCAACTAATATATATTTTTTATAACAGCACTTTAATTATCTAATTTTCAATATAATATATTTCAATGTTTAAAAATTTTTTACCAAGCAAAATTCTTTCTTTAGATAATAAATTAATTAACGGTTTGTTATTTGTAATGATTTTAATAGTTCTTGTCGGGTTAGTGTACGCTTTATTTATATCTCCGCCTGATTATATTCAAGGACATTCAGTTAGAATTATGTACGTGCATGTACCATCATCTTTCATTGCATTAGGATGTTTTGGACTTATAGGCATAGCTTCGATCTTAAATTTAATTTTTAAGATTAAATTTGTATCTTTGATGGCAAAAAGTCTGGCACCTATTGGCTGCATTTTTTCACTAATTTCAATTGTAACAGGTTCACTATGGGGCAAACCTACTTGGGGAGTTTGGTGGGTTTGGGATGCAAGATTAACTTCTATGGCAATCTTATTTTTATTTTATCTTGCTTATATTTTTTCTTGGCAATTTGTCAATAATTATGAAAAGGCTAATAAAATAACTTCAGTAATTGGAATTATTGGCTTATTTAATTTACCCGTTATTAGGTATTCGGTCGATTGGTGGAATACACTTCATCAGTCATCAAGTATAACACTTACTTCAGTACCAACTATTCATTATACGATGCTTGTTCCCTTAATCATTATGTTTTTGGGAATGGTTATCTATTCATTAATTATTTTTTTAATGAGATATAAAACAGAATTGATGAAGTTAAAATTGGATAAAAAAAACAAAAATCATTAAATATCTTTTAAAATTTTTTAGATTTTTTGTTGTGCCAAAAAACGACAAAGACACCAACTATAAAAAAAATAAAAGGTAACAACCAAAGTGCTAATGTACTTAATTTTAAAGGAGGTTTTAAAAGAATAAAGTCTCCATATCTATCTGTTAAAAACTTATATATTTCTTCATTATTCTTTCCTTCTTTTATTTTATTTCTGATTAAAATACGTAAATCCTTAGCAAGTGGTGCATTTGATTCATCAATCGATTGGTTTTGACAAATCATGCATCTAATATTTTTCGAAATATTTCTAGCTCTCAATTCTTGTTTATGATCTTGTAAAATTTCATCAGGGTCTACTCCATAACTATTCTCTGAAAAAAATTGTGTTAAACAAATAGCAATAATTAATATAAAAATTTTAGTAGATAAAAAATTTTTAGTCATCATTATTCGATTTTACTAATTATTAAATTAATTTTTTTATATATTTTTTTTGTTACAGGACCCGCCTGTCGATATTTTATAATTCCCTTTGAATTAATAATAAATGTTTCTGGGATACCATACACACCCCAATCTATTGCTATTCTTCCTTTCTTATCTACAGCTACATGCGAATATGGATTTCCCAATTCTTTGAGCCAGCCAATCGCTTTTTGGGTATTATCTTTATAATTTATGCCAATTACTTTTATTCCTTCTTGATTTGAAAAACGTTTAATATAACTATGTTCATCACGACAAGGTTTACACCAGGTAGCAAAGAAATTTACCAATGTTATTTCTTTTCCAAACACTTCGGACGAAACAAATTTTTCTTCTTTTAATAGTGACTCAGTTTCAAATTTTGGAACATTTTTATCTAATAGGGTAGATGGAAGTTCAGATGGATTTCTATCAATCATTAAAAGATAAAAGAAAACTAATAAAATTAATAAAAAGAATATAGAAGGAAGTATTAATAATTGTTTTTTCATTACGACAAACGTTGTAACTTTTTTAAATTACTATTCATTGAGACGATTCCACCTAAAAATATAGTTAGAGCGCCAATCCAAATCCATATTACAAGAGGATTATAATAAATTCTCACAACCCAACCATCATTTAGGTTTCCTTCGCCTAAAACAATATACAAATCTCTAAGCAAGTTTGTATGTATGGATGCCTCTGTAGTGAAATTGTTCCTTATGGGATAAAATCTATTTTCAGGTTTTAATTTTGCAATAATATTTTTGTTCTTATCATATACAAAAAAATTTCCTTGCAACGCAAGATAGTTTGGTCCTTTAATTTCGTTAATTTCTTTTAAAATAATATTATATTCCTGAATATTAGTTTCATTGCCAATTTTCATTTGAGTAATTTTCTCTTCTTGCCATACGCTGGAACCTGTAATTCCTAATATTAATAGACCAATACCCAGATGTGCGATGATCATACCATTGGAGAGATTTTCTTTTTTTCGAAACAAAATGATCACGCTATTAGAAATTATCCAAAAAGCTAATAAAATTCCCACAATTCCGATAAAACTATATGTTTGATAAAATAAGAAAATAAATATGGTTATTATTGCTGTAAGCAAAATACTAGGAAATATTTTTTTAAAAATTTTTGATTTATCTTCTCTTCCCCACGATAACATTGGTCCTATACCCATAACTAGAATTGCTGGAATCATTATTGGAACAACTGTTGTATTGTAATAAGGCTCTCCAACTGAGATTTTATTATTAGTAAAAGCTTCTACTAAAAGTGGATAGATCGTTCCTAAAAATACGGAAGCACATACAACAACCATAAGAATATTGTTTACAAGGATCGAACCTTCTTTGCTGAAAAAAGAGAAATAGCTGTTATTGAAATGTTTTTTTGATTTTAATCCAAATAAAATTAGAGAATAACCTCCTAATATAGCAGTAAATGCAAGTATATATATTCCTCTAGATGGGTCCAAAGCAAACGTATGAATGCTAGTTAGTATGCCAGATCTTACAAGAAATGTTCCTACTACACTTAAAAGAAAAGCAAGTATTGATAATAATAGTACCCATGATTGAAGTGACTTTTTTTTCTCAACTGTAATAAGAGAATGTAGTAGGGCAGTACCAAGTAACCATGGCATAAAAGAAGCATTTTCAACTGGATCCCAAAACCACCATCCGCCCCATCCTAATTCGTAGTATGCCCATACAGAGCCAAGGGCTATTCCTATAGTTAAAAAAGTCCAAGCAGCTATTACAAAAGGTTTCATATAACTATACCAAAGAATTTTTTCATTATTTCCTAGACTTAAAGTTGCGATGCTCATAGAGAATGCAGCTGAAAAACCGACATAACCGATGTATAGCAATGGAGGATGGATAGCTAATGCTGGATCTTGCAAGATAGGATTAAAACCTAATCCATTTGTTTGTACAACATCCATTCTTTCAAAAGGGTTAGATGTGAGAATAGTAAATAATACAAATCCAACTGTGATTAATGCCTGAGTTTCTAGAACCTTGGAAACAAATTTGGAATTTGTTTGATTATATAATTTAAATATAAAAAAATTAAATATAGTTAAAACAAGTATCCACAACAACATGGATCCTTCATGATTTCCCCAAACCCCTGAAATTTTATAGAGCAATGGTTTTGTTGTATGTGAATTTTGAAAAACATTAATTAAACTAAAGTCTGAAACTACATGACTATACATAAGAGAAAAAAAGGATACTAAAGAACAAAATAGCAAACCATTTACAGCTATTTTATTGAATTGTAATATTGAATTGTTATTTTTTATACTGGAATTTATAAATTGGAAAACGGCAAAGCACAAGGATAGCCAGAGAGCAAAATTTCCTAAATAAGGTGCCATGATTATTTATTCATAATACTATCAAGTATTAGTGATTAGAAGGTGTCATTAATTGTCAGTTTTAAATGAAAGATAATATTAGTTGAGAGCAACTACAGCGGCAGCAATAGAAGCCAATCTTGCTTCTGCTTCATCCGATCTACTTGTGATTACGACAGGAGCTTTTCCTCCTACAACTACACCAGCTGCACAAGCGCTCATAAAATATATCATCATTTTAACTAGTGCGTTGCCAGACTCAACATTAGGAACGAGTAATATATCTGTGCTTCCTGCCACTTCATTTTTAATTTTTTTTATAGCAGCAGATTTTTTTGAAACCGAATTATCAAAGGCTAGAGGTCCAAATACATCTGCATTGATGTTTTCTTCTTTAGCTCTTTTGGTAATTAAATCAGCTTCTATAGAACTTGGCACACTTTCTAATATTTCTTCAGTCGCTGACAGCACAGAAACTTTTGGTCTTGAAATTCCAATTTTATTTGCAAAATCTACTGCATTTCTAAGAATATGCATTTTAACTTCTAACTTGGGTAATACATTTACAACACCATCGGTGATAATAAACGGTTTATCATCAGCGGTTAAAGTCATATGCCAAACATGACTTAATCTTTTTTTTCCAATTAAATTTAAATCTCTTTTTATAATAGCTTTTATCAAAACATCAGTATGGATATGCCCCTTAACTATAATTTTAACTTTTCCTTCGCTTGCTAATTTTGTGGCTATGGATGCAGTACTATTTTCATCTTTTTCATCAATAATTTTATATTTTGATATATCCCATTTTAGTTTTTCTGCATGTTTTTTTATTTCGCTTTCATTTCCAATAAATATTGGATTGATCAAATTATGTTGAACTGCTTTATGAACAGATTCCATTGGAAATATTTCACCAGCATTAACAATAGCCGCATC
>Ga0207963_1000862_pt1 | contig 16218 bp, 12 predicted proteins | sample Knorr_S15_td_NAD_FD_185604 | JGI IMG/M metagenome (GOLD analysis project Ga0207963, IMG submission 185604) | Marine microbial communities from Southern Atlantic Ocean transect - Knorr_S15_td_NADW_ad_2500m_LV_A (SPAdes) (version 2) | ecosystem: Environmental > Aquatic > Marine > Oceanic | place...
CCTCGCCTGGGCCAAGGGCATCGGCGGCACACGCGCCGGCGTGATCCAGACCACCTTCAAGGAGGAGACCGAGACCGACTTGTTCGGCGAGCAAACCGTGCTTTGCGGCGGCGCATGTTCACTGATCCAGGCCGGTTACGAGGTGCTGGTCGAGGCCGGTTACCAACCGGAGATGGCCTACTTCGAGTGCCTTCACGAGTTGAAACTGATTGTCGATCTGATCAACGAGGCCGGCATCAGCGGAATGCGTTTCTCGATCTCCGAGACGGCCAAGTGGGGCGATGTCAAGATTGGCCCGAAAATCATCGACGCCAGTGTGAAGAAGCGCATGAAAGAGGCGCTCAAGGACATCCAGAGCGGCAAGTTTGCCAAGGCGTGGGTGCGCGAATACAAGGGTGGCTACAAGCAGTACAACAAGCTGCTCAAGGCCGGCGAAAAGCATAACATCGAGAAGGTGGGAACCCGCCTGCGCTCCATGATGCCTTGGATGCGGAAGCGCACCGTCAAAGGCGCCCAAGCCGCATATTAAAAGAACCGGCAAGGCGCAACCAACTGAGTTTCATGGTGTTTAATCCGATCGTGACGCCGAAAAGGGCAGGATTTATTTTCAGGGCACTGCCTGTGCTTGGGGTGTTTGCCCTGCTGCATGGAGGGGTGTTTGCTGCGCAGGATGTGAAAACGCAGGCAAACCCCTACCTTGCGATCAGCAAGCGCAACGCCTTCGATCTCACGGATGCGCCGCCCCCCGCGAAGGACACCCCCACGCCCGAGCTTCCCAAAAATCTCGATCTCAAGTTCACCGGCATTTATCGGTTGAAGGGGGTGGAAAAGGCGTGCCTCGCGCTAATCGATTCCAGTGCCAAGCCGCCCGAAACCAAATATTTGCAGATACCCGTGGGTGACAAGCAGGGAGCCATTGAGATTACCGCCATCGACGCAGAGGCGGGCACGGTCAGCTTGATCAAGGATGGGAGCCCGCTGGAACTGAGCCTGAAAAACAACGAGCACACCTACAAGACCGCCGTGGCCAGGGCACCGTCGAAATCGTCGAAATCCCGATCCTCCTCATCGAAGACATCATCCCGCTCATCCAGCGGTTCGAGGCCGACCACCGCCAGGAGTTCGGGCACCACCAGTTCCCGATCCGGCGGCAGTCCTTCAAGAACTTCATCCAGCCGATCGGGTTCCGTTTCTTCCTTGGGTGGCACAAGAACAACTCGCGCCGTTCCCACTCGGGCGCGTCGCACTTATCCGACACCGCCGCCCATGAAGGGTGGTGATCCGGCAGTTCAAGCCTTGGAAATGATGCACCAAAAAGATTTTGCGGAAAGCAAGGGCGTTCCCATGCCCCCTTTGCCATTTCAGCAGCAGCTCGAGGACGCACCTCCGGCGGATGCCATTCGGGATGACCGCCCCCCGATGCCCCCTGTGCCGGGTGGCCCTATTCCTCCGGGCGGATAAGTTATCCCCCTTAAAATTTTTCCAGCAAATTGGTCGAGTCGGCGTCCACGAACAACGCGGCTTGGCTTTGCGTCCGCAGAAATGACGCCGGGCAATTGGTGCTCACCGGGCCTTCCAGCATCGCTTGAACGGCCTTGGCCTTGCGTGACTCGGGTGCCACGCACACCACCTTTTTCGCCGAGCACAGTGCCGGCACCGTTAGCGTCAGCGCGTATTTCGGCACGGCTTCAAGGTCGGGGAAATGCCCTTCGTTGACCTGTTGCATCCGGCAGGCGACGTCGAGTTCCACGATTTTGACCAGGCGCTCGTCTTCGAAATCTGCCACCGGCGGATCGTTGAACGCGATGTGCCCGTTCTCTCCGACGCCCATGCAGCAGAGATCGATCGGTTGAGCCTTGAGCAGCGCCTCGTAGCGCTCGCACTCGGCGATCGGTTCCGGCGCGTCGCCACCAAGATAGTGGAATACCTTCGGGTTCACTTGGCTCTCCACACGCTCGCGCATGTAGCGCCGAAAACAGGCCGAATGATTCTCATCGACGCCGAGGTACTCATCCATGTGAAACAGCGTCATTTTGCTCCAGTCGATGCCGCCCAACTCCACGAGGGTTTTCAGGAACTGAATCTGCGAGTTGCCGGTGGCGAGAATCGCGGCGGCTTCACCCTGGCTGGCGATGGTTTCCACGAGGTAATCGTGAACGGTCTGCGCCACGTCGGCTGCCATGTCCGCCTCGGACGCATAAACCCGGACGGGCAGCGAGTCGGCTGTGAATATTTTGATGGGTTGTCTGGTTTCGCTCATATCGTTGTCACCTGCGGCAGAGTGGCTTGGCCAAGCGCCGAATTCAATAATTGAGTAAAACCGGCTTGGGCAAGTTGACGATGGAGCAAAGAGGTTGTAGCTTCTACCCCGAGTTGAGATGAGCGATGAATCTGAATCACTGCTGAGCGTCACCGAGGACGCCGCCAAACAGGTGGGTGTCGTCCGGTCGAAGGAACCCGAAAACTCCACTAAAACGCTGAGACTCTTCGTCGAGGAGGGCGGCTGCAGCGGCCTGCAATACGGCATGGTGTTCGACGAAAAACGCGACGACGATCTTGCGCTGGAGTTTTTCGGCGAGACCGTGCTCGTCGATAATTTCAGCGCCAACTATCTGCGCGGGGCGATCGTGGACTATCACGACGGCCTCAACGACACCGGCTTCAAGATCAAAAACCCGAACGCCAAGCAGTCGTGCGGCTGTGGCAACTCGTTCGAGACTTGATCCCCCCGCGCGCTTGGCCAAGCGCAGCTTCAATTACCCACGACGTGCGAGCGAAGCACGCCGTACACGTCCGTAGAGTCGAGTGTTTTATCGGCTGCAAGTTGGACGGACTTCGAAATCAGGATAGGCCAATCCGCTTGGTCGCTTGGCCGGCAGCCGTGTGAGCCCTTGACCAGCGAGGCGTCCAGCGGGACGACGTCCATCAGCATCCGGAAGCCCAGTTTCTTTTTCAGCAACTTGAGCATCACCCGTGGCGTCGAGCCGCGCGCCGGATCCTTGAACAACTCAACCGGGTCGTAGCCCGGTTTGCGGTGGATGTCCACGCAGCGCGCGAAGTCCGGCGCCATCGCGTCATCCAGCCAGTAGTAGTAAGTGAACCACGCATTCCCGGCAGCGGTGACGACGAGATCTCCCGCCCGCGAATGGTCGATGCCGTTGGCCTGTTTTTCCGCTTGGCCCCAGACCGCCGCCACGCCGTCGGTGCCCTCGAGCAAGCTGCGTACATCACTTTCGATCGATTTGTCGTTGAGGTAAACGTGAGCCACTTGGTGGTCGGCCACGGCGAACGCCCGGCTGTTTCCGCAGTCGAGCCGATCGAGGCCAAGCTCCTCCTTGATGGTGAGCCAGCCGCGCTCACGGAAAAGCCGGTTGAGATGAACCGGTCGCTCGACCGGTGTGATGCCGTACTCGGAAAGCAAAACAACCTGGACGCCGCGCGCCTCAAAAAACTCAATCAACCCGCCGACGATCCGGTCGATGCGTTGCAGGTCGCTGGCAATCTCCGGGTGCCCCGGGCCAAGCCGCTGGAGGTTGTAGTCGAGGTGCGGCAGGTAAACGAGATTCAGCGTTGGTTGCTGCTGTTGCTCGATCCACTTGGCCGCGTTGGCGATCCATTCGCTGACTGCCTCCGGTTTGCCGGCGGGCGACTGTTGCCCGGCCATTGGCCCCCAGAAAGCGGGAAAGGGGAACTCGCCAAGTTCCGCCTTGAGCGCCGGCCGCAGTTCGTGCGGCCAAGTGTAAATGTCAAAGTGTTTGCTGCCATCCGCCGGGTACATCGGTCGCGGCGTCGCCGACCATTCGACGTCGGCGTACATGTTGAACCACCAAAACATCGTCGCACAGGTGAAGCCGCTGTTGGCTAGGCGTAGGTCGTGCCACAGCTTGGGCGACTGCACGGTTTGGTTCGGTTGCTTCCAGAACGTGACCTCGGCCAGTTCGTGGTTGTACCAGCCGTTGCCGACGATGCCGTGGTCGCCTGGCCGTTGACCGGTGAGGTAATTGGACTGCGCGGTGCAGGTCACCGCCGGGAATGCCGGGTCGATGAGTGCCGCTTGGCCAAGCGAGAGGAATTGGGTGATCGCCGGGGTGTCCGGGCCAATGTGCCGCTGAGTCAGCCCGACGACGTTGAGAACGGCGGTGCGTTTCACGGCGACGAGGGTCAGGCCCGGGCGGGGATGACCGATTGTTCGCGGCCAGCCTGGCGGTCGCGCAGTTCGTAGATCGACTCGATGACCAGCGGGAGATTCATCTCGTGCACCTCGAACCCTTGGCCAAGCTCGCGGAGCAGCGTGATGGTCAGGCCGCCACCGAGATGCTCGCGGAACTCCTCCAGCCCGGTGATCACTTGCAGCGTGCCGGACTCATCCTCGTGCAGCAGCTCGTTGGCGAATAACTCGAAGCCAAGCGACTCGATGAGTGTCAGTATCCGGTCGACCGTCCCGGCGGTGAGATGGCCCGTGCGGCGGGCGTAAACCACGTCCAGCGCAATGCCGATCGCAACCGCTTCGCCGTGCCGGATCCGGTACTCGGAGAGCTGCTCCAGCTTGTGCGCCGCCCAGTGTCCGAAGTCGAGCGGGCGCGCCGAGCCGAACTCGAACGGGTCGCCCGAGGTGGCGATGTGGTTGATGTGCAACTCGGCGCAGCGGTGGATCAGCCGCCGCATCGGCTCCGGCGAGAAGGCCGCCAGCGCCTCGGCTTCCGACTCGATCCAGTCGTAAAATTTGCGGTCACGAATGAGCGCCACCTTCACCGCCTCGATGTATCCATTGCGCTTGTCCCGGTCGCTGAGCGACGAGAGTAGATCGAAGTCGTTGATCACCGCGAACGGCGGAGCGAAGGCTCCGATGAAATTCTTTTTCCCGAAGGCGTTGATCCCGTTTTTCACGCCGACACCGGAGTCAGCCTGGCTGAGCGTGGTCGATGGAATCCGCACATGCCGCACGCCGCGATGAGCGGTGGACGAAGCCAAGCCGGCCATGTCCAGCAGCGCGCCGCCACCGACTGCGATGACGTAACTGTGCCGGTCGATGTGGTGCATCTCGACTTTTGAATGGATTTCTGAGACGTGAAAATAGGAGTTCTTCGTGCGCTCACCGCCCTCGAATTGCATGGGATCGCAGACGAGTTTCAAGCAGTCGTTGTGTCGCTCGAAGTACGCCAAAACCAGATCGACCAAGCTGGGCTGTGCGCGGCACAACGCCTCGTCCATGACCATTAGCACTTTGTGAGGTCGGTCAGTTTGACCGTCGGCAAGAATGTCGCGCAGCGTGCAGTTGTCCGGCGCAAACACCTGTTGCGTGAACCGCACCCGATGCCGGTAAGTCACACCAATTTGTCGCTCGATCAAGCTCACTGCCTCCGGGTAAAATGCGCCGACGGCCGATGAATTGCCAGTTTTTTTTGATGCGATTAGCAAAGCTTTGCCACTGCCAAATGAGTTCCCCCGCGCTTGGCCAAGTGGTACAATCGTGCCGCAATGATTCGTGCCATCACACTCATCGTTCTGCTGACAACCGCCATACCGCTTGGCCATCCGGACGATAACAGCGAGCGCTACCGCAAACAGTGCGCCGACATCATCGCGGCCAAGGGCCAAGCGAACAGCGCTGAGCGACTCTGGAAGCTTTTTGACGCGAACTGGGAGTACCGGATGATCGCCTCGCCGGAATCGGCGACATGGCGCGGGTACCCCGGGCAGAATGATCGCTGGAGCGACTTGTCCATGGAAGCCCTCGCCGTGGGCAAGGAAGATGCCCGGTTGACGCTCAATGCCATACTTTCGTTTGATCGGGCCAAGCTCAGTGAAGCCGACCAGTTGAATTACGACCTGTTTCGCCGCAACGCCGAGATGGCGGTCGAGCGTCAGCAGTTTCCGGCCGAGTTCCTCGTGCTCAACCAGATGGACGGTCTGCCGCGTGATGTGCCGTCGATGATCGCCATGATGCCGGGTGTCAGGACAAAGGATTACGAGGATATCCTGGCGCGCTTGGGCGGCATTCCGGCACTGGTCGATCAAACCATCGCGCTGCTTCAGGAAGGGCTGACGCGCGGAATCGTGCCGCCGAAAGTGCCATTGCGAACGGTGGCGGATCAAGTGTCCGGGCAGGTGCACATCGGCCCCATGACCACGCCGATGCTTTCCAAGTTCAAAAAGTTTCCGGACACCATTCCGGCGGCGGAGCAGGCACGCCTGACTGAGGCGGCCAAGGCGGTTTACGCCGACGAGGTTCGTCCGGCGTTCCAGCGGCTGCATGCGTTCCTGCGTGATGAGTATGTGCCGAACTGCCGCACGACCGTTGGCCGCAGTGAACTACCCAACGGCCGGGCGTGGTACGATTACCAAATCAAGCATTACACCACCACGACGCTCAGCCCGGATGAGATTCACAACATCGGTCTGCGCGAAGTGAAGCGTATCCGAAGCGAGATGGAGGTGGTTCGCAAACAGGTTGGCTTCGAGGGTGACTTGCACGCATTCTTCGAGTTCCTCCGGACTGATCCGCGGTTTTACTACGAGACAGCCGACGAGCTGCTCGCCGGTTATCGAGACATCTGCAAGCGGGCCGACCCCGAGTTGACCAAGCTGTTTCGCAAACTGCCACGCCAGCCTTACGGCGTGATTCCTGTTCCGTCGTACATCGAGAAGTCTGTCACCACGGCCTATTATCAACCCGGATCGAACGACGCCGGCCGCGCCGGTTTTTTCTTTGCCAACACCTACGACCTGAAGTCGCGTCCCAAGTGGGAGATGGAGGCGCTCGCGCTGCACGAGGCTGTGCCGGGGCATCATTTGCAACTGGCCATCGCCGACGAGATCGTGGGCCTGCCGGAGTTCCGCAAGTACGGCCGCTACACCGGCTACGTCGAGGGCTGGGGCTTGTATTCCGAGAGCCTCGGCGAGGAGATGGGCTTTTACACCGACCCGTATTCCAAGTTCGGCCAGTTGACCTACGAAATGTGGCGGGCCATCCGCTTGGTCGTTGATACCGGTATTCACGCTAAGGGCTGGTCGCGGCAGCGGGCGATCGATTTTTTCAAGGCAAACGCCGGCAAAGCGGATCACGACATCACCGTCGAAGTCGATCGTTACATCGTCTGGCCCGGCCAAGCGCTGGCCTACAAGCTCGGCGAACTTAAACTGAAGGAACTCCGCGCCCGAGCCACAGCCAAGCTCGGCGACAAGTTCGACGTCCGCTCATTCCACGACGAGATCGTTTGGAACGGTGCCTTGCCGTTGAGCATCCTCGACCAACGCATCAACAACTGGATCGCCGCCGAACAGGCCAAGTGACCGCCGCTTGGCCAAGTGGGGCATGATTATCGAACAAGGAATCAGAAGTCATCAGTCGCCAGTCGCAGGAAAAAATAAAACACGGATTTCACGGATTTGCACAATATAAATCTGTGCAAACCTGTGAAATCCGTGCCTCTTTTTTATCGCATTCAAAATTGTTTCGGTTGAGACTTCCGTCTTCTGCATGAGGAATTTATTTTGTCATACCATTATTGTAGCGGCAGCCGTTTGCATTTCCGGCTGTAGTTCGTTGCCGCTTGGCAGGAGTTCCAGCGAAGCCAAGCTCAAGCCGTTCCTCGGCGAGCCTTCGATCGAGCTTCAGCAGGTTTTCAAAAACCAACGTTTCCCCAACATCGTCGTCGCGATGGATGGCACGCTGGTCGCTACTTGGGGATCGGACGGCGTTGTCGCCCGGCGCAGCGGTGACGGCGGCAATATCTGGGGACCGGAGATCACCATCGCCAAGCCCGGTTTTCAGGGCGGCGGCGTGACCGTTGATGAAAACAGCGGCGACATATTTGCGTTTATTGAGGATGGCCATCCACCCGCACCCTTGACGGTTTATCGCAGCAAAGACAGCGGCAAGACTTGGCAGGGAGAAGAAGCGGTGATTCATCCCGACAGCAATGGCCGCATGCCGTCGATGCACATGAACGACCACGGCATCACGCTGCGTCACGGCAAGTACGCTGGCCGATTGGTTCGTCCGTCGCGGCACTACGGCGCGGGCAATCGCCGCGAGGAGTGGCCGAACCATTTCACCAACGCCATTTACAGTGACGACGGCGGAAAGACATGGAACACAAGTGAGCCTTTCCCGGAAAATGGTACCGGCGAGGCCTGCGTCGCCGAGCTTTCCGACGGCACGATCTACTACAACTCCCGCATCCACTGGGACAAGCGTCCGAACAACACCCGCCGCCGCGGCGCGTACAGCAAAGACGGCGGCCAAACTTGGGGCGACTGGCACATCATCGAGGCGTTGCCGGACGGGCATCAGCATCGTTCGTACGGCTGCATGGGTGGCCTGACTCGCTTGGCTGTCAAGGGGCGCGACATTTTGGTCTTCAGCAACCTCGACACGCCGAATGCCAAGCGCGAAAAGATCACCGTGTGGGCGAGCTTCGATGCCGGCAAAACATGGCCGGTGAAGCGCCTGGTGTTTGACGGCCCAAGCGCGTACTCCTCGATGACCTCCGGTCGTCCGGGCACCGATACCGAGGGATGGGTTTACCTCCACTTCGAGGGCGGCCCGAAAGGCGGCTCCACCGTGGCCAAGTTCAATCTGGCTTGGCTGCTTGAGGGCACGCCAACTGGCGATGGTGCCGTGCCGAGACTTTAAACAAAAACGGCCGGCACCGCGCTTGTCAGTCTTTCCTCTCACTCATCAGGAAAACGGCTTGGAAACGAATGAGACGATTATACGTGCTTGGATTGCTCTACGTGGTGGTATCCCTCGATGCCCATGCCACTTGGCTTAGCTTTGATATTCAAAATGAAGACGGCCAATCGTTGCCGTGTCGGATCCATCTGTTTGATCCCGATGGCAAACCGCAACGGGCTGCTAGCCTGCCGTTTTGGCGCGATCACTTCGTATGCCCGGGAGCGGCCAAGCTTGAGTTGCCGGTTGGCCGCTACCGTTACGAGATCGAGCGTGGCCCGGAATACGAACGGTTGAAGGGGGAAGTCGCCATCAGCAACGAGTTGCCGCAGTTGGTGCGACTGTCCTTGAAACGCATTGCCAACCTTCGAGGCGAAGGTTGGTTTTCGGCGGATTTGCACATTCATCGGCCACTGTCGCAAATCGACCTGTTGATGCAAGCGGAGGACTTGGATTTTGCTCCGGTCATCACTTGGTGGAATCGCCGCAATCAATGGGAACCTCACAAGCATCCGCAGGCTGGGGAGGATGAGCGGGAAGGGGGGGCGCTTTTGTTTCACCGGATGCAAACGCCGGTCGACATCACCAAGTCAACCCGGGAAACGCCGTCGCCGATGGTGTACGTTGAGCAAGCCCGAAAACAAAACCCCGGCGTCTGGATCGACATCGAGAAACCGTTTTGGTGGGACGTGCCGGTGTGGCTGGCCAGTGGCAAGATGCAGTCGATCGGTGTGGCGAACAATCACATGTGGCGCAGTCGCATGCTCCCGACCGAGGCTTGGGGCAGGCGCCGAGACACCAAGCGGTTGCCGCCGCCGCTGGGCAACGGCTATTGGACGCAGGAAATCTACTATCACATTTTGAACACCGGCATTCGCATTCCCCCCTCGGCCGGCAGTGCGTCGGGTGTGCTGGGAAATCCGCTTGGTTACAACCGCGTGTACGTGCATCTCGACGGCAAGTTCAGCGAAACGGCTTGGTGGGATGGCTTGGCCAAGGGGAACTGTTTCGTGACCAACGGCCCGTTGCTGCGGGTGCGTGCCAACGGCAGGCTGCCCGGCGCCGTTTTCACTGCAGACGGCGGCGAACCGCTTGGCCTGAAACTGGACGTGCAACTCACCACGCTCGACCGCTTGAGCAAGCTGGAGGTGATTCAAAACGGCAAAGTGACGCAGACCATCCCTTGCAACGGCGACCGCAACCAAGCACATTCGTTGCCGCTGACGGTCAATGAGAGCGGTTGGTTTTTAATCCGTGGAATCGCCGAAAACCCCAAGACCTTCCGCTTCGCCTCCACCGCGCCGTTTTACACCGAGCTTGGCCAAGTGAAGCGGCGGATCAGCAAGTCATCATCCCGGTTCTTCCTCGATTGGGTGAACGAAAGAATCGAGCGGGTGAGGGCCAACATCACTGATAAATCGCAACAAGCGGAAGTGCTTCGCTCCCACGAAAGCGCCCGCAAATTCTGGCAGAAAAAGGTTCGGGAAGCCAACGCCGATTAGTTTGTTTTCAACGAAGTCCTTTTTAATCTCCATGACTCAGTTTATTGGTTGCCCCAAGTTCAAGGAACTCTTCGACAGATGAGGCGCAGATATGACAACAGGTTCGTTTTCTTGACCTTTCTTAAAGGGAAAGGGCTCTTGTTTGGCCTGTTTTTCATCTTGACGGTTTCTTGTGCCAAGCGTGACTCGGCTGAGGTAGTGTTTCGGTACGCAAATGAACAGCCGGAGGCTGCGCTTCGCAGCCAGTCGATGATAAAATTTTTCAAGGAGCAGTTGGAGGAGCGTTCCAATGGCCGAATCAAGGTGGAGTTGTTTTTTGGAGGAGTGCTCGGCAACGAGCGCGAGTTGATGGACTTTGTGCAAACGGGGGTTTTGCAGGGAACAAGAGGCGGTTTTTTTGCCGATGCCAATCCAAAGTTCATACTGTTTACCCTGCCATTCCTTGTTGATGACTGGGATCAGGCACAACGATTGGTTAAAAGCGATTTCACGCGAAAAATAAATGAAGGGGCGAGGGAATGGGGGTTCCATGTGCCTGCCACCGGAATATCACAGGGGTTTAGAGCCCATACAAACAACAAGAAACCGATCAGGCACCCCGATGACCTCAAGGGACTCAAGATGCGCGTTCCAAGCCAGGAGGTTTACGTTCAAACGTCAAAGGCTTTCGGTGCAAACCCCCAGGAGCTGCCTTATGTTGAAGTGTATCAAGCTTTACAAACCGGTGTGGTGGATGGGCAGGATAATGCACCTTCCAATATTTGGGATTTCAAGATTCACGAGGTTTCCGAATATTTGACCATCACCAACTATGCCACAGGGCCGGATCCCTTGATGGTGAACCTTGGGTGGTATGAATCCCTGCCTTATGATTTGAAGGTTATTTTTGATGAGGTGAGTCGAGAAACGATGGAGTTTAGTGACCGGATTAACCGGGAGAAAGAGGCAGAGTATATTGAAAAAATTTCAAACAGTCCAAAACTCGAAGTGAACCATGTGACAGGTGATGATCTCATACCGTTCCGGGATGCCGTAAAACCGGTGTATCAGTATTTTGCGGAAAAAGGGATTCTGACCCTGGATGAAATACAGAAGGCCAGGGAAGTAGCGGCAGGCAAATCCATTAAGCCATGAAGACATTTCACAGCAGGTTGACCTGTTTTCTCGAGGTGCTGGTTTGTCTTAGTTTCCTTTCTTTTTTTAGCATGGTGATTCTGCTGGTTGGATTGCGGTATTTGTTTAATTCCTCGATTACCGGTGCGAATGAAATCATTACTATCCTCTTTGTTTACACAACCGCGATTGGAGCGGCAATAGCCGTGGGACAGCGTGGTCACATTGCCATCAATATCCTGATAGAAAAACTGCCGCAGCGCTTGGCCAAGCACTTGGCCAAGCTGCAACTGGCTCTTGTAGGGCTTATCAACTTCGCCATCGCTTGGTTTAGTGTCCCTTGGATTTCCCAAACCGGGGACAATCTCATGCCAACCCTTGGTGCGATGCGTGCGGTGGTTCAGATCAGCATACCGCTTGGTTGCGGGCTTGCCGTCTTGTACTGCATCACAACCGCAATCGTGGGTTTGGAGGAAACAAAAGCCGGCGATCCCACACAGCCACAGGTGAGTTCTCATCCACGGGATCAAGATCGTTCGGCATGACAATCTTGCTTCTAAGCCTTTTGGTTTTCCTCTTCCTGGGCGTCCCCATCGCCTATTCGCTCGGGTTGTCCGCCTTGTGCTACTTCCTGGTGCATGAACCTGGTCTAATGGTCGTTATGCCCCAGCGGTTGATGGCAGGAATGGATTCCTACGCGCTGATAGCCCTGCCGCTGTTCATTTTCATGGGTCAATTGATGAACGCCAGCGGTATCACCCGGCGGTTGATTGATTACTGCATGCTTCTGGTCGGGCGTTTTCGAGGCGGGCTCGGGTTGGTCAATGTGTCCTCAAGCATGTTATTTGGTGGAATTTCCGGATCGTCGGCATCTGACACCGCCTCAATCGGTTCTATCCTGATTCCTGAGATGAAGCGCCGCGGTTATCCGGAGGACTTTGCTGCGGGTCTGACCGTTGCCTCATCCACCATGGGCATGATCATACCACCCAGTATCCCAATGGTCCTGTTTGCGGTAACAGCGCAGGAGTCGGTGGGTAAACTATTTATGGGCGGGGTGATTCCCGGCCTCATGGTTGGTGTATTTCAGGTTGTGTTTACCTTGTGGATATCAGCCAGAAAAAATTATCCAAAAGAGGATACGGAATTCGAATTACGAAAGCTTTTAGTTGAAACCGGCCGGTCCGCTTACATTCTCCTCCTGCCGGTATTCGTGGTTGGAGCCGTTGTCTTTGGGGTAGCCACAGCAACAGAGTCCGCGGGTCTCGGTGTGTTTTATGCCATTGTCATAGGCTGCTTTTTAACGCGTCGGTTGACCCGTGCAGAATTTATCAAGGCATTGCGCCAATCTATTCTCACTAGCGCCAAGATCATGATTATCATTGCCTTCTCAAAATTGTTCATCTGGATTCTTGCTTACGAACGCCTACCGGATGGATTGGCCGAGATGGTCAAGGGGTTTGACCTGTCTTTGTTTTGGCTGATGATGCTAATGATCGTGATCATCCTTTTGGCGGGAACGTTTATTGATGTGAGTCCTGCGATTCTTTTGCTGACACCGATTTTCCTGCCGATGGTAATTGCCGCAGGGGGTTCACCCATATTATTCGGCGTGGTGCTTGTGGTGGGGCTTGCGGTTGGTGCCTGTACGCCGCCGGTCGGAAACTGTCTTAACGTCTGTTCTGTTATTTCCGGTCTCGGTATTGGAGCCATATTTCGTGGAGCGCTTCCGTTTCTTGCCGCGAATGTTTTGACACTGGTTTTGATCGTTTTATTTCCGTCACTTGTACTCTGGCTTCCTTCATTATTGATGGATTGAGGTTCCTGATTGCCCGAAACACGCTTGACGATAAATGCTCATGCCTCCAGCCTCGCCATCCAAATGATGAAAAAGAAAGTCAGCATCCTGGTTTTGTCGATTGCAGGCTTGTCGCTTGGCCAATCGCAAACCGCGCTTCCCATAGCCGGTGTTGAGGGGCAACCGCTCGGGGGAAATGCCAGCCGTCTGGTTCAGGCGATGGAGTTTCTGGGGGTGCCCTTGGGCAAGCCGGTGGTCGAAAAACTCAATCAGGCCATTCGTGACCGGGATGAAGAGGCAATTCAGCGAATTCTCGACCCGCATGCATTGGTGGCGGTCTCCCTGAACCCGGAGGTGCGCGTGAAGGTGAGACGCGGGCCGGCCAAGGCCGTGCTCAGGCAGGGCGGGTATACCCCGTTTGTCGTGAAGGTGTTCAATGACAGCACGGTGGCTAGACCGTTAAGGGTAACGAGTCCGCAGGCAGGGCCGGTATACTCAGGTGCGGCGTTGGGCATTCTTAAACGTCAGGCCCAGACGGAGTTGAAGGAGAACGAAAACGTGAAGAGCGAGAAGGGGCGGTTTCTCTCGGTGGAGATGTTTAACAAACCGCCAATGGCGGCGGCCCTCAGCGGACTTGAGGTGGAGTATGCCATAGTCCTGATTTACAGTCATGAATCAGGCAAGCGGGAGGCAACATTGCAGTTCGACGTGGGTGAGGGGACGCAGGATCTCGGCTTTCGGGCTGAGGTGCCTGTGCTCTTTGAAGTGCTGCCGGCCGTGGCGGTGAAGCTCGACGTGCGCGATGCAGATGGACGGCCGACGACGGCGCGGCTGGAGTTTCGTGACGCCGCCGGCAGGGTGTATCCTCCGCAGGCCAAGCGTCTGGCCCCGGATTTTTTCTTTCAGCCGCAAATCTATCGCGCCCACGGACAGTCGGTAATTTTGCCCCCGGGCAAGTTTACGATGGAGTCCTCACGTGGACCGGAATACCGCGTCCGCACGCGAGAGGTTAACGTGCAACCAGGGGACGATGCGGAAATCCAAGTGCGACTTGAGCGCTGGGTGGATCCGGCTCGGTATGGCTTTTATTGTGGTGACCATCATATCCACGGCGCCGGCTGTTCGCACTACGACAGTCCCACGCAGGGAGTCACCCCGGCGGACATGTTTCAACAGGTCAAGGGAGAAGGGCTCAACGTCGGGTGCGTGCTCACATGGGGGCCATGCTTTGATTTTCAGCGAAACTATTTTTCACCCGGTGCCGATGAAGTGAGCGAGCCGCTGACACTGCTGAAGTACGATCTGGAAATCAGCGGCTTCGGTTCGGCGGCGCTGGGGCACGTGTGTCTGCTTAACTTAAAAAACCAAACCTTCCCAGGCTCGGATGGCACTAAGACAAAGGGCTGGCCATCGTGGACCGTGCCCGTCCTTCGTTGGTGCAAGGAACAGGGTGGAGTTACCGGCTATCCACACTCCGCGCTGCACGTGCATCCGCCTGCCACTGCGAAGTGGTTGATGAAAACGCTGAACGTGGACGGCAACCTCGTGCTTACGCGCGCCGAGGCGGCCGATGGCCTGTTGCCTGAGCCATTCTCGGAGGTGGACGCCGACCGTAATGGCGAATTAACTGAACAGGAAATTTCAGACAGCGCCAATCGTGCGGCAGACACGTTGCCTAACCTTGCCATCCCCGCGCTGAACGGTGGCGGCGCGATGGAGATTTTCGTGAGCACGGCCGAGGGTGTGTGCGATTTTATCAGCGCAATGGACACCGCGCGCATCCCAGAGTGGAACACATGGTATCACCTGCTCAACTGCGGTTTCCCGCTCAAGCTCAGTGGCGAGACGGATTTCCCGTGCATGTCCAGCCGCCGCGTTGGCGCGGGCCGTGTGTACGTTCAGATGGGAGAGCTCAAGAAAATCGATTATGCCGAATGGTGTCGTGGTCTCGGATCGGGCCGTTCATATGTGTCGGATGGCTACGCTCATGCGCTGGAGTTCAGCGTGAGTGGCCAGGTACCAGGGAATGATAATGTGCGCATGGCCAAGCCTGGTAAGGTGCTCGTGCAAGCGAAGGTGGCGTTTGCGGCGGAAACTCCGATGACCGTAGCGCAGGGGTTGCTAGCTGCAGTCGCGGGGTCGCGCATTATTGGCGACACCGTCAATCTTCACGCTCCTCGACATCGCAGGCTCGTAAAGGGTGGCGAGCGACTTGTGGAACTTGTTGTTAACGGCCAAGTCGCTGCCAAGAAGATTGTGCCCGCCGATGGCAAAATTCACGACCTTCAATTCAAAGTGGGCATCAATCGCAGTAGTTGGGTAGCTCTGCGCCATTTCCCGCAACTGCATACCAATCCCGTTAATGTCATCTTAGACAGCAAACCCATCCGCGCCTCCCGTGAGAGTGCTCAGTGGTGCGGCGAGTCCGTGAAATTGCTTTGGCAAAATCGGAATCGGTTCATTAAGAAGCACGAACTTGCAGAGGCCAAGTTGGCCTATGATCGTGCTGTCCGCACTTACGAGCGCATCGCTGCTGAGTCGCCACGCAATTTGCGTTTGTGATGTTTTAAAACAAGCTAATCACCACATTGAGACGGATAAGTTTGAAGATTTTATTACCATTAATTTTTGTTATTATACAGTCCCAAGAGGTACTCGCGTCACCGGTGGTGCTAGGGCTGAAGCATGATCGGCATGGGTTGGCGGAAGTGCAGCAGGGTCGGTTGTTGGTGGGGGAGTTGATGTGCGTGGCATGTCATCTTGGCACCGATATGGTAAAGAAGGTGGGGCCAAATTTACTCGACGTGGGTTGGCGGGTGGATCCGTCGTTTATAAAAGAGTTCATTGTAAACCCCATGGGCATGGATCCGGGGACGCAGATGCCGAGTTTATTGAAGGATTTGCCCAAGGCAAAGCGCGATGAAGTGGCGGATGCGCTGACACATTTTCTGGTGAGTTTGTCGGCGAAGGAATTTGTCCCAGATGTAGCGAAGGCGGAGGAATATGCGGTGGGGGAAAATTTGTTTCACAAGATCGGTTGCCTGAGTTGCCATGAATCTGAGCAGGGCGTAAATCTGGTGCATGTACCATTGAAGTATGGGATGGATTCGTTGACGGCTTTTCTGTTT
>Ga0207963_1000872_pt1 | contig 16112 bp, 18 predicted proteins | sample Knorr_S15_td_NAD_FD_185604 | JGI IMG/M metagenome (GOLD analysis project Ga0207963, IMG submission 185604) | Marine microbial communities from Southern Atlantic Ocean transect - Knorr_S15_td_NADW_ad_2500m_LV_A (SPAdes) (version 2) | ecosystem: Environmental > Aquatic > Marine > Oceanic | place...
GACGACTACCTGAGCCGCACCACCCGCAGGCTCCTCGAGCCGACCCGCACGTTCGAGGAGGTACTGCCGCTAGGACTCGTCGGAGCAGTAGAGAAGGCCATCGCGGCGTACCTCCCCATGGCCATTCGCCGCTTGGGCTCGACCCTGGAGGACGAAGACGCGCGAGAAAAATTCAAGAACTTCATCCACGAAATCCTTCAGCGCTTCCTCGGAGACCTCAAGTTCCACCAGCGGGTGGTGGCGAAGCTCATCGTCACCGAATCGGCAGTCGACAACGTCCTCGACACGATCGAAGAGGAGGGCGCGGAACGGTTGGCCGAGATACTCCAGGACCCATCCATTCAGGACGCCATGGCGCAGGGAATCAACGACGCGATCGTGGACTTTCTGCGCAGGCCCGTGGCAGACGTGCTGGGTGATGAGGAGGACGAGAGCGTCGTGGACGCTCGTCGGACGGTCGGCACGTGGATCATCGGTGTGGCCCAGGATCCGAACTCCCGGGGATTCCTCGTAGAGAAGTTGGAGGTGGCTCTGGACGGCATGGGCGCCCGGACATGGGGCGAAGTATTCGAGAAACTGCCGCCGGAACGTTTGGCCGAATGGCTCGTAAGTGGAGCGCGTAGCGAGGCGGCGGACACGCTGTTCCGTGAGTTGGCCACCCGACTCTCATCGAGCCTGCCGGATCGACCCATCGGAACACCCGCGAACTGGCTCCCTGAGGGATCAGTGAGAAAGTTGGAAGAGGCGATGAGCGACCCGGTCTGGGAGTGGCTCCAAACCCAGGTTCCGTCCGTCATCGAACAGATCGACATTGCGGGCCGAGTCGAGCAGAAGGTCCTCGAGTTTCCGCCGGCGAGGATGGAGGAGTTGGTACGGAAGGTCACCCACAAGGAGCTCCGCGTTATCGTGCGGCTCGGCTACCTCCTGGGCGGCGGCATCGGGATAATCCTGGTGATCCTGGACCGGTTTATCCTGCCCTTCTTGCTGGGCTGAACCGCCGAGAGCCCCTCGGCCTACCTTCTTGGTTGACCAATGTCTCGATCTCTTCTTCTCAGGGTGATGGCTCGTTCACCGTCACGGTCACGGGGCACGACGGTCGTGAACCGTTGCCGCGTGCGCCCGCGAGTGGACGCGCGTTCATCCGTCTTGAAATAATTGAGCCACATGAAATGGCGCTTGGCCCGCCGTGGCTTGCCGGTACCCATGCGAGCCTCGATCTCTTCCTGGGACTGCGAGTAAGGAGCGTACCCGAGATAGAAACCGAGTGCGACAGCAGCAAGGGCGCCGAGGATTTGGAGAAAGACGATCATTGGAGGAAGAGGATCACTGGAAAACGCTCAGGCCTTTCCGACCGACTCCAGGAATAGCACGCCCAGGCCAGCCACGAGAATAGTGGCCACTGTCATCGTACCCACACCAACCAGTGCCATGACGACCCAAAACACGGCGTGAATGAAGTTGTAGCCGCCCGGAAGAAGATCCATGCTCTGTGCCTCGAGTCCTTGCAGTGAAAGCCGTGACCTAACGCTCAATATGTACTGTGGTGGTTAGGGCTACAATGGGTCGCTGGGGAGAGGCTCCGAGGGAACTCCTGGGGGCCCCATGGGAATCCTACTCGGACTCGTCCCTTCCGCTCTCCACCCTCTTTCGAACGTCGGCCAGATAACCCGGCGCGAGGTCGAGGAGATGGCACACTCGGCGAATCAGAGACTCCTCATGACTCGATAGCTGCCCGTCCGCATACACCAGACCCCACATCACTTCGACCAACACCATCTTTTGGCCGAGAGAATAGTTTTGTTTGATCAGCTTCGTGAATTGCCAAAGGTCGACGGCAGAAGCGCGTGCTTTGTCGGCCAATTCGAGGAGCTGGTCGGCCTCCTCCTCCTCGAGCCCATACTGCCGGCGCACTGCCGACACGAGATGCTGCTCTTCGTCCTCCGTGAACTCTTCGTCGGCATGCGCGATCTCGATCAACAAAGCACACGCGGCCAGACGGACGTCCTGCTCTCCTACCTCCTCCTCCGGTGACTCCGGCGCCATCGAGGCACCGAAAAAAGACCGGACCGCATCTAACATGGACCTCTCCTTTGGCTGGACCCCAACAGGCCGCTGAGGCGTCGCTTACTGAAGCGAGCGGACCCTCCGTATTCCGGCCCGGAGCGGCACCACCACACACGCCCAAGTAATCAATAGCGCACCCACCCCCCCCAACGCCAACGGCGTGAACTCGCCCCCACCGCTCACGCCGTCGAGCCGAGCCTGGAGGAAGCCGTTCACCGGCCAGGCCAGGAGGATGACCACCACTGCGAGATAGCTCACGGCCGACATCATGAAGACCAGTCCGCCGAAGGAGGTCGGAATCTCAGCCGTGTTGTCCGTCTCGAAGTTCGGAAAGATGGCGCCCAGACCCAACGCCAGCGCCGCCGACCGGAAGGTCACCGATCTGCTCGATACGTTCGAGTAGATGCTCGCCCGCGGCGATTCCGATTTCTCTACCGACAGCCGTCAAAGGCTCCGGCCTCGAACCCACAGAGCGAAGAATGCACTGCACGTCGGCCGTGACCAGATCTTCACGGCGTACGTCAATCACAAATAGTTCAACTCTCTCGCGTGCCGGTACATCTCCGAGGCCCGCTCAGGGTCGTCCTTGCGGTCGAACAACATCCCGAGCGTGTGGTAAGCGCGCCAGTTCCCCGGCTGGAGCTGAACGGCCCGTTCCATGACTTTCAGCGCTTCGTCGACGCGACCGAGCCGGTTGAGGACCTCGCCACGGTAGAAATGGGCCGGCCCGTGAGACGAATCCCGTATACAGATCGCTTTGAGCTGTACCTCCGCCGCGGCGTAAAGGCCCTTCCGGAACGCGAGAATCGCCTCACCAACTCGCACCTCAACGTTCAGGGGATCGAGGCGAATGGCCGTGCTGATGGCCTCATCCGCTTCCCCGAACTGGCTCAGCGCCCCGCATGCTGTCGCCAAGTGAGCCAGGTTCTCGACGTTCTCGGGGTCCAGCTTTTCCGCCGCGAGGAACTCTTCGATCGCCGACTCATGACGGCCGTGCTCATAGTGCCGTAAGCCACGATTGATATGCGCCAGCAGAGGGGTCTCGTAGGGCCTCATGATGTCACGGTAAATGTCCACAGCCTCCCGACCCCGGCCCTCCCGGAACTGGCGAAATGCACGGGCAAGCCGCTTCGGGTCGGGGGGGACGTCGGGGCCGGGGATGTCCGCTTGGGAAGCCTCCGACTCGGGGAGGTCGTCCCGGGGCCGATCCTGCTCAAAACTACTGTCGGCCATCAAACTTCTCCACCGACGGCGCAGGAGGCGCCTCTCCCGACGTACATTCGTGCACCCAATCGAGGTACGGACCGAACCCATCTTCCACGCGAACTGACAATACCTCGGGCACCTCGTACGTATGAAGCTCCGCGACCCGGGCGATGAGCGCCGGGCTCTTTACAGCACTGGTTTTCAAGATAAGTAGAACTTCTTCTTCGACGTTCACCTTTTCGTCCCAGCGAAAAACAGACGTGACGTTCGGTATCACGTTGCCACACGCGGCCAGTGACTCTTCCACGACCTGGCGAGCCAGCGCCAGTGCCGGCTCCTTCCCCGGCGCCGTGACGAAGACAGTGACGACATCTGTGCCCGGCATCACACCTCCACGAAGACGGTCTGGTCGAAGTTCTCTTCCTCGTAGAAGGCGTCGATGAGATCTCGATGCTTCTCCTCGACCACCCTTCTCTTGACCTTCTGTGTAGGTGTGAGCGTGCCGTCCTCGACCGTGAACGGAGCTGCAATGAGACCGATCTTTTTCGGCTTCTCATAGTTGGCCAAGTCATCGAGGCGGGCCTGGACCCTGGCCTCCATATACTCCTGCACCGGCTTCGACTCCAGTAGCAACTTCTTGCTGGGAGCATTGATCCCACTCTTTCGCGCCCAGGCTTCGAGGTTGGGAAAACCCGGCACCACAAGCACAACACAATAGCTGCGGCGATCACCGAGCATGACCGCCTGCTCGATGCAGTCATCACCCTTCAATCTGTTCTCGATCGGTTGCGGCGCAACGTTCTTGCCGCCAGCGGTAACAATGATGTCCTTGATGCGATCGGTGATCCTGAGAAATCCGTCCTCATCGATTTCCCCCACGTCTCCGGTGTAGAACCAGCCGTCCGCATCGATGGCCTTCGCCGTGGCCTCGGGCATCTCGTAGTAACCCTTCATTACCTGGGGCCCTCGGACCAGAATCTCTCCACCCTCACCGATGCGGATTTCGGTGCCGGGAATCGGCCTTCCGACCGTACCGATCCTGAAGTGCTCCGGCGTATTGAAGTTCGTCCCGGGACTCGTCTCAGTGAGTCCATAACCCTCGTAGATCTGAATCCCCGCGGAGAAGAAGAACCTGTTGATCTCCGGAGCGAGGGGGGCCCCTCCGCTCACGAAGTATCGCACCCGGCCACCCATCGCCGATCTGATTCGTCGGAATACCAAAAAGTCAGCGATGGCGTACATGAACTTGACTGCACCGCTCGGTTCCCGCCCCGCCAACTTCTCGTCCGCCCACGCTTCACCGACCTTCCGAGCCCACTGCACGAGCTTCTTCTTGATGCCCCGCGCCTCCATGATCGTGTTGTACATCTTCTCGTAGAGCCGGGGGACCGAGTTGGCAAGATTCGGACGTACGATCATGAGGTCCTCGGCCACCGTGGACATCGAATGGGCGAACGTCTGGATGACACCACAGGAGAAGTGGAAGTAGGAACCCGTCCTCTGAAACACGTGCGATAGAGGAAGGAACACGAGCGACGTGTCACCCGTTGTGCTCGGCAAAATCCGAGTTATCGACCGCACGTTGCTGGAGATGTTGTGGTGCGTCAGCATCACTCCCTTCGGATCCCCGGTGGTGCCCGACGTATATAGGATGGTCGCCACGTCCTCCGGCCCGGCCTCGAGGGCCTTGGCCCGAAAGTCCTGATCAGAATCCACCGCGGCGTTCCGTCCGTGTTCCAGGAAGTTTCGCCATACCAGTACGCCGTCCTCGGGCGGCTCCGTAGAGCCGAACATCACCACCCTGACGTCACGCTCAATCTGCCGACTCGCCTCCAGAACCTTCCGCACCTGACTGATATCCGAGACGAACACCAACTGCACCTCGGAATTTTTCAGGATGTAGGCGACCTGGGAAATCGTCAGCGTGCTATAGATGGGCACGTCGAGAATGCCAACACACAGACAGGCAAAATCGGCGAGTGCCCACTCCGGGGAATTCTCCGCAAGAATCGCCACCTTGTCCCCAGAGCCCAGGCCCAACGCCTGGAGACCTGCCGCGGCGGCGCCCACGATTTCGTAGACCTCGTCGAAGGTGATGCCCTCCAGGTGGCTGCCCTCGTCGGGGAAATACTGATAGGCCAGGCGGTCCCCATGCTTCTCGACCGCCGTAAGAAAGAGTTCGACCAGCGTTCCTGGGGGCAGATCATCCTGGTCGGACGCCGGGTGGGAAGTGTGGTCGACGGCACTCATGCCGTCACATGCCTTCGACGACGGTTTCGAACTCGAGATCCGGGCGAAGGGAGTGAAGCACGCTGCAGTATTTATCGCGCGAGAGCTCGATGGCCCGATCCACCTTCGAGCGCTCCTCCGGCAAAGGGCCGTCCAGTGAGAACGTAAGGCGCACTCGCGTGAAGTATTTCGGAGCTTCGGGAGCCCGCTCGGCCTCTACTCGTGTCTCGAGGGAGTTCACCGTGACCCGTCCCTTCTGAAGGATCATCAGCACATCGATACTCATGCACCCCATGAGGCCCAGAAGGAGGGAATCCGTCGAAGACGGACCGGCCTTCGCATCACTGTCGATGGTAACTATGGGTCCGGATCCGACCTGTCCGGAAAACGCCAAACCCTCTCCCGTCCAGCGGAGGACTCCGTTTCTAGGCGGGCTCATCGCGGCCCTCGGACCGCCCCGCCTGCCCCCCTCGCCCCGCCTCCCCGGTCAGACCAGCGAGCGTTTCGCGAGCATGCGAAACATGCTCCGAGGCTTCCTGCCCCGCTGGGGCGTTCTCGAGGAATGCGCGCAGATGGGGAATAGCCTCCTGCTCGCGTCCGCTCCGGACAAGCAGGAACGCCAACCCATAGTGGGCTCCCGCGGCTTGCGGGTCCTTTTTCAGAACGTGCCGATAGGTTTTTTCCGCCTCCTCCGTCATCCCGATTCGTGTGTAGGTCATCGCGATCTGCTGGAGAACCACAACATCACCGGGGGACGCCTTCAGTGCCAAACGGAAGGACGTCAGGGCCTCATGGATCTTGTCCTCCGCGATGAGCGCGAGGCCCTCGTCGTAGTAAGCGACTCGACCGCTCGGACCGGAATCTCCGAAAAGCTTGTTCCACCATGCCATGGAAAGGAAGCTCAGAAAGAAACAGATGGATCCATTCCCAGCGAAGTTAGAGGGGCCCCAAATTCGGCGCAACGAGGCCCCGCCCTCTCGCCGATGACCCTCCTACCGAGCCACCTGTCTGACCACCACAGCTGTCTCCTCGGACGCAAGCACATCCAGCCCCTCAGCTTTCAGGGCATCTTCCCACTCGCGCACCGCGGGCCCAGCCGTTGGCCCAGCAGCACCCCAAACCGCAATCCGTCCATCGCGGGCAACCACACGAGTCAGCTCGGCGGCAATCGATGGCCTGCTGGTCGCCGATGGTTTGCCCGCCGCAGTCAGTGAATCCTCCGCAACGAGTCCGACCCCACGCAGACTCCCGTTGCTGAACGGGAGGGAGGCTCCGGCGTTCAGCCGGCTCACACCTTCTCCCTCCTCCCATCCACGGAGACCCGGAGCGATGCCGATGAACTCGATACCGGGAACCAACCCGGCGAGCGCGGTCGCGTGCCCCGCCACGTCCCCGATCAAGGCCACATTCCCCGGACCGTCGGTGAGGCCCAGGAGCGCGGCAACCTCCAAAGCGGAGGGAGAGGCTGGAGGCGCGACGTCAGGGACCTCGTCCGGGGTGCTCCGCGGCGGGGGCCGCAAATCGCCGAACCCACCTTCGACGGGAAAACGGTCGCGGCAGTTCGGACATCCCAGCGATCCCTCGATCACCCGTCTGTTCTCTAGGCGATCGGCGATGAGGATCAAGCCGAACCCCGGCCCACAGCGGGGACAGATCAGCCGGTCCGTAAGTAGGATATGCAGGGTTACCGCGCAGGTTTACTGTGAGAGCGGATTGTGGTCGGTCATACAGAGCCGGAGAAACTCGTCACGGGTCATTTGCTCTTCGAGAAACGACCCTCGCATGGCGGACGTAATGGTCTTCGAGTTCTGCTTCTGGACACCTCGCATCATCATGCAGAGATGGTAGGCCTCCACCACGACGCCCACTCCCTCCGGCTCGACCTTCTCCCAGATCGCTTGGGCGATCTGCTCCGTCAGTCGCTCCTGCACCTGAAGGCGGCGAGCGTAGACCTCGACCAGGCGGGCGGTTTTGGACAGCCCCACGATCTTGCCGTTGGGGATGTAGGCGATGTGCACCTTGCCGAAGAAGGGGAGTATGTGGTGCTCGCACAGCGAGTACATCTCGATGTCCTTCACCAGAACCATGTTCCGATGGCATTCCTCGAAGAGAGCCCCGTTGATGACGTCGTCGGACTTCATCGTGTAACCCTGAGTGAGGAACGCCAGGGACTTCGCCACTCGCTCGGGCGTCCGCTTGAGCCCCTCCCGGTCGGGGTCGTCACCCAACCGCCGGATCATCTCAGCCACCAGATCCTCGAACGCGGCACCCGAGAGATCGCTACTCACCGGAGTACTCCACGTAATGGCGAGGAGTCTCCCAGAGGGTGAGCTTCGCGAGACTCACACCGTCGGGCAGGTGGTCGACGAGCCGGCTCCAGATCACGATCACGATGTTTTCGGCGGACGCGATGATTCCCTCCATCCACGGCACATCGAGATTCACGTTCTTGTGGTCCACGTCCTCGACGACGCGGCGCTCCACGAGCGCTTTCAAGTCCCTGAAGTCCATCACAAACCCCGTGTCCGTGTTCAGCTCCGCCTCGACCGTCACGTGCAGCACGTAATCGTGGCCGTGCCAGTTGGGGTTGGCGCACTCCCCGAACACCTCCCAGTTGCGCTCGTCGCTCCACTCGGGATTGAACACGCGGTGCGCCGCACTGAAGTGTACCTCCCTTGTGATACGCACCTGGGGCATGGACTCGTCGATTCGAAAGGCTGTTGAAGGAGTGCCGTAGAGCTACCTAACCTACATCGGAGAGTCCGCATCGGGGAGCCGGGTGGTTGCCGATCTCCCCGTTGGAGGACATCCTCAACCACGTGACGGAGGCGCCGGCTGCAGAAGGCTGTTCTAGGAGGATCGATGACATGGTTGCGCGCGGGTGTCGGCGGGATGACCCTGGCACTTCTTTTTGCGGCCGCCGGTGGCGCGCAAGTGACCCAGTTCTCAGAGCGGGTCTTCAATGAACAGGTGCTCCGGCCAAGAGGGCAGCCCGTCATTCCCCTGTACGAGGGATACTATCCGAATCCGGACGGCACTTACGAAATCTGCTTCGGATACTTCAACCTCAATACCGAAGAGGACGTCGACATCCCGCTGGGTCCCAACAACGTCATCGAGCCGGCGGAGTTCGACGGCATGCAGCCGACACACTTCGATCGGGTCCCCGAGGGAAATTACCGGCGGCGTTTCTGCGTCTTCACGGTGAATGTGCCGGCGGATTTCGGACAGCAAGAGGTACTGTGGACCCTCAACACGCACGGCGAAGCGATCACGACGCCGGGTAAGGTGCTCCCGAGCTACATTCTCGATGAACCGGACTCAGGCGGCCGTGGCATCATAGCGCCCGTGCTCCGCTTCGAGGAGGACGGACCCGAGTTCAAAGGCCGCACTGGATTCACGGCAGCACCTCTCACGGTGGCGGTCGGAGACCCCCTGACGCTGTCCGTTCTGGTCGACCACCCCGGTAATCGGACTTGGCAGGCGTGGACGCTCCATCAAGGCCCGGGGCAAGTCGAATTCACGGAGTCCGAGTTCTGGGTGGCCAATGCGGACGGAGTCGGAACAACCAGCGCCAGGTTCGACGAACCAGGCGAGTACTTGATTCGCGTACAAGCGATCGACAGTCCGACCTCTTCATTCGAGTTTCACTGCTGTTGGACGAACGGATACATACCGGTTACGGTTGTGCAATAAGCCGAGCTGAGTGCAACGAACCAAGCTGAGAAGGAGCAATCATGAGAGGAGTGACTTGGGCGAACTCGTTGGCGCTTCTGGCCGCATCAGTGGCCGTACTCGTGGCCCCACCCGTGGCCGCATCCGCCGCTCCTCAGGAGCTCACGTTCGCGAGGGACGTGGCGCCCATCCTCTATGAGAACTGTGTCGAATGCCACCGGCCCGGTTCGTTCGCGCCGATGTCGTTGCTCACTTATGAAAACGCCCGGCTTTACGCGCCGTTGATGAAGACCAAGGTGCAGACTCGCCAGATGCCGCCCTGGCACGTCGATCGAACCGTAGGCATTCAGGACTACGCGAACGACGCGTCCCTGACCGACGAGGAGATCGCGACGATCGTCGGATGGGTCGACGGCGGCGCGATCAAGGGCAACGACGCAGACATGCCGTCGCTCCCCGATCTCCCCAAGGGGGGCGCTTGGCAGCTCGAAGAGCAACTGGGTCGCGCGCCTGACATGATCGTCCGGTCCGCCGCATACGATGTGATCGCCAACGGACAGGACCAGTGGTGGGGTCCAACGATGGCGGTCGAGGGGTTGGACGAGGCGCGATGGATCCAGAGTTACGAGTTCAAACCCGCGTACCCGATGGGCCTCAAGGTCGTCCATCACGGTCACGCCTACCTGCGGGTCGGCAATCAGAACCTCCAGATCGCACATTACGGAGCCGGCAAGCGCTACGAGTCCTTCCCCGAGGGTGTTGGGATGCTGATTCCCCCCGGAGAGGCCGAAGTGACGTGGAACCTCCACTACTTTCCGGTCGGAGAACGCGTGGAGAGCGACGTGGTGGAGGTCGGGCTCTGGTTCTACCCGGAGGGCGAAGAGCCCGAGATCCGGACCAGGGGTGAAGTCCTCATGAGGGTCGACTACATGAACGGCATGCCCCGTGGCGGCGACATCCTGATCCCACCGTACGGAAAACAGGTACTACAAGGTGTACACGTGCTCCGACGCCCGACCCTCATCAGCAGCTTCCGGCCGCACATGCACATGCGCGGTAAGGAGATGTCGATGGAGGCCATCTACCCGGACGGCCGCAGGGAAATGCTCGGCAAGGTCTCCGACTATCGGCACATCTGGCAGCTTTCGTATCAGTACGCGGAAGGCGCCCAGCCCCTGCTCCCCGCCGGCACGACACTCTTGTTCACATCCGTTTTCGACAACAGCGCAGAAAACCCGCTCAATCCCGATCCCACTCAGTGGGTGGTGTTCGGCAGGCGGGGTGTCGACGAGATGTCCCACATGTGGGTCGGCATCACCGACCTGGAGCAAGAGGAATACGAGCGGCGGGTGGCCGAAAGGCAGCAGCGCGAGCAGCAGATAGCGGCCCGGGATGGCGGCGGTTAAGCGGTTCGCCTCGGCAGCTGCCTCGGGACGTGCCTCGGCGGTTGCCTCAACCGCACTTGCCTTGGCTGCGATTCTCGCAGCCAGCGGGATCTCTGCTCAAGCTCCCGATCAGACCCGCCAGGCGACCTATACGGCGGATCAGGCAGTAGGGGGAGCCACCGTCTATCAGCAGTCGTGCGCGTCGTGTCACCTTCCGGACTTGGCCGGTTCGTTCGAGTCACCACCGCTCGCTGGACCCGACTTCCGCAACACGTGGGGAGCCCGTTCCGTGTCCGACCTTCTGGCGCTGGTGCGTGAGACGATGCCCCCCGAGTCTCCCGGGTCGCTGGGTGAAGGCCAGTATGTCGCTCTTGTGGCGTTCATACTTCGTGAGAACGGCATCGCTTCTGCCCAGGCCCGGCTCAACGTCTCCTCGTCGGGCCGGGTGTTCGCCGCAACGGACGCCGAGGCCGTAACCGCGTCCGTCCCCGTCCGCGCCCCTGTGCGGCTTCCGGTCCCCGGACGAGTCGGCACGGACCCGACCCCGGGGACCCTGAGTTCCGCTCCGGAGGTCGCCGTCATCACGGAGCGAGCCACCGGGACCACACGGACCTACAGAGCGCCCCGAAATTTCACGCCTGTCTCCGACTTGGATCTCGCGAATCCGCCCGACGGGGACTGGCTGCATTGGCGCGGCACACCGGGAGCGCAGGGCTACAGCCCTCTCGCTCAGATCACCTCAGAGAACGTGCACCGCCTCAGCTTGGCCTGGGTGTGGGGCATGGAGCCCGGCACCAGCCAGCCTTCATTCCTCGTCCGAGACGGCGTGATCTTCATTCCGAATCAGGCCAACGTCATCCAGGCGCTCGACGCCACCGACGGGACGCTCCTCTGGGAATATCGCAGAACGTTTCCAGAAGGAACCGCGATCGGCAGGGGACACTTGAGGAGCCTCGCCCTGTGGGAAGATCTCATTTTCGTGGCGACGCTGGATGCCAGCCTCGTGGCCCTCGACGCCCGCACCGGTGTGGTCCGGTGGGAAACCGTGATTGAGGACCCAGCGCTCGGGTACGGAAACAGCTCAGGACCGATCGTGGCCGACGGGAAGGTCATCAACGGCATCAGCGGCTGCACGCGCCTCAACGAGCAGAGCTGTTTCATCACCGCTCATGACGCCCGTACGGGTCGCGAGCTCTGGCGAACCCTCACGGTAGCCCTTCCCGGTGAACCGGGTGGCGACACCTGGGGCGATCTGTCCTTCGAGCAGCGCGGCGGGGCGGATGTGTGGATCCCCGGAAGCTGGGATCCGGACTTGGGCCTGGTTTATTTCGGCACCGCCCAAGCCAAGCCGTGGGTGGCCGCGAGCCGGGGACTTTCCACGTCCGATTCGACCCTGTACGCCAACTCCACGCTCGCCCTCGACGTGGACGACGGCCGCATCGTCTGGTACCGGCAGCACGTCCCGGGTGAGACGCTCGACCTGGACGAAGCCTTCGAGCAGGTCCTGGTGGACGTCGACGGGCAACCGCTTCACCTCTCGATCGGAAAGAGTGGAATCCTCTGGAAACTCGACCGGCGCGACGGCTCTTTCCTGGGACTGACGGAGACCGTCTACCAGAACGTCTTCTCGGTAGTGGACCGGGAGACGGGCGCCGTCCAGTACCGCGAGGACATCCAGGAGGCGAGGATCGGAGACTGGATGTCCGTGTGCCCGTCTACTGCGGGCGGCCACAATTGGCCCTCCACCGCCTACCATCCAGGGGCCGGCGTGCTGGTCGCTCCGCTGAGTCAAAGCTGCATGGAGATGTCGGGCAGAGAGGTCCGCTTGGACCCGGGTCGCGGGGGGTCCGGAGGTGACCGCAGATGGTTCCCGATGCCTGGCACCGAAGAGCGCTTCGGAAAGTTGGCCGCCTACGACGTGCGGACCCTCGAAGAAGTGTGGAGCGTCGAACAGAACGCTCCGTTCCTCACGGGTGTTCTCACGACCGGCGGCGGCGTAGCGTTCGTGGGGGACTATGACCGCTGGGTCCGGGCCTACGATGTCGAGACCGGAGACAACCTCTGGGAGAGCCGGCTGGGGAGCACCGTCATGGGCTTTCCGGTCACCTTCGAAGTCGATGGCGTTCAGTACTTCGGCATCCCGACCGGCAGAGGCGGCGGAAGTCCCTGGCGGATCGGAAACTTCCTCACGCCCGAAATGATGAGCCCTGACGGACACAACGCGCTCTACGTCTTCAAACTCTCTGGACCATGACCGCCGATTCTCCGGATGGTTTTCCCGAAGACTTTTCCGACGACGATGTCGACGACTACATGGAGATGGCCGGGCCAACCCTTATCGGGGACCGTCGCAACATCCGTGTCCAGATCTTCGACGGCGACGGCGCCTTCCTCGACCAGTGGACGCACCTCGGCCCGCCGAGCAGCATCTAACATCGACTCGGACGACGTCATGTACGTGACGGACACCCAGACGGCTGCCTTACCCGCGTGGTACAGCGAACGACGGCCGGCCGATTGGGTCCGCGGAATCCGGGTCGCGGACACCAGAACCGGGAGTGTCACGGCGTTCATCGAGAGTAGCGCGGAGTTCGTCGCGGCGGACCGGGATGGAAACGTGTACGGTGCGGAAGTGCCCGGCGAAACGCTCGTGAAGCACGAGAAGGTCAGGTAGCGCGGTCGGCGGCGCCCGACTGGCCCCGCCGCCAAGACCCTACGGCAGCCGCAACGCGACCAACGACCCCGGAAGCCCCGGGCCCGAGACGGCCGTAACGATGTACTGCCGGCCCTCGTGCATGAAGGTCATCGGCGCGGTGTCTGTCGTACCGGGTAGGTCGACGGTCCCGACCTCCTCACCCGTGCGTTTGTCCACGGCGTGGAAGCGTGCCTCCCCTCCACGCCCCTCCCCATACATGAGGAGGCTCTGGGTGACGAGCGCCGTCGCGTGGGAGGACTGCCCCGTGTTGGGCAGGTCGACCCCCTGCAAGGCGGGATGATTCCGGATCCGCGCCGGTGTGTCTCCGTTGGGGATCCACCAGAGGTGCTCTCCGGTGTTCATGTCGATCGCGGTTATCCGCCCGTATGGAGGCCTGAACATCGGGAGCCCCTCGGGTCCTCGGAAACCGCCCGGCACCGGCGAGTGGTGCCAGTCCACCACGGTCAGGCCTGACTGACCGGTCATGGCGGCGTCCCTGTCGATGCCCGGAACGAGCACGAACGCCGCGCACGACTTCACCGACGCTATGTACATGATCCCCGTCTCGGGGTCCATCGCTCCGCCCCCCGGAATGTTCGCGCCACCACCCTGGGATGGACAGAAGACCGAACCCTTCTTGCCATCCGGATTTTCCGAATGAAGCGGCGGGTTCCACATCGGGCCGAGCTGCCACTCACTCGCGATCTCGAGCGCTAGCGACCGAAGCGCCGGCGTGAAGTCGATCAGATCGTCCTCGGTGAGCCCCTGCATCTCGAAGGCAGCCGGTCGGGTAGGGTAGGGCTGCGTCGGTGAGGTTAGCTCGGTGGGCACGATCGACTGCGGTACTTCACGCTCCTCGATCGGCCAGATAGGCTCCCCCGTCACGCGGTTGAAGGCGTACGTGAACGCCTGCTTGGAGTTCTGCACCAGCGCCGGGATCTGCTCGCCGTCCACGGTGAGATCCACCAACTGAGGCGGTAGCGGAAAGTCGCGGTCCCACACGTCGTGATGCACACCCTGGAAGTGCCAGAGGCGCTCGCCGGTCCGAATGTCCAGCGCGATGATGCTATTGCCGAACAGATTGTCCCCAGGGCGGAACCCGCCGAAGTAGTCGTTCGTGGGCGCGTCGGTCGTCAGATAGACGATCCCCCGTTCCGCGTCGGCGGACATGGGTGCCCACGCGTTGACGTTGCCGCTCCACTGCCAGGCGTCGCTCTCCCAGGTCTCGTGGCCGAACTCGCCGGGCCGGGGGATGACGTTGAACTTCCAGAGGTGCTCCCCCGTGCGCGCGTCGTACGCGAGGATGTCGCCCGGAACGTTCTCCTGCCTCGTGTCGAGCCGACCCGTGAGGTTCGAGTTGCCGACGACCACCACGCCGTTCACGACGAGCGGCGGGGACGTATTGGTGATGTAGCCGATCGAATCCGGGATCCCGTAGTCGGGGTCGTACGGATGCCCCAGCGCCTCGAGTAGATCGACCGTGCCAGTCTCATCGAAACCGTCGAGCGGCACGGGCGCGCCGAATCCTTCGAGCGGAAGGCCCGTCTCGGCGTCCAACGCGTGCAGGAAGAACGCCGGCGTCACCAAGTAGATCACGCCTCGACCGTCGACCTCGGCGTACGCCACACCCTTGCCGTGGCTCTTGCGTGAAGATCGTTCCCAACGTGTGGTGTGCGGCTCCCGGAACATCCAGAGCACTTCGCCGGTCGCCGGATCGAGCGCCGAGACCGCACGACTCTGCCCGGCGACGGTGAAGAGCCTGCCGTCCGCATAGATCGGTGTCGAGCGAAGGATATAGTCGGGCGACGGCCCGAAGTTGTCGCCCCGCCAGAGCCAGGCCTGCTCGAGGTCGTCGAAGTTCTCGGCGTCGATCTGGTCGAGGGGCGAGTAGCGCGTGCTCCAGGCGTCGGCGCCCCAGTAGCGCCACTCGCCGAAGGGGGTGCCGCGGTCCTGGGCGTTGGCCGCACTCGGGACCGAAAGGGAGGGGACGAAGGCGAGGAGGCCGGCGAACAAGAGTGACATCAGCGACCTCATCAGTTCTCCACCAGATCCCTCAGCTCCTCGAACCAGTTCTCGACCAGGATGAACCTCGTGCCGCCATCGGCCTGCATGGCCCGCAAACAGGTGACGGAGTCCGACGTCGCGGACAACATGCGCATGTATTGTGCGCCACAGCAAGCTACCGGCCCCGCCGGAGGGCGGGGTTGGTCCTGTTTGCCGCGGAGCCCCCCGGAAGTTAATTCGTTGGACCATGAGCGCACTCAACCCCGTCACCATCAAGAACCTGAGGATCGCGAGGTCGCTGTACGATCTGGTGCAGTCGGAAATCGCACCGGGCACGGATCTCGACCCCGACGCGGTCTGGACTGCGTTCGGGGCCATCGTCGAGACTCTCGGCCCCGAGAACCGCCGCCTCCTCGACGTACGGGCCCGTCACGAACAAGAGATCGATGCATGGCATGAGGAACAGGCCCGGGAACGGCCGGGCGCAGCGCTCGACCCGCACGCATACAAGTCCTTCCTCACCCAGATCGGCTACCTGGTCGCGGAGGACGACCCCTTCACGATCACCACGAAGGATGTGGATCCGGAGATTTCGTCGATCGCGGGGCCACAACTCGTCGTGCCGGTGGACAACGCCCGCTACGCCCTCAACGCGGCCAACGCGCGGTGGGGTAGCCTCTACGACGCCCTTTACGGGACCGATGTCATCAGTGAGGAGGACGGAGCCGAACGGGGGACCGTCTACAATCCGGTGAGGGGAAGTCGGGTCGTCGAGTGGGTCGAGCGCTTTTTCGACGACGTCGTTCCCTTGGAGGAGGGCCTCTATTCGGAGGTCACCGAGTTCTTGTTGGAAG
>Ga0207963_1000878_pt1 | contig 16072 bp, 15 predicted proteins | sample Knorr_S15_td_NAD_FD_185604 | JGI IMG/M metagenome (GOLD analysis project Ga0207963, IMG submission 185604) | Marine microbial communities from Southern Atlantic Ocean transect - Knorr_S15_td_NADW_ad_2500m_LV_A (SPAdes) (version 2) | ecosystem: Environmental > Aquatic > Marine > Oceanic | place...
CGCCCCACAGAGCGGTCAAGGCCGGGCCGCCATCCCCACTGTAGCCCCGCTCGCCGGTGCCGGCAAATGTGGACATTATACCGTTGGCGTCGACCTTGCGAACGCCGTTCCCTTCCCGCTCGGCGATGTAGGTGTTGCCTTGGCTGTCCATACAAACTGCTCGAGGACCCATGATAGACGCTTCAGTCGCCGGTTTGCCGTCTCCTTCCCTTCGCTTCTCGCCGTCTCCGGCAAAGGTAGTGATGATTCCGGTTGTTAGGTCCAATCGCCGTACCCTCTGATCTTGAATATCGGCGATGAGCAGCCCTCCTTTGCCGTCCAAAAAGCAATCGTTCGGTTCCCTCATCCGGGCTAGGGTCCCCGGGCCTCCATCGCCGCCGTATCCCGGTTCACCGGTACCGGCTACGGTGGTGATAATGTCGGTGGCGGCGTCCACCTTCCGAATGGCGCAGTTGAATCGGTCCACTATGTATATGTCCCCGTTGGTATCCACGGTAAGGGAATAGAGATTGTCCATGGTCGCTTGTAGCGCCGGGCCATTATCGCCGGAGTAACCCGCTTCACCCGTACCCGCGACCGTCGTGATTACCCACGATTTCCAGTCGATACGCCGAACGGTGTGGTTACGTCCGTCACAAATGTACAGATTATCGCTCGTGTCGAAGGCGCACCCATATGACTCTCCGATCAGGGCGAGAGTGGCAGGTCCGCCGTCACCGGCGTAACCCTCCTCCCCGGTCCCTACAACAGTCTGGATCTTCCCAATCTCAAATTCCATGCCCTATTTCAACCTCAAATGATTTTCAGCAGATCAAATGTCTCACCGGCACAGTGTAGCGAGTGCGGTCGCAATGCGACTTTAACCTCCTCTGGCATTACGGTCAAACTCCCGTGCCTTCTTGCTATTTGTCCCGCCGGGGACATTAAGGTATTAGACCATACCCGCCGTTCATACTTCGTTCACATTTGTCATGTTTCAACATGCCTGCGCTCTAGTGATTGGAACAATGACCGAGGATCGCCACCCCGCATGGGGCCGGAATTATTAACAACCCGTTCACACAGACCCAATTTGTTCCGGGTAACATAACAATATGAAATTAGAGGTTATTGGGCATAGCCAAATAATAATTCGCCGCCGTTGACTCACAATCTTCGGAGGACAGATGGGAAAGCCAAACAAACGTCTATCGGCGGTCGACGGAGACCCTTCATATAAAAAACGCTCCGGGAGCGACCAAACAGTCACCGCCGAGTCGAATAAGATTTTGTCCACCATCTCAGGCATAGACCAACTTGTTTCCGGCATAGGCTGCTTCGATGACAAAGCCGCTGATGTAGTGGAGAAGATGGCCGGAGCAGCCTATGCCGACTGAGTGGCGTTTCTAGTTCCCGATCTTCGCCAGGAGAAGAGATACCAAGAAGCAATACTTGGACCTGAACTCCGTTTTGATCCGCTCTTTGGAGATGAAGTCTTACGATTTCAAGGTCAAAAACATCGACGTCGTCACCAGCCTCCTGGCAGGGGATCGAAAAACAATGATTGACGAGCACCAAATGGTCCAGGTGTTCTTGAATATATTGACGAACGCGGAGCAGGCGATGTACCAGGCGGTTGGTAAGGGGCGAATCGAGATTCGCGCCGTGAGTTCTGATCACGGAATTGACATAACGGTTAAAGACGACGGGCCAGGGATCCCGGCGGAAGTCTTCAATCGCATCTTTGAGCCATTCTTCACCACGAAAGAAGTTGGACAAGGAACAGGCTTGGGACTCAGCATCAGCTACGGGATTATCAAACAACACGGTGGGGACATTTGGGTCGAGAACGGTTAGGGAGACGGTACAACCTTCCACACCACTCTGCCGGTGGTCGCTCCGGAAGAGTCAGAAACCTCCGAGATTCCTTCTTTGGGATCGGCCGAGAGGACCACGAAGCACATCCTGGTGGTGGATGATGAACCCCAGATCCGCAATCTTTTCGGGAAGTATCTTGAGTCGGAGCGTTTCACCGTTGACCTAGCCGAAGACGGCCATGAGGCTTGGCGGAAATTGGCTAACATGGATTGAGACTGTATTCTTTAAGACCTTAGGATGCCGGGTATGAGCGGTCCGGAACTCTACGAACTGATCAAAGAGATCATTGAAGCTCTGGCGTTCAAGGCCGTCTTCGTCACTGGAGATACGGTGAGTGCCGGGATGCGAGATTTCATCGCCGCAACGGGAATTCCCGTTGTGGCTAAACCGTTCCGGATGGCGGAGCTATTGCGGACCATCCATGAGCTTTAGGACCGAACGCCCAATTCTGTTTAGGCGGCCGTTTTCGGTTGACTCCCACTTCAAAGTTTGGTAAGTAGGCCTTCGGAACCATCGCCACTTTTCTATCGGTGGTTGACCACGGCAGCATTCTAGTAGCCCTCTCCTAGATCGAGCCCGATTTCAGCAGTGATCTCTCAACAGTCCAATGGCTCGTGGTTGGATACGCCCCGGCCATCAGCGCCTTTCTGTTGCCCATGGGACGTTTGGGCGACATCATTTCCCGCAAGTACGTCTACGTGACCGGATTCCTGATTTTTGTCCTGGCGGCCGCTTTGGCTGGAGCCTTTCCCAACTTGGCTACATTGATCGCGGCTAAAGTGATACAAGGAATCGGCTCGGCCATGATCCAGGGCAACGGCATGGCTACAATCATTTCGGCGTTTCCGGACAGCCAAAGAGATAAGGCGTTGGGCTATCACCGGAGCGTGGTGGCCAGCGGCGCGATCACAGGCCCAGTCGTGGGAGGGTTCCTGATCAGCGCCCTAAAATGGCGTTGGGTGTTTACATCAACACGTTCCCATCGAGATCGTCACCATCACCGTCTCTGCTCTTCTCCTGGCCAACGAGCGCCCAAGGCGCGGCGAGTGATACCCGTCTGTCATTCGATTGGGCCGGGGCGGCGCTCTTCGGCATCGCGTTGTTGCTTTTCCTATTGGCGGTGGGCGCGGTGCTCTCTTTCATACGGGGCGAACGTGAAACCACCGAGGCTAGCCCAGCCCAACCGGCTCCTGCGGCGAAGCCGAGCCGGGAGCGAGGGAAAACTAGCCGGTATAATGTTCTCCAGAAAGTTGACTGGCTTCCATGGGCGGGGATAAACTCGCCTCACTCTAAGGAGATAAACCTGGGCCGGTGGATAGGAAATCTGTCTATAGCTGTTTTGTACGGGCGTTTTGAAAAGACAGGACCTTGATAAATTGGCGTAGAGGTCCAACGGGCCGTCAGATTCACTGAGGGGTGTCAGGTGAACTACCGGGAAGTGGGCAACACCGGTGTCCGGGTGTCCGATATAGGCTTCGGTTGCGGCGGCAACGCTGGATTGATGGTCAAGGGGACTCCTGAGCAGCAGCGGGAAGCCATTCAAAAAGCCCTAGAACTTGGCATCAACTACTTCGATGAAGCGCCGGACTACGGCGACGGCGTTTCAGAGACCAACCTTGGCCGGGTGTTGAAAGAACTGGGAGCGCGCCCCTACATCACCACCAAGGTCGAGGTCCGGGCGGACAACCTCGGCGACATCGCGGGACACATAGTCCACTCGGTGGACCAGAGCCTTGAGCGGCTGGGCGTGGAATACGTGGACTTCTTGCAACTCCACAACGGCCCCGTCATGGAACCACCGGAGCTTTCGGGCCGTTCCTACACTCACTTGTGGGTCGAGGACTATCTGCGGCCCGGCGGCGCTTTAGAGGGAATGCAACGGGTCCAGCGTAGCGGCAAGGCCCGGTTCATTGGCTTCATCACCCGCGGCAACGACGAACCGGCTGTGCTCCAATTGATCGATACCGGCGCCTTTAGTCTCATCAATGCTTCGGTCAATCTGCTCAACCCCTCGGCCGCGATAAAGCCTTACGGCATGAAGGTTGACTACGACTGGGGCGGGATACTGGCTTACGCCGCCGCTCATGGCGTGGGAGTCGGGATCTATAGCCCGTTGGCCGGAGGCTTCCTGAACGAGAACGCGGTCTCCGGCGGCACTCCCCATCCGATAGCCGGTGGCCGCCGCTCTCCCAGCGCCATGGAAACCGGTCAGCGGCAGGCCAAGGCCGTGAGTTTTCTTTCGCGGAAACTCAACCCCGGCACTCAGAAAGATGAGCACCTTCTTGCCGAAGCCGCCATGCGCTTCGTCCTCTTCCTGGAGGGCGTCACAACGGTCCTGGGGGGATTCTCTGACGGAGATCAGGTTGCGGAGATTGCGGCGTGCTCAGGGCAAGGTCCTCTCTCCGAAGAAAACATGGCGAGGTTAGAGATGGTCTGGCGCGCCAACTTTGGTTCGTAATTCTGACAGTTTGCCCGCCTCGCTGTTGACGCCTGCTGAGGGGAGTTGTAGCCTCTTTCATAACAGGAATGTTCCGGGTCTCAAGAACGGGATATCGGGAATGGACAGGTACAGGGGCCGAGTTGATTTGTTCAGGCGCGATTCCGGATAGGGGGATAGGCCATGGCAACTACCGATAAATCACGCGGGGATCGATCCCTCCGAGCTGTCGTCGATGTTGAGCGCGGCATGGTTGGCCGCGAAGTCTATGTCAACGAGGCCATCTATCAGCAAGAGCTGGAGCAGATCTTTGCACGGGCGTGGCTGTTCATCGGCCACGAGAGCCAGGTTCCGAACCCGGGCGATTTCGTGGTGTCCCGCATGGGTGAAGAGGAAGTCATCATGGTGCGGGACCGCAAGGACAAGCGGCTGCACGTTTTCCTGAACTCTTGCCGTCACAAGGGGATGAAGGTCTGCCGTTACGACGATGGCAACACCCTGGTGTTCACCTGTCCGTTCCATGGTTGGAGCTACGACACCGATGGCCGGCTGGTAGGGGTGCCCTACTATGACGCGGCCTATCATGGTGAAATGGACAAGAGCAAATGGGGGCTGCACGAGGTAGCGCAGATGTGCAACTATTACGGATCCATCTGGGCAACGTGGGACCCCAAGGCGCCCTCCTTTGAAGACTATGTGGGCGCCTACTCCCCCAGCATCCGGCATTGTTTCCAGAGCACCGATGGCGAAGATAATGGCATCGAGCTCTTCAACCCAGTGGTCAAGTGGCGCATACCAACCAACTGGAAATTCCCCGGGTTCAGCTTTGCCGGGGACGCTGCCCACGGAGCGATGACTCATCGCTCGATCAACGTCGCGGCTATCGGTCCCCAGGGCAATCGGGAGGGCGGTAGCCGAATCCCTTTGAGGGCCCCGTTTCCATCCCGGGCGTTCAGCGTGGGCGATCACGATCTGGGTCACGGGGGGCAAAACACCATATATGACCAGACTGGAGCGCGTCCGTATGCCGACACGTGGCAGACCATCCCGGAGGTTGACGAATACTTTCGCAAGACCGCCGAGGAGAAGCAGAAGAGGTATGCGGGGCAGCATCTGCCTCCCGGTGGACACGGCGGGGGACATTTCTGCATCTTTCCCAACGTGATAATAGATCATTGGCGCATCCTGAATTGGCATCCCCATGGAGTGGGCGTTACCGAAAGCTGGCGATCGTATCCGGTGGACAAGAAAGCTCCTAAAGTGGTGAGGGACGCCCTACGCCGGTATGCCATGCGTTACTGCGGGCCTACCGGCATGACCGAATCCGACGACATGGAGAACTGGAACTACTGCTTCCCGGCGAGCAAGGGGACGATTGCGCAGCGGCTGCCGTACAACTTCGAGATGGGACTTGGCCACACACAATCCGATGAGCAGTGGCCGGAAGTAACCCTCAACTATCGGATCTCCGAAGAGCCCGCCCGGGCCCGATTCAGCCGGTGGTTGGATTTCATGGAAGCCGGTAGCTGGGATGATCTCTACCCGGTAAAAAAGAAGTAGTTTAAGCCTCGCGCTCATTCGCCTAAAGGAATCACCGTCATAGGTGCGAGATTCAGGGAATTTAAGTAATGGTTCACGGTATATTCTCCGAAAGGAGGCGCGCCATGGTTCAAGAAGGCAGATCAGAGGACGTGTCCAATACGGGCGACACCGTCGCGCTCCAAGACGTACCGGAGGGGGCCAAGGTCATGCTGCGCAATGGGGCAATCGCCGAGGTTACCGGAAACCCTCGGGATGGCGGTTGGCTCTTTATCCGTTTTGTCGAGTACGCAGACGACCCGTCCAAGATTGGGGAAGAGGATATGGTCTTCTGCACCGATGTGGTAGCGATCGTCTAGATTGGCCGCAAGCCCAGCTGAGTATCCACTGTTGAGGAGATTAGATCATGGCTCTATCCAGTGACATGATGGAGCAAACCCTGGAGCGCCTGCTCCTAGAGCGGGAGATCGAGCAGTTCCTGTACATGGAAGCAGAGCTGCTGGATGAGCGCAGATTTAGCGAATGGATAGAGTTGATCGCCGACGATATCCATTACCACATGCCTATCCGGCGCAACGTGAAGTTCGGCGAGCAGCATCGGGAGAACAGCGATTCTGAGTCGGAGATTTCCTGGTTCGACGAGGGGAAGGAAACCTTGGCCGGGCGCGTTCGCCAAATCAATACCGGCATCCACTGGTGTGAGGAGCCATTCTCCCGCGTCCGACACATCGTCACTAACGTGCAGGTCGACGACGTGCAGGGCGACGAGGTGAAGGTGAGGAGCCGTTTTTTCGTCTATACCAACCGGCTGCACGATGAGGTGAACCTCTTCGTGGGCAAACGGGACGACCTGTTGCGCCGGGACCCGGAGACTAAGTGGAAGATCGCCAAACGAAGGATCCTCCTGGATCAGAACGTCCTTCTCGAGAAAGTCATCACCACCTTTTTCTAGTGTCCATCGGGGCTGCCGTCAAACAAGGGGGAGTCTGTGGCGCTTAGCGCAGAGTGGAGGTCCCGGGGCGAGTCCGACGCCATCCTTATCGTCAATGTTGAGGACAACACGGTGCGAGAGGCGCTGGCGATCGACCCGGCAGTGTTATCCAGATTCCTGACCGATATGGGTGAACTCAGCGCCTGGCGTGGCGGCGAGGCGGTTGACGGCGCCAATCGCGACCCGGCGGCATGGGGCGACCTAATCATAGCGAGAGCCGCTACCGGTGAGGTAATCACCATGGACCCCGAGCGATATTGGGACGGCATCTACGCTTGGTTCCGTTCACGGGGCGTGGATTATGACACACCGATTCAGTGAGCTGGCGGGAAACGGGTGGAGAGCGATCACGGAGACTTATCTACCAGGTTCGGGAGAGGCATGATTGAACTCCCGCTAGACAACACCGCACCTCCGACGTAATATTCCTCCGAACCCGGCCTAATTGCCCTAATCCAACGGACTATAGAAGCCGTAGGCATGGTAGAGTGCCGTCCCACCAGCCATGATTCAATACTGGTCGCGCAACGGATTCCGGCGTGGCCTGCAGCAAGTCTCGCAGGGTGGTTAACCGACGTTTTAAGAGTGGCGGGGGCATCGCGGAGGAACTGGTCATCAGTCCCAACACCGTAGTGCGCCACGTTAGCAACATCCTGGCCAATACCGGCTCTGCCAACCGGACCGAGGCCGCCCGATATGCCTCCTAGCACGGTCTAAGCCTAAAGGAACCATGCCAATGCCGACCGGCTTCATTCGCATCTATCCCCCGCCGTCCCCCAGATTCCTCCCTGCGGCCGGCATGACATGTGCAATTTAGGCCTGGACCGACTCTAGTTCGGGACCCAGGCCAATGCCCGAACCTCGGTGAACTCTTTCTTGATTTTGTCCCAATTTTCACCGCCGTCGGCGCTGCGGTACAGTTCGCCGTAAACGCTGTTGGCCAGGATCAACTCCGGGTCGGCGGAGTTGGTGGCGAAGTTCCACAGGGGCGAGTTGGGTTCCACGGGCAAAGGCCGGGTATCCCAGGTCTTGCCGCCGTCGGTTGAACGTTGAATCGTGCCGGTGTTCCCGATGGCTGCGTCGCCGTTGGCCGCGAACAGCACCTGCGGGTCGTCGGCTTTGACTGCGATCCACCGGCAGTAGGGCATCGGGAAGGACGAGGTCATCGTCAGGGACTGGAAGGTCTCCCCTTCATCCTGGCTGGCAAAGATTTCCCGGGGTGTGCTTACCAGGACAGTCTTCTGCTCGCCAAGGCTGATGGCCATGCCATGAATGTCAGGGTTGGTGATGCCGCTGTCCACGTGGGTCCAGGAGTCCCCGCCGTCCCTGCTTCGGTACACACCGTCGATCTCTACCCCGGCCATCACCGTGCCCCGGTCCACCGGGTCCACCAGCAAGGCGGTAACCCGGGTTGAGCCGATGGCGCACTCCTGGTTGATCGGCACCGACAAATCCTTCCAACTCTTGCCGCCGTCCCGGGTGCGGAACACCAATCCTGGACTGGTCCCGGCGAATACGATATCGGAATCCGAGGGATCGATGGCGATGGACCAAATGTTCAGCCCATCCATGGGTGAGTCCAATTTCGCCCAACTACTTCCAGAATCCTCACTGCGGTAGATCCCGTTATTGGAGCCCGCGTATACGACGTTGGGGCTTTGAGGATCGCTGGCCAAGGCCCTTATCTGAGATTCTCCGGGGAATGGGTCACGAATGCGGCTCCAATTTTCGCCGCCGTCCGGACTCTGAAACAGCCCCGCGCCGGTGGTTCCAACTAAGATACTGTAGTTACTTGCCATCTCCAAAACCTCCTTGCCTGGATTAAATGCGAGACTTACCATTTGGGTTGGTTTGAATCTTGGGCAGGACCCATATGGAATGAGCGCAATATACACCTGGCCGACAGGTGAGTGTCAATCATCCCGGTTTCATTCGTTGCGCTCTGCCATTTCGGCGGCGATTCTCGTTGCCCGGACACGTGGTAAGATGGGGCCGCCGGGGACGCCGAGCCGGGACTTGACGAGCTTAGGTTCGGTGATCTGATCAAGGGTGGCGCCTCTTCGGGAAGGAGGAAAAACGATGCCAGCACGTACCGGACAGGAATACATACAAGGGCTCAAAGAGCGTCCGCGAGAAGTGTGGATAGACGGCGAGCGGGTTGGAGACGTTACCACCCACCCTGCCCTGCGCAACGGCGTCAAGTCGGTGGCTGCGCTGTACGACATGCAGCATGACCCGGAACTGCGGGAAGAGATGACCTACGCATCTCCCACCACCGGACAACCGGTGGGGCTTTCGTTTCTGATCCCCCAGAACATCGAAGACCTGGAACGGCGGCGCAATATGATGGCCCGTTGGGCCTGGGCCAGTTGCGGCATGATGGGCCGCTCTCCGGACTTCCTCAACGTGATATTTACTGCCTGGGCCGGCGCGGCGGATTACTTCGCCCAAGACCGTCCTGAATTCAAGAAAAACGTGACTGATTACTACGAGTTCATCCGCGAGAACGATTTGACCCTCACCCACGCCTTATTGAACCTGCAAACTCGCCGCACTGCCACCGCCCATGACACCGTGAACGAAGACGTGGCGTTGACGGCAGTTAAGGAGACCGATGCCGGGGTTGTAGTACGGGGCACCAGGTTGCTGGCTACCCTGGGCCCCATCTCCGATGAGATTGCCATCTATCATGCCGGCAACCATCGGATGGGCGAAGACGCCAGCCGCCAGTCTTTTGCCTTTTCCATCGCCTGCGACACTCCCGGGCTCAAGTTCCTTTGCCGGGAGAGCATCGACGTGGGCCGGTCCCACTTCAACCACCCCCTGGGTTCACGCTTCGAGGAGATGGACGCGACCATAATCTTCGACAACGTTCTGGTGCCTTGGGAGCGGGTCTTTCTATTAGGGGACGTCGATCTGTGCAACAACGTTGGTTCGGCCACCCAGTCCCAAGGGCACAGTGGGCACCAGGTCTTGACACGGTGCGTAGTGAAGGCCGAGTTCATCCTGGGATTGGCAGACCTTATCGTCGAAACCCTGGGTTCGGGTTCCGTCCCTCACGTGCAAGAACACGTGGCCGAGTTGATTACCCAGCGAGATATGTTGAAGGCGTGTCTCCGGGCCGCCGAAGCTGATGCCGCCCCCAACCGGTGGGGTGTCATGTCCCCGGCCACCGCCCCTCTCCAAGCCGGACGGACCTTGTTCGGCCGGTCGGCCTATCCCAGGATGGTGGAGATAATCCAACTTCTGGGAACCAGCAGCCTCATGGCCCTGCCCTCCGAGGCTGATTTCGATGCGCCGCTGGCAGCGGAGTTGAACCAATACCTGGCTACCGACACCACCAACGCCCGGGACCGGGCTAGACTGTTCCACCTGGCTTGGGATGTGTCGTGCAGCTCCTTCAGCGGCCGTCAGGTGTTATACGAGCGCATGTTCGGCGGGAACCCATTGCGCAACGCCATAACGTTGTTCAACACCTACGATAAAGAACCCTTTAGAAAGCAAGTCCAGAACTTCCTGGCGTCCGATGACTGAATCCTCTCGTGTGACAATAAGTCATCTACTTGGTCGACACGGGGTTTCATCTTTCCCTTCAACCGTTTCCGGAAATATTGCCGGGAATGGCTATCTTGGTGGCATTTGCGCTCGTTGCTTGCGGTGGGTCCGCGTCTCCGGAGGTAATTTCAACTCTGGAAATACCCCCGGCGACGGCAACCGCCCCCGATACGGAGCCGGTCCAAGTTGTGCCGTCGCCTGAAAGTGCCACCGACCCCAACTTGATGCGCCCCAGAGTCCGTTTGGTTCTGAGCGTAGAAGACCGGATCCGCCTTCGCATCGATTTCCATCTGGTCAGGTCGGCCGGCTAAAGCCTACAAAATCCTGAAGTAAACACCTGAGCGCGGCACCCCAACCTTCAATTTCGCCAGCAGTCGACTTCCCCATCATTTCCCGAAAAAATAAACGCCCCGGCCTGTCTTGGCCGGGGCGTTTTGATTTGCTAAGAACCTACATCGGTAGGTCTCGTTACGGCTCCCTAGAGAGGGCCGCCACCAAATATGGCAGTCTGCTTGCGGAAAACCTGGACGCGTTGGCGTGAGGTCTCCACCACAAAGACCCGGCCCTCATCGTCCACCTCGACCGCAATCGGCCCCTGAAATAGCTTCTCCCGCTCCTCCAGGCCCGGGGCCCTTTCCCGTCCTCTCATCATGCTGGAATCGAGTTCGACCCGCTGCCGGCCCCACTTGGACAAGGTTGCTTCTCCCATCAGCTTGGTGATAAAGCTGCCATCGGTGTCGAACACTTGCAGGCGGTCATTCTTGAAGTCGGTTACGTAGATGATCCCATCTTTGTCGACCGCGACTCCGGTGGGACGGTTTAACTCCCCATCACCCTGTCCGGAAATGCCAAACTTCATCAGAAACGTGCCATCCGAGGCGAATTTCTGGATCCGGTCGTTGCGCCAGTCCGCTACGTAGATGTCCCCGTTGTGGTCAATCTCTATTCCCCAAGGATGCTCGAACTCGCCATCACCGGTGCCTAGATGGCCCCATTTGGCTAGGAACTTGCCGTCTTTGGTGAATTTCTGGATCCGGTGGTTCGCGCCGTCCACCAGGTATAAGTTGTCCTCTTTGTCGAAGGCCAGCCCGGAGGGGCGGTTGAATTCACCGTCACCGTCTCCCAGCTTCCCCCAAGTGCCGGTACAATCGCCGTCTTGGTTGAAGACGGATATCCGGTTGAGCCACTCGTCGGATACGTAGGCGATGCCTTTGGAATCGAGGGCGATGGACGTGGGCCACATGAAGGTGCCGGCGGGGGCGGAATCATTGGCGTCTTCCGGGTGGACCTTTTCGCCGAACTCCCGGACCAGTTCTTCGTCTACAGTGAAGACCGTAACCCGTTTGCAGGGAAAAAACGCAGGGGTTTCCGAGCCACGGTTCAGCACGTATAAACGGTTTTCATCGTCCCGGGTTATCGCCACAGGATAGAAGAAGCCGGTTCCGCTCCGGTTTTCTTGCCGTCCGATGGTGTGGCTATATTGGAAAGTCACAGGCGCTATTTCAGTGACCATGTTTCCTCACAAAAGGTATATTTTTTCTAAGCGATGAATCGGTGACCGCCATGTTTCCTAATGTATATTGTTGAACATCTCCAAGATGAGCGCCGGGGACGAAATCCCCCTCGATCCCCCTTTATTAAAGGGGGAAGCAGGGGGATTTGAGTCGCCGCTACTTCCGCAAGTTGCGATTAACAAACTCCGCCGGCGGCTGTAATTCCGGCCGTCGCTGCTATCTGATGAGGTCGAACTGCTCGTAGGTGTCGCCTAGGATCGGATTCGCGTCCAAGCCCATCCACTGCTCCAGGATAGAGGCATAGGTCCGCCGGAAGTCGTTGTTCCAATGGAGGTCGCCTGAGTCCAGTTTCTCTGGCTCCAAAGAAGGGTATTCTCCGTACAGTCCGCCCTTTACGGCGTCGCCAATCATGAAGGCCACGCTTCCCGAGCCGTGGTCCGTGCCCGACCCGTTATCCACCACTCGGCGGCCGAACTCGGTGAAGAGCAAGATGACAACTTCCTCGTTGGCGTTGTGCTCTTTCAGATCCTCGTGGAAGTCGGCGATGGCGTTGGACACGTCGCCCCAAAGTTTGGGGAGGGTGATGTTCTCATTGGCATGGGTATCGAAGGTACCTGGATTGACGCCCGTGTAAAATATCCGGGTCCCGAAGTCCGCCAGATGCACCTGGGCGATGTTCTTGATCCACTGTGCCAAGGGGCTGCCGCCGTACTCCACGCTGGAAGAGTAAGTCTTTGGGGCGTCACTCAGGATGTCCGCCCCTCTCAAGGCGTCCAAACCGGTCTGGGACAAGTAATCGCTCACCGGGCCGGTGCCGATCATGGGAGCGTACATCCGGGCGAAGATGTCTAGGGCTTCGCTCCGGTCATCGGCGCCCTGCATGCCGGTTAGCACGCCGTAGTTGCTGAGGTCGCCTACCGAGGCTACCGAAACGCCGGATGCGGCCAGCGCCCGGGGGAGGCCCCGGCCAAAGTTCACGGCGGTCAGGATGTTTTCTTTATTGGGGTCCAGGTCCCGGATGGCTTTCCCAAGCCAGCCTTCAGAGATCATCTTTTCAGGCTCGGCGGTGTGCCAGATATCCAAGGATCGGAAGTGGGAGCGGTTGGGGTTGGGATAGCCGATGCCCTGCAAGACCGCGACTTTCCCCTGGTCGTACATTTCTTTTATCGGGGCCATGGCCGGGTGGAACCCAACCTTGTCATCCACGGCCAGGACGTCCTCCGGCGCGATATTTACCACCGGCCGGTGATCCATGTAATGGGGGTCGCTATAGGGGATGAAGGTATTCAGGGCGTCGTAGGCCCCCGTCATCTGAAGAACTACCAGCACCGGGTCTTTCTTGTTGGAGGTCATAGATTCTCCTTACCAAAATGAGTTGTGGTCCCTAAACCTACCGGCGGCCAGGAAGCCAATGACGAATTCGTCGGCTAGGCGTATAGATATTCCTTGGTAGCTACTATTAGCTGAAGCATCTTGCCAACCTTTTGAGGGAACTCACGAGTGTTGGTCGCCAGATCACCGCTCTTCCGAGCGTGTTCCAGCAATTCCTGATGGGTCTGTTCGGTAACCTCGTAGTGGCCCAAAAGCCGTAGGCAACCGTCTACTAGGCCCTCGGGGGACATGGTCGGGCCTTCCGCCGCCAACTTTTCAACGATGCTCTGGATTCCGGGGTAGCCGACATCGCCCACGTGGTCGGCGATGAAGTTGATCCGGCGCAGCAGGGTGCCACCGTCGATCCACTCCTTGCCGGTGTGCCAGCCTTCGACGGAAGGTGGGTTCAAAATCTCCTGACCCATATGCTTCATTTCCTCGAAGATGGCCTCAAAGCCGGGTTTAGGAGTCGTCCAGTCGCCCACCAGCCGTAAAGTGCCAATCACCGTATCGATGGGGCCCTTCATCCGGGCGAACTTGGTGTTCTTGAAAGCGTCGGAGTTGAACAGCACCCGCAGCATGGAGCGGATGTTGTAATCAGACCGGAAGTACTCGTCTTCCAGCATCTTTATGGTTTCTGGGTCGCGGGGTGGCGTGTCCATCCAGGACGGCACCTGTGCCTCATCGGCGACGAAGTAATTGTACAGGTGGCGGGAGATGAACCGGGCCGTGGCCGGCTGCTTGACGATGATGTCGATAATGTCCTCACCGTTGAAGTTACCGGTCTCGCCCAGGAAAGTTTTCTCTCCGTTATCGTGGTCGTGGGGGTTGTAAACAAATTGGGAACTGTAGCGGCCGTAGGGCTGCCCGGGGATGGCGTTGGCGATGGTCCAGCCGGTGAAGGCCCGGGCGCACTCCTTCACGTCATCCTCGGTGTAGTTGAACTTCCCGTCCATGCCCACGCCCAAGGAAAATAGCTCCAGCAACTCCCGTCCGTAGTTTTCGTTAATGGATTGTTTGTGGCTCAGGCAGTTGTCCAGGAAGTACACCATTGCCGGGTCTCTGGAAATCTCCAACAACAGTTCTTTGAAGCTGCCCATGCCACACCGGCGGAGCATATCCATCTGGGCGTTCTCGGTGACCTGGCTCTGTCCCTTGCTGTCAGCGGTGCAGAGGATACCGTGCCAGAAGAGCGTCATTTTCTCTTCCAACTGATTGTAGGAGTTAACCATGCGAAAAGCGATGTATTCAGGGACGCACCGGATGAAGTGATTCCATTCGATGAAGTACCGTTCCCCCAGGTCCAAGTCCATCCCATGGGATTCTTCGGTGGGATTCAAAAGCTCTTCCACCATCGCCTCGTAGCCTTTGGAGGCTCTGGCTTCTAGCTCATGATACTGGGCTCCGAACCCGGCCCGCCGCATCAGGTGAGCCATCAAAGCGACATCGTTATTCGCCATCAACTATCCTCCCAGAATTGAGCACGGATATGATTACTGCATATGTTAACATTTCGCCTTCTCTACACGCAAGCTGGAATATTGCGCTAGGTACATTATATGGTACCCGGCAAGGGGAACGGTTAGGCTTGTGTGTCCGGCGTTTGGAATTGCCTTCAAGTTCCTGGTTGTGCCACACGTGAGAAAGGCTTGCCACTGAAGGAATGGGCGCGCGAGCGGAATGTGAGAATACTGTCTTTCCATTAAACTAGAATCGAATGGGCCATACCCGGAGGCATTAGAAATCTGGCGAGAGTCGTCCACGGATAAAGGAGCCGGATGGAGACCGTCATCCGCCTGGAAGGACTTACCAAGTACTACGGCAAGCATCTGGGCATTGCCGATCTGAACTTGGAGGTCAGGTCCGGTGAGACTTTTGGGTTCCTAGGTCCCAACGGCGCAGGCAAGACCACCACGATTCGCCTGCTGCTGGACTTGCTCCGTCCGACCAGAGGGACAGCCACGGTTCTGGGACTGGACGCGAAAGCAGGCTCGTTAGAGGTCCGGCGTTCCATCGGCTACATCCCCAGTGATCCTTCCCTGTACGGAAACCTATCGGGTCATGACTTCTTAACCTACTTGGCCAACATTAGGGGCGGAGTTCAATGGTCCAAAGTTACAACGCTAGCCGACCGGCTTCAGTGTGACCTTTCCCGGCCCATCGGAGCGCTATCGCGAGGCAACAAACAGAAGCTCGCCGTCATCCGCGCGTTCATGCACCAACCCCAGCTCCTGATTCTGGACGAACCAACCAGCGGTCTGGACCCCCTGATGCAGGCCGAGTTCGAGGACATGGTTCGGGAAGCCAGGGACGAGGGCAGAACGGTTTTCCTTTCCTCCCATTTTTTGCCCGAGGTAGAGCAGTTGGCCGACCGCGTCGCCATAATCCGTGAGGGCCGCCTGGCCGCCGTGGAGGAGATCGCCAGCCTCATGTCTAGAGCGGTTCGTAGACTGGAGATTGAGTTCGTAAACCCCGTTCCCAAGGAGGAATTTGCCCGGCTGGAAGGGGTTCGCAACGTCCAAGCTCAGGGCAATACGCTACTCTGCGACGTGTCTGGGGTCCTTGATCCGCTGATCAAAGCAGCGGCTCGTCATGCTGTCGTCAATCTGAAGACACACGAGCCGAACTTGGAGGAAATCTTCTTGGCTTATTACGGAGAGAGCACGAGCCAGGGTACAGAAGACGATGCTAAGTAACGTGTTCCTCAAGAGCCTGCGGGACGAACGTTGGCCCATGGTCTGGTGGAGCGCAGGCCTCGGTCTGTTCGCCGCGATGATGATTGCGTTCTTCCCGAGCATTCGGGGGAAC
>Ga0207963_1000882_pt1 | contig 16023 bp, 4 predicted proteins | sample Knorr_S15_td_NAD_FD_185604 | JGI IMG/M metagenome (GOLD analysis project Ga0207963, IMG submission 185604) | Marine microbial communities from Southern Atlantic Ocean transect - Knorr_S15_td_NADW_ad_2500m_LV_A (SPAdes) (version 2) | ecosystem: Environmental > Aquatic > Marine > Oceanic | place...
TGGCTCCCCAAGCCGGACTCGAACCAGCGACCCGATGATTAACAGTCATCTGCTCTACCAACTGAGCTATTGGGGAACATAATCAGCTTTAATTTGGTAAGTTAAAGTTAAACGATTTTGTTTAGAATTTCAAGGAATTTTTACTGAAACATAATTATAACCCAGCTCTAATCAGGAAGAACTTGCAACAGAAAGCCCTTTAACGTTAAAATCATAGACTTATACAGTTTATTTATGCTATATTCGGCATGAAGCTTGAAGGTGTTATAAACTCCTGCGTCAAGGCTTCCTGCTATTTTTTAGATACTGGGACCAAAATACTTTGCGGATACACAGCCCGGAACACATTAGAAAGTCACCAGCACTGAAAAAAGAATGACCGCCAAATCCTCCCGCCAGACAGAACCACAAAACATGATTAATGCCAGAATGTACAACCGCCCAATTGCGATTGTCGGCATGTCTGCATTGTTTCCCGATGCTCCAAATTTGCATCAGTACTGGGATAACATCATCAATAAAATCGACAGCATCATTGATATTCCAAAGTCACGCTGGAACATTGAAGATTATTACGATATTGATTCTGAAGCTCCAGACAAAACGTACTGCAAGCGTGGCGGTTTTATCCCGGACATTGATTTTAATCCAATGGAGTTTGGAATTCCACCAAACATTCTGGAAGTGACAGATGTTACTCAACTGCTGGGACTGCTGGTTGCAAAATCTGCGATGAAGGACGCCGGTTATGGAGAAACAAGTGACGAGGTACTTGACGCAACTGGCGTGATACTTGGTGTAACATCCGGAATGAAGCTACTTGGCTCTCTGACTTCACGGCTTCAGTATCCAATCTGGGAAAAAGTTTTGCGGCGCAGCGGAATTTCAGAAAGTGACACGGGGCAAATAATTGAAAAGATGAAAAAAGCCTATGTTCGCTGGGAGGAAAATTCATTTCCCGGTTTGCTGGGAAACGTTATTGCCGGACGCATTGCCAACCGTTTGAACCTGGGTGGTACAAACTGTACGGTTGATGCGGCCTGTGCGAGTTCACTAAGTGCCATGAAAATGGCTATCAGCGATTTGCTGGAATATCGCTCAGACATGATGATTGCCGGCGGCGTTGACGCGGATAACTCTCCTATGATGTACTTGTGTTTCAGTAAAACACCTGCTTTCACAAAGGGCGAAAATCCAAGACCCTTCGATGAAGATTCAGGCGGCGTGATGATAGGTGAAGGACTGGGTATGGTTGTCCTCAAACGTTTGGAAGATGCCGAGCGGGACGGTGACCGCATTTATGCAGTTGTAAAAGGGATTGGAACCTCAAGCGACGGAAAATTCAAAAGTATTTATGCTCCACGTTCCGGAGGCCAGGCCAAAGCATTGCGCAGGGCTTATGAAGACGCAAATGTGGAACCGCTCTGCATTGGGATGCTTGAGGCACACGGTACTGGAACTGCTGCAGGTGATGTAGCAGAATTTGAAGGATTAAAAGAGGTTTTTACTGAAAACAAACCTGAAAAATCCTGTTATCCGGATTATCAGCATATTGCTCTCGGCAGTATTAAATCCCAAATTGGTCACACAAAAGCTGCCGCGGGAATTGCCGGTTTGATCAAAACAGCACTTGCCCTGCACCACAAAATTCTTCCTCCTTCCATCAACATTGATCGTCCCAGCAAAAAACTTGGTATAGAAAATACTCCATTTTATCTGAATACTGAACCGCGGCCTTGGATCACCGATGGAGAACCCAGGCGTGCGGGCGTGAGTGCTTTTGGTTTTGGAGGAACAAATTTTCATTATGTTTTAGAAGAATTCCAGGACGTTCATTCCGGCCCCTTCCGGATGCACATAACATCTCAGACTGTGTTTTTGTCTGCAGCAACTCCCAAAGAACTGGACAAAGCCTGTAACAATTTGCTGGCAGAACTGGAGACAGAAGGAGCAGAACAGCGTCACAGTCAACTGCTTGAAAGTTCACGGGAAAATTCGATTCCCAAAAAACATGCACGGTTGGGATTTGTAACAGATTCCCTGGAAAACACAGTGGAACTGCTTGGGCAGGCGATCTCCACACTGGAAAGTAAAGCTGACAAAACAGAGTGGAACGTAAAAGGAATCGTATATCGCGAAAAGGCGCTGGAAACCAAAGGGAAAGTAGTCGCGCTTTTCTCCGGACAGGGTTCTCAATATATGAACATGGCTAAGGAGTTGTTTTTTAACTTTCCTGCCATGGCAGCTCCTTTTAGTGCACTGGATAAGCTTTTTACAGGAAAAAACGGAAAGTCTGCTGCCGCTGCCAGGCCCTTATCTGATTTAGTATTTCCAATTGCAGTTTTTGAAGATGAAGAACTTGAAGCCCAGCAGGCACAGCTGCAGCTAACCGAAAATGTGCAGCCTGCAATTGGCGGAATCAGTGCCGGACTGCTCCGGATAGCTCGTGATGCAGGACTTCAAATAGATTTTGCGGCCGGCCACAGTTTCGGCGAACTGACTGCACTTTGGGCCGCTGGAGTGATTGCCGAAGATGATTATTACAAATTGGCCTACGCCAGGGGGCAGGCAATGGCTGCTCCGGATGATCCAGATTTTGATGCCGGAAGTATGTTGGCCGTCATGGGAGAGGTTGAGAAACTTGAAGCAGATCTCACTGAGTTTCCAGACGTAGTAATGGCAAATTTGAACTCCAAAAAACAGGTTGTGCTTGCAGGACCAACCGCAGATATTTTACAGGCACATGATGCCCTCAAAGTAAAAAAGTACACGGTTGTGAAACTTCCGGTATCTGCCGCATTTCACACTCCGCTGGTGGGACATGCGCAAAAACCATTTGCAAAAGCTATCCGCTCGGTAAAATTTAACAAGCCGCAAATTCCGGTTTATTCAAATGCAACTGCAAAAGCATATCCTGCAACAGCAAAAACAATTCAAAAACAACTGGAATCACATATTCTCAATTCGGTCAGGTTTCGTGAAGAAATTGAAAATATCCACCAGGCCGGCGGCCGAATTTTTATTGAATTTGGACCAAAAAACGTTTTAACCAAATTAGTCGATAATATTCTTTCCGGAGAAGAATACACTGCCGTTGCTCTAAATGAAAATCCAAAAAAAGACAGTGATCGACTCCTACGGGAAGCAATGGTCAAACTATGTGTGATGGGATTCCCTTTACAGAAATTTGACCCATTTGCTCTACCTTCTCAGGAAGCACCGATAACAAACTCGGCAATGAATGTTAGTTTGAATGGTACAAATTATGTCAGCGAAAAAACTCGTCAGGAATTTGAAAATGCAATGAATGACGGTTTTCAGGTTAGTAGTCCTGCTGCTTCCATTTCCAATTCCGGCTCAGTTCCCTCACCTTCTACTTCTACTGGCACAAGTTCTCCTGTTTCAGGTACTTCCGGTTTGCAGACAGCTACGGGCAGTCAACAGTTGTTTGATGCTTCTTTAAAACTGAAATCAGAACCAGGAAAACAAAGCCCGGCTATTATTTCTACAATGAGCAGGCAGCAAACTTATTCTCAGCAATCTAATGCACCGGACCAGGCTATGGAAACAATGGAGAAAGGTTTGTCAGGTTTTTACCAGCATCAAAATGAAACTTTGCAGGTTCATCGGCAATATTTAGATCAGCAGGCTGAGTATGCGCGAACCGTTTACCAATTGATGCAGCAGAGGATAGAGTTGGCTTCACAGGGTGCAGCTTATCCTCCTGAAGTTGATCAGCAGATGCAGATGTTTCATACACACCAAAGTGAGACATTACGGGTACACGAACAATACTTGAATCAGCAGTCAGAACAGACTCAATCTGCTTTAAAGATCACTGAACTGCAGCTGGGAGGTCCCGGTCAGCAATTTTCTGCAGCGCCGGTCGTTTCTGTACCTATTACGGCAGCAATTTCTACTCAAGTACAGCCAGTTCCGCTTCCAGCTGCAACAGCAGCTGTTCCTGTACCAGCGCCGGTCGTTTCTGTACCAATTCCGGCAGCAATTTCTGCTCAAGTACAGCCAGTTCCGCTTCCAGCTGCAACATCTGCAGTTTCTACTGAAGAAGTCACTGTCGCAATGATGGCTATTGTCAGCGAAAAAACGGGTTATCCACAGGAAATGCTGGAACTTGGAATGGACTTGGAATCAGACTTAGGCATTGATTCGATCAAACGTGTAGAGATTCTTGGAGCGGTTCAGGATAAAATTCCTGCATTGCCGGAAGTTCCTGGTGATGATTTGGCCGAAATGAGGACCCTTGGCGAAATTGTTGCGCATCTGCAGAGCAAATTGGGTACAGATGATTCTGCCCTACAAACTGCAGGCACGCTTACAAGTGAAATTACTGCTGCTGCATCTGCGGCTTCAAGCTCGGGAGTTTCCGCAGAAGATATCACTGCGGCAATGATGGCTATTGTCGGCGAAAAAACGGGCTATCCACTGGAGATGCTGGAACCTGGAATGGACATGGAGTCAGACCTTGGCATTGATTCAATCAAACGTGTAGAAATTCTTGGGGCGGTTAAGGATAAGATTCCTGAATTGCCGGAAGTCCCAGGAGATGAACTTGCTGAAATGCGTACACTTGGTCAAATTATTGATCACTTAAAGAGTAAAATTGGCAGAGATGTTTCTGAAGCTTCAAGAGAAATCCCGTCTACTGTCGCAATTCCAGATTCAGAACTAAACACTCAAAATCCAACACCAGACACTGGTCAGGATCCCGGTCCGGTTTTTATGTCAATTATCAGTGAAAAAACCGGTTATCCTGCAGAAATGCTGGAACTGAACATGGACTTGGAAGCAGACCTTGGTATTGATTCAATCAAGCGTGTTGAAATAATGTGGTCGCTGCAGGAACAATTTGAGGATTTACCGCAGATTGGTGCAAACGAAGTTGCGGAACTTAGGACGGTCGGTCAAATTATCGAGCACATCAAATCACTTTTACCTGCGTCCGGTGGAGAAGCTGTCGTTCTAAAATCAAATCTTGATCTCGAGCCGGCACCTTTATCGGTAAGTGCAGGTTCTCCAGGCGGAAATGGAAACGGCAGTGGGGCAGTTTCATCAGACCCCGTTCCCGGTGAGATAGCTCCCGCTCTCTTGGCTATCATCGGTGAAAAAACGGGTTATCCTGCAGAAATGCTTGAACTGGGTATGGACATGGAAGCAGACCTTGGTATTGATTCAATTAAGCGTGTCGAAATTATGTGGTCTCTGCAGGAACAGCTTCCCCATTTACCGCAGGTCAGAGGCAGTGAAATGAGTGAACTGCGGACACTGAAGGAAATTGTTGATCATTTGAGTTCACTTGCTCCATCAGAGACTGCAGGAACAACTATTATTCCTGCACCTGTTTCAACAGATTCCGACTCTGTAAAAAAAAACTCCTGAACCCAAAATCTGAGTTCTCAGTTCCAGAGCATCAAGTCACCCTTGGTTTAGCTCATGTGGTACCGCTGGCTCCACCGGATGTACTGCATGCGGAACTTCCTGAAAATCCCCTTTGTTTGATCACAGACGACGGTTCTTCATTGGCACCGGTTCTGGCAAAAGCTTTAAGTGAACAAGGATGGTCACCTGTGATTTTGCGTTTCTCGGGTATTTCTGAACTTGTAAAAAAGAAGCGAAAACCCTTTGCCAAAGAAATTCCACTAATTGAACTGTCTTCTTCAGCAGAATCTGAACTAGAAACATCACTCAAATCCCTGACAGAAAAACGCGGAAATATCGGCGGATTCATTCATCTTCACCCTGCTTCTTCAGCACCTGCTGAATCAAAGCTGGAAGATGGTGCCAATGCTTTTCTCAAGCAGGCATTTCTCACTGCAAAAAATGTTTGCACTTTCCTGAATGAAGCCGGAAAATCTGATTCAAGTCGCAGCCATTTCCTGGCAGTAACCCGTCTTGATGGTGAACTTGGAATGGGATCCGGACAGTTTGGTGCAGTTGGCAGTGGACTTTCAGGATTGATTAAAACAGCAGGTGTAGAGTGGCCGGATGTTTTTTGCCGTTTTGTGGATTTGCAGCCGGAGCTTACCGCAGATACTGCAGCAAGCTGTATTTTACAGGAACTTCTCGATCCGGATTTGCGGATCAAGGAGGTTGGCTATTCCGGATCAGGAAAGTCCGGTACCAGGCGAATGACAGTTCAACCAAAAATTATTCGAGATTTAACAACTAAAAACAGCAGTAAATCTTTAACAAAAAAATCTGTATTTTTGGTCAGTGGCGGTGCAAGAGGAGTTACAGCAGAATGTGTTGCTAAACTCGCTCAAACGCAGCCCTGCAGTTTCATCCTGCTGGGTCGCTCTACCATTGAAGATGAACCGGAATGGGCCAAAGGAGTTGATGAAGATAAGACAAAACTCAAGCAGGCGGCCATGAAGTCACTGGTTGATTCTGGAGAAAAACCGACTCCTGCAAAAGTAAATCAACTGGTTGGAAAAGTGGAAGCGGGCCGGGACATCCGGAAAAATTTGGAACGCATCAGCAATGCCGGCGGAAATGCGGAATATGTCAGTGCAGATGTAACTGATGCAAAAAAGTTGAAAACGGCAATTGCTCCGGTTGTTAAAAAAATTGGTCCGGTGACTGGAATTATTCATGGTGCAGGTGTTTTGGCAGATAAGCTGCTTGAGAAAAAAACCAGCGACGATTTTGATGCAGTCTGCTCCACCAAAATAAACGGGATTGATGCTCTTTTGAAAAGCATAAATCCAAAAAAATTAACTCATCTGCTGTTGTTTTCATCTGCCGCTGGTTTTTACGGTAATGCCGGACAGTCGGATTATGCCGTTGCCAATGAGGCTCTAAACCGGATTGCACTTTTATTCAAGCAAAATAATCCAAAATGCCATGTTACATCCTTCAATTGGGGACCATGGGAAGGCGGAATGGTTACTCCAGAATTAAAAAGGTTTTTTGAGGAGCGTAACGTTGAAGTAATTTCTGTTGAAGACGGAACCCGTGTGTTTGTAGAAGAGGTTACATCTGCGGGTCAGGAGAATCCGATTGTACTGATTGGAAATTCAATGGTGGTTCCAGGTGAACCGGGAAACGGATTGCGAAAATGGAAAATATCCCGAAGAGTTAATTTGGAAGAAAGTCCGGTTTTTCAGGATCATAAAATTGGTAAAAATCCTGTTTTGCCTGCCGTCCATGCAATGGCCTGGATGGTTGATGTATGTGCACAGGAATTGCCTGGGTTCAGGCTGTCCAACTGTGAAAACTTTAAAGTACTGAATGGAGTAAAATTTGATGAATCCCTGGCTGCCGAATACATACTGGAACTGCAGGAGATTGAACGTTTAAACGGAAATTTTACGGATGTTGAAGTAAAGGTTTCCAGTCTCTCTGGATCTGAAAGCGGCAGCAAAAAACTTCCCCGTTTTCATTACAGTACTAAAGTTCGCATGGTTCAGCAGGTTCCGGAGGCACCGCTGCATGACCGGATTGATATGAGTAACTCACACAATCTGCCTGGTTCAACTTTTTATCAGGATGGCACTTTGTTTCATGGACCAAAATTTCAGGGAATAGAACAGGTGCTGAATATTGGTGAGCAGGGTTTGACTCTCGAATGCAGACTGCCGGATGTTTCTGTTGCAGAACAAGGACAATTTGCAACCAGTGATTTCAATCCATTTGCAGCAGACCTTGCTTTTCAGGCCATGTTGATTTGGGCCTGGCGTTTTCATCAATCCGGCAGCCTTCCCCTTAAAACAGATCTGCTGGAACATTTCCGCAACGTGGAACCTGCAACAAGATTTTTTCTAAGTATGAGTGTCAATAAAAGTTCTGCTTCTACTCTCAACGCAAACCTGTTTTTACATGATGAGCAGGGCTTATTATATACACGAATGTTGGGTTCAGAAGTTACTCTAAGTAAGTCCTTAAATGCATTATTTGGAAAAAATAACTAAAATAGAGTTTCAGAGTTTCAAAGTAAAAGAAGACACTAAGGCACTGAGTAAAATGGCAAAAGAAGTTTCAAGGATTCAAAGTATGGTCACGTCGCACCGTGCCCGTACTTAGAGGGCTGTTCTCGTACAAAGCTCACCGTGCCCCTACAAAGTTGGTAGCCCCGAACTCCGTTTCGGGGTTTGGTTTGTGTCGAAAATAATTGTTATTCTCGCCAAAGCGGGAATCCAGAAACTTGTAAGTGTCTGAAGCAATGGATTCCAGCTTTCGCGGGAATGACATACAAGTGTGTTATTTTTTCTTTTTAGAGGTTCTTCATACATTGACAAAAATAATTTATTGGCTAGCTGAAAAGAACAACACAGAAAGCAAATTGGAAATCAATAAATAAATGCAACCTATTGCCGTTATCGGCCTGTCATGCCTCTTTCCTGAGGCAAAAACCCCCGAAGATTACTGGAAAAATTTACTGCAGGAAAAAGATTCATGTACCTCCGCCGCTGCCGCAGACATGGATGCGGATCCGTCCCGATTTTTTGCAGAGAAAAAAGGGACTCCGGATAAATATTATTGTGCACGCGGTGGTTATATTAATGATTTTAAAATGGATCCAGATGGTTATCTACTGTCTGCAGAAACCATCGAAAAACTGGGAGCAACATTTCAATGGCCTCTTCACGTGGCTCGTGAAGCGTTGCGTGACAGTGGTTATATAGAAAACACCAAGATACTTAAAGAATGCGGCATAGTACTGGGTAACCTGTCTTTTCCAACCAAAGCATCCAATCATATACTACTGCCTTTGTACCAAAAAGTGATTGAGCCTCATCTGCAGAAAGTGCTGAATCGTCCTGATTTCAACTTAGGTTCATTTGCTGCAGAAACAGATAATGCTCAGCTGAATTCACATATTTCCGGACTTCCTGCAGCAGTTGTTTCACAAGCATTGGGTTTGTCTGCCCGAAGTTTAGTGCTGGATGCTGCTTGTGCGTCATCATTGTATGCAGTCGCGCTTGCCTGTCATTATCTGCACTCTGGAAAAACCGATTTAATGCTGGCCGGAGCGGTAAGTGCCGCGGATCCGTTTTTTGTGAATATGGGTTTTTCGATCTTTCAGGCCTTTCCGGAATCTCCTCAGACTTTCAATCCACTTGATAATAACTCTGGAGGGTTGCTTGCCAGCCAGGGAGCAGGAATGTTTGTTCTCAAACGTTTGTGTGATGCAGAGCGTGATGCTGACAAAATTCATGCGGTAATATCCGGAATTGGTTTGTCTAATGACGGACGGGGCCAATTTGTGCTAAGTCCGAATTCCAAGGGCCAGGTTCTGGCCTATCAACGTGCTTACGAATCCTCGAAAGTTCCTCCAGAAAAAATTGACTATATCGAATGTCATGCTACTGGAACTCCTCTGGGCGACAAAGTAGAATTGGACTCAATGGAACAATTTTTTGCGTCTCCGGACCTTCCTGAAGGAAAGAAAATTAAACCGCTAATTGGTTCTGCAAAATCAAACTTGGGTCATATGCTGACTGCCGCAGGAATGGGCGGAATGATAAAAGTTATTTTAGCACTCCAACATGGAGAAATACCTGCAACCAGGGGTGTTAAAGCTGCAATGACTTCCAAAAATGGAGGTGTTTCTGAAAAACAAATCGTCCAAAAAACCGCAGTGTGGCCACACAATCGAAAGGATCGCAGGGCTGCAGTGAGTGCTTTTGGTTTTGGAGGAACAAATGCCCACCTTATTTTTGAGTCAGGAGTTAAGGCTTCTAAGCGAATTGATTTTCCAAAAACTCAAAATTCACAGATCATGGCAATTGTCGGTATGGAAGCAATTTTTGGCGGATGCAAAGGATTGCATGAATTTTATCAAACGATATATGACAACAAGCAGCACTTCCGTTCTCTTCCGCCGGAGCGCTGGAAAGGTTTTGAGCAGCATCCGGAATTAAAGAATCATCCTCAGGGTGCATGGCTTGAATCATTTGAAATGGATTTTCTGCGTTTCAAATTGCAGCCCAACCCAAAAGAACGTTTGATACCTCAACAATTATTGACGCTGGAAGTAACAGACCGGGCAATTAAAAAAACAAAATTAGGAGAAGGTCAAAATGTTGCGGTACTGGTAGCCATGGAAACTGAACTTGAAATTCACCGGTTCAGGGGACGGGTTAATCTTTCTACACAAATTCAAGACAGCTTGCAAGCAGCAGGAATTGTTTTGAGTGACGAGGAACGAAAAGATTTGATCAATTTGTCCAGGAACAGTTTGCTGGAGGAAGTGCCAATTAACCGCTTTACGAGTTTTATCGGCAACATAATGGCAACCAGGATATCATCACTCTGGGATTTTTCTGGTCCTGCAATGACAATTTCAGCTGAAGAAAACTCAGTTCTGAGAGCACTCGAAATTGCGCAAATCTTGTTGCTTGAAGATAATGTTGATGCAGTAGTCGTAACAGCTGTTGATCTTGCGGGTAGTCCGGAACAAGTTTTGTTGCGTCAAAGAAATTTACCCCTGAATTCCGGCGAGGCTACGCTAAGTTTTGACAAGAATTCCAACGGCTGGTTGATCGGAGAAGGGGCCGGGACGGTTATTTTAAAAAGTGTAGAATCAGCAAAAAAGGATGATGAACAAATTTTTGCAACAGTTGATTCAATAGCTTTCTCAACTGGTTTAACTCCAGAATCGGTTGAAAACGCCGCAAATCAGGCTTTAACAGAGGCAAATGTCTCGGCTGGTGAGATTGGAATGCTGGAAGTTTTCGGCAGCGGAAACACTGTTGAAGATTCCGCAGAAATGAGCGGGTTGGCTCAAGCTTATGCTAAAGTTGACGCAGGTTGTGCTTTGGGAAGCATCAAGTCAAATGTGGGGCATACTTTTGCAGCATCCGGAATGGCAAGTTTGATTAAGGCTGCGCTTTGCCTGCACCATCGTTTCATTCCCGGAGTTCCTGAGTGGAAGTCACCCAAAACAGAACTGCAGTCCGCAAAACAGTTTTATGTTCCGGTGGAATCTCGTCCATGGCTGATCCAATCGGGAATTAAACAAAGACATGCAGCCGTCAGCAGTTTGGGCATAGACAATATTTGTTCACATCTGATACTTTCGGAAGCATCACCCGAATTACGTCAAACAATTAAAGTTGCCGAATCTGGCGACTTGAATTTGTTTCTTGTGACAGGGCAGGAAAAATCCGCAATCAGCAAAGGGTTGCTTGAATTAGAAAAAGATTTGCTTTCCGGCAAAGAACCGGCATCTCTTGCTTACCAATATTATGTGCGTTCAAATAATAATGAAGAAAAATTTGCGGCAGTACTGATCGGCTCTAGTCGTGATGAACTGCAAAAAGAAATCGATGCAGCAAAATCTGGAATTGAAACTTCTTTTACCGGCAGCGGTGATTGGAATTCTCCACGTGGCAGTTATTTTACTGCATCACCTTTATCGCGGGAGGGGAAGGTTGCTTTCACTTATCCGGGAGGTTTTAGTGCGTATGTCGATTGTGGACGTTCTTTGTTTCAAATGTTTCCGGGTCTACACGAGTTGGATGAACAGTACCTGAATCAGACCGGCCCCGCAGATAAACGGCGGGGAAGTAATTATTTGGGGGAACTTCTCCAGGAACGGCGGCTGTATCCGCGAACCTTGGAACGCTTGACTGATGCGGAAGTAACGGAGTTGCAGAAAGATTTTATCCACACTCCTATTGCAATGTTTGAAAGCGGGGTCAGCTCTGCAGTGTTGAATACACATGTTATGCGCAAAGGCTTTGGTCTTGAACCGGACATAGCGTTCGGTTACAGCATGGGCGAAATTTCTATGCTGTATGGACTTGGAGTGTGGGAAAGCATGTCAAATATGAGCGACATTCTGAATAGATCCAAGCTTTTTGAAGAAAGGTTGGCCGGACCCATGAATGCAGTACGTGAAGCCTGGGATTTGGGACCTGATGAATTTAGACAAAAACCACTTTGGGGATGTTATTCTCTCCAGCTTTCTCCACAAATTGTACAGCAGGAAGTTGAAAACGAAGCACATGTTTATCTGATTTTGATCAACACGCCGGAAGAAGTTGTGATTGCAGGCGAACCGACAGCTTGTGAGCGTGTGATTCAGCAACTGGGACGGCCTGTACATCCAATTCCGGTCACAGATGTGGTGCACTGTGAGCCGGTCAAAACAGAATATGAAGAAATTAAACGTGTTCACACAGATAAAGTTGTTGAATGTCCGGATATTGATTTTTATTCTGCAATCGATTATGAAGTTTCAAAATTAGACAGCAAAACATTGGCGCACAATGTTGCTACCATTTACGGAAAAACCGTGGATTATAGTCGTCTCATCGAAAAAGTTTATGCAGATGGAGCCCGTATTTTTGTGGATTTAGGACCTCGAACAACCTGCTCAAAGTGGATCAGTAAAACTTTGGATAAACGGCCTCACCTTTCGATCAGTGTTAACCGTAAGGGTACTGACAACAGAGAAATGATTCTTCAGGCTTTGTCCAGTCTGATAAGTCACCGAGTTCCGGTTAAGCTGGAAGCGCTTTTCCCGTCCCAGCCTGTCCAAGCGGAAAAACAACTTATGCAGACTATCAAACTTGGAGGCACTCCAGTTCAGCAAGTTTTTGAAAAAGGTGCTGATAAACTTTTTAAAGGCACTAAGGCACTAAGGCATCAAGGCACTGAGTTTCAAAGTTTCAAAGTTTCAGAGTTTCAAAGTGTGAGCACGTCTGGCCGTGCATATTCAAATTTGGTAGCCCCGGACTACGCACCGGGGAATGTTTCTGTTTCCTCTTTTTCACCATTTCCGGGTGAATACGGTTCTCACCGAAATTCGGCACACTCAGCATTTTTGAATGTTCGACAGCATGGAATGCGTCAGCTGGCAGAATTGATTAGTTCAAATACGAACACAAAAGGAATTTCAGTTTCAAATACTTTTCAACATACAGTTTCTCAAAAAACGACACCGGCGACACAGCAACCTGTAACACAAACAAAACCATGCATTTTTGACTATCATGATTTACTGGAACTTGCAGGCGGCAGCATTGCCAATGTTTTTGGTGCCGAATATGCTGAAATTGATTCCTACCGACGCTGTGTGCGATTACCGATGGAACCATATTTACTGGTCAGCCGTGTGACACAGCTTGACGCAAAACTTGGAGAGTTCAAGCCTTCAACGATCACCACAGAATACGACATTCCAGAAAACGCGTGGTACACAACTGACGGTCAAATTCCGTGGGCAGTTGCAGTAGAGTCCGGACAATGTGATTTGATGCTGATCAGTTATTTGGGTATTGATTTTGACTGCAAAGGTGAGCAAGTTTACCGACTGCTGGATTGTACATTGACATACCTTGACGACATGCCGCTTGAAGGACAAACTTTGCGCTACGAAATATCTATCAATTCGTTTGCAAAACATGATCAGAATTTGCTGTTCTTTTTTAATTATGAGTGTTTTGTCGGCAACAAAATGGTACTCAAGATGGATAACGGCTGTGCGGGATTTTTCTCAGATGAAGATTTATCTCAGGGCAAAGGTGTGATTCATACAGCACAGGAATTAGAGCTCAAAGAAAAAGCGGATAAAATCAAATTCCCGCCGCTTCTTCACTGTACAAAAACAACATTTACTCGACAAGAATTACTCGAAATTTCAGCCGGAAATCCTGCCGGATGTTTTGGTCCGGAATATAATCAGCAGGGGAAAAATCCATCATTAAAAAATGCACCGGATCAGTTTTTGATGTCAGACAGAATTATGTCAGTAGAGCCGCATGGTGGTCCGTATGGTCTGGGATACATAGTTGCAGAAAAAGATTTAGCTCCGGATGACTGGTATTTCCCATGTCATTTTAAGGATGATCCGGTTATGGCTGGATCCCTGATGGCAGAAGGCTGTGTACAGCTGCTTCAGTTTTTTCTTCTTCATCTGGGGTTGCAAACCTTAGTGGAGGACGCAACATTTCAACCGATTCATGGGTTGCCGCAAATTGTACGTTGCCGGGGGCAGGTGATTCCGGGCGATCCTAAAATGACCTATCGGGTTGAAATCAAAGAGATCGGTTTGGAGCCTCATCCGTATGCAATTGCAGACATCGATATTTTGGTTGGCGACAGAATCGTGGTTGATTTTCGAGACCTGGGAGTTCAACTGGCGGAAAAAACTGGAAGCACCGGCGGCGGCAATTTGCTTCGTGTTTCTAAAAACCAACGCAAAGCATATTCCGGTGGAGAAATCAAAACACCGGATTCTAATATTCAAGTGCCGGAAACTAGTGACAGGCAGCTTGCTGCAGACGAACAGATGATTTGGGAATTTGCTTTGGGAGATGTGGAAAAATGTTTCGGTTCCGAATTTGCCATCTACAAAGGCCGTTCCATGCAGCGAAATCCCAATGGCGAATTGCAGCTAATTTCGCGAGTCTATGATCTGCACGGTAAAAGGATGGAGTTTGATAAGACGATGACCTTGGTCAGTGAATATGACGTTCCTGAAGATGCCTGGTTTTTTCGTAATAATTCTTATCCTGAAAACATGCCGTATTCCGTTTTGATGGAAATTGCTTTACAACCGTGCGGTTTTATTTCAACTCATTCCGGAGCAATTTTGACTTATCCGGAACTTGACTTGTATTACCGCAACCTTGACGGAAACGGAACTTTACTCAGGAATCCGGATTTACGCGGAAAAACGGTTTTGAATGAAGTCAAGTTACTAACCACGGTTGCCTCCGGAAACACTATCATTCAAACGCATCGTTTTTCTTTGAGCTGTGATGGACAAATATTTTTTGAGGGTGATACAATGTTTGGCTATTTTACCGGCGAGTCATTGGCTGCTCAAGTTGGTTTAGACGGAGGTAAAAAAGCCGTTCCGTGGATTGATGAAAACGCGTCTGACTCTTCAATTTTACTGGACTTGAACTCCGTTGATTACCGGAAGGTTTTGGGCGAAAAACCTGAGCATCCTCATTTTCATTTATGTTCCGGACAACTCAGTTTTTCTGATATTATCCGGATCGTGCCGGAAGGCGGAAAATTCAGCAAGGGCTATGTTTATGCACGCAAAGAAGTCAATCCGGAAGACTGGTTTTTCCCCTGTCATTTTCACGGGGATCCAGTTATGCCCGGTTCACTTGGAGTGGAAGCAATAATTCAAGCTTTGCAGGCTTTTGCCTTGCAGCAGGGAATTGGAAACTCATTCAAAAGTCCAAGGTTTTTGCCTGTTTTGAGCAAGGTTGCCTGGAAATATCGTGGACAAATTATTCCACAAAATAAATACATGCAGCTGGACTTGCATGTTAAAAACATAGAGCAAAAAGAGGGGCAGGTGGTCTTGACTGCAGATGCAAACTTGTGGCGGGAAGATTTGAGAATCTATGAAATATTTGACATTGTAGTTGGAATTTCAGAAACAGAAAAATAAAACAGTTTTTTTGGAAACTCCTTGGAGTTGTTTTCATCAATCGAATAATTTCTTATTGATATCATTGAAAAATATTATTTTTCAACAAGCCCGAAATATTTTGGTTACAGAAAAAAAGGCCTTGTACTATATTGAAAAATTTCAGTTGAAACAGTTTAAAGTCCGGACAGTTTTAATGAAGTTTTTACAGGAGGATAGCAAACTCCGCCCTCCCAACAACCCTGGAAGCCAATTTCCAGGATTCCCTTAGATTCTCCTTTGATTGTTGGAGTAAGATGTAACGTAGCTTCCACGACATTATGATAAATTTCACTTGAACCAAAAAAGGGGTCATCAATAACTTCTGGTGGAGGAAACTGAACATTCTCAATGATAAAATCTTTACTGGTGAAGATGAACTTTTCTTTGTATAGATAATAGAACTTTGGAATTTGCCAGCGAATAACTGCTTCGGAAGGTCCTACAATGATGTGATCCATCACAAAAGCTTCTTCCGGAGCAAGCGGTTCTGAACCGAATGGTACTTTCTCTGCAGCTGAAGCAAAAGTTGCAAAGCACAGAGTTATCAAAACCAGTAAGATTTTTGCTAATGTGTCACCATTCATATTATTTTCTTCCTAAAATTCATAAACTATTTGTTTTTC
>Ga0207963_1000883_pt1 | contig 15994 bp, 16 predicted proteins | sample Knorr_S15_td_NAD_FD_185604 | JGI IMG/M metagenome (GOLD analysis project Ga0207963, IMG submission 185604) | Marine microbial communities from Southern Atlantic Ocean transect - Knorr_S15_td_NADW_ad_2500m_LV_A (SPAdes) (version 2) | ecosystem: Environmental > Aquatic > Marine > Oceanic | place...
TTATTATTAACTCGACAAGATGAGGGTATTGGCTTACTGGCATTAATGAACGGATCAGAAGGTTTACTAGGTGTTATAACAGAGATTACTGTGAAGTTAACTCCAAAACCTGAGCTTGCTAGACTAGTTATGGCTGGCTTTAGTAGTGTTAGGGATTGTGCCGATACAGTGGCTGAAATTATAAAGAACGGCATCATACCTTCTGGTCTCGAGATGATGGATAAATTTGCAATAGAGGCTTCCGAAGCTTTTGCACATCCAGGCTACCCTTTAGATGCTCAAGCGCTGCTGCTTTGCGAACTTGATGGAGCTATAGATTCGGTAAATGAAGATTTGAATAAGGTTCTTGGCTTGCTTTCGAATGCGACCACTACAAGGGTCTCAGAAAATGAAGATGAGCGTTTACTTTTTTGGAAGGGACGCAAGGATGCTTTCCCTTCTATAGGAAGGCTATCTCCAGATTATTATTGTATGGATGGAACCATACCTAAGCGCCACTTAGCTACCGTTCTTGAAAAAATAAGCGAGCTATCTGCACACTATAAATTGCGTGTAGCCAATGTTTTTCATGCAGGCGATGGTAATCTTCATCCACTCATATTGTATAACGCAAGTCGAGCTGGAGAGCTCGAGATGACGGAAGCTTTTGGTATGGATATATTGAAGCTTTGTGTTGAAATGGGAGGTTCGATTACAGGGGAGCATGGTGTTGGTATTGAAAAATTAGATGCTATGTGTCATCAATTTAGCAGTGCTGAATTGGATGTTTTTCATCAAATCAAGAATGCCTTTGACCCAATCTCATTGCTCAATCCAGGTAAAGCCGTACCGACTCTTCATCGCTGTGCTGAATTAGGAAATATGCACGTTCATCATGGTGAACTCCCTCACCCTGAGTTGGAGCGATTTTAATCATGAGTTCGATTGCAGAATTACAGAAACAAGTTAGGGAAGGTAAGAATCTGAGAATTACAGGGCATGCAGATAATGCAGACAAAGAGTTTATCAATATATCATCGTATTCGGGGGTAGTCGAATACTTTCCTGAAGAATTAGTCATTACCCTTAAAGCAGGAACGACAATCCAAGAAATCAACAATACTCTCGCTGCTTATGGACAAGCATTACCATTTTTTACTGAGAGCCTTGAAAAAACAATTGGATCTGTATATGCAACATCAGGTCCTGAATTTTCCGATAGCGTACTAGGCGTTCAAATAATTAATGGTAAGGGTGAGTTGCTAAATTTTGGAGGCCAGGTGATGAAAAACGTTGCTGGATATGATGTATCAAAGCTCTTAGTTGGATCTATGGGACGTTTAGCTTTAGTGACTCAGATTAGCTTAAAAATCCTTCCCCAAAGAATTGCAAAACAGTTTCAACTAAAGCCACCACCAAAGCATAAAGTGTCAGAAATAAATCTAAATTTTGAAAGCAAACTAAAAAAAGTTTTTGATCCTTATGGGGTCTTTATCTAATGCATACTGAATTAAACCAGTTATCAATTTCAGAACTTGATAATGAAAAAGCAAGTCAGATTATAGAGTCATGTGTGCACTGTGGTTTTTGTTTAGCTACATGCCCAACCTACCAGTTAATCGGCGATGAGCTTGATTCTCCAAGAGGGCGCATTTATCTTATAAAGTCAGCACTTGAGAATAATCACTTCAGCACTAAATCTCTTAAACACCTTGATAGATGCCTTACATGCCGATCTTGTGAGACTACCTGTCCTTCTGGCGTAGAGTATGGCCAACTACTTGAAATTGGTAGAGAATTTATGGAAAGTAAGCGTACAAAGTTGCAAACAATTTATCGATTCTTTGTCCGCAAGCTACTTCTAACACCTATGTTGTTTAAATCAGTTGGATATTTTTTTAGACATTCGGCTATCGCAACAAAATCAATAAAGCCTCAAAAGGTAGAGTCAACGGTCTTATTGCTTGGTGGTTGCGTTCAACCAACTTTAGCGCCAAATATTAACCATAGCATTAAGAATATTTTAGCTAAGTTGAGTGTAGACGTTATTGAAAGCCCACAACAAGAGTGTTGTGGAGCGATCGACCAGCATCTGGCAGCCTCAAAGGATGCTTTGAATAGAGTGAAACGGAATATCGATTCATGGAATGCACAACTCAACTCAGGTGTCTCGGTAATTATATCTAGTGCCAGTGGTTGTGGCGTGATGGTTAAGGATTACCCAGCTTTATTTGAAAAAACGGACCCTTATTATGACAAGGCAAAATTTGCTTCTTCGAAAACCCAGGATATTGCAGAGTACTTGGCCAGTAAAGACTTAACTGGACTGTGTTTATCGGAATCAAACATCTCTTACCACGAACCTTGTACATTGCAACACGGACAGAAATTAGGTGGACTCGTTGAATCTATTCTTACACAATTTGGTTACGAAAAAAAACCAATCAAGGATTCTCATATCTGTTGCGGTTCTGCAGGCACTTACTCGATCTTTGAAGCTAAAATATCGAATCAATTAAAAGAAAGTAAACTAAAAAACTTGAAGGCTTCAAATCCTGAAATGATTGTCACTAGTAACATTGGTTGCTTAATGCATCTTCAAAAAGGAAGCTCAATACCTGTCAAACATTGGGTTGAATTACTGGATGGCTAGAAGAAGAAAAGTTAAAAGTAAAGTTTATGAATTGAATATTGAATCTTTGTCTCATGAAGGTAGAGGCATTTCACACTATGACAACAAAATTATTTTTACGCGTGGTGCATTGCCAGGAGAGAAAATTATCGCCACACGTTCACACTCACGTGCGAAATACGAAGAGGCAGATATAGTAGAAATTCTTCAAGCATCTCCAGATAGAATTGAGGCGAAGTGTGCTGTTTATGGTATTTGTGGTGGTTGCTCTTTGCAACATCTTTCAAGTCAGGATCAAATAAGTGCAAAGCAGGGTTGGCTTCAAAGCGCCTTTATGGGTCAAGCAAAAGTATTACCAAAGCAATGGCTCGAGCCGCTGCAGGTTGAAAGCTGGGGATACAGGCGCAAAGCAAGATTAGGAGTTCGCTACGTCAATAAAAAAGATAAAGTATTGGTCGGCTTTAGAGAGAGAAAGTCTTCTTTTATTACGGTAATGGAACGTTGTGAAGTTCTACACCCTTTACTTGGAGATAATCTTGAATTGTTGGGCGAATGTATTGGAAAGTTGAGTATCAAGTTTCACGTACCTCAAATAGAAGTTGCTATTGCGGAATTAGACACCATTTTGATCTTAAGACATCTTCAACCTTTAACTAGAGAAGATGAGATCATTCTTCAAGAGTATGGCAAAAAATTAAAGGTCACATGGTACACTCAGAGTGGTGGCTTGGAAACTGTTAAACCGCTTACTGAAGCTGTATCACTGAATTATTCTTTGCCTGATCACGACATAAAAATGACATTTTTGCCTACTGACTTCACTCAGGTTAATTTTGAACTTAATCAAAAAATGATTAATCTAGCCCTACAATTGTTAGATCTAAATAAGGAAGATGAAGTAATAGATCTTTTTTGCGGTTTGGGTAACTTCACATTGCCAATTTCACGTTATGTTAAGACAGTAGTTGGTATAGAGGGTGACAGTGGCCTTGTTGAGAGAGCGAAAGAGAATGCCAGACAGAATGGGGTATCTAATGCATCTTTTTATAAAGCTGACCTGTTTGAAGATGTCTCGGGTTTTGAATGGTTTCGAGGTAAAAAATATAACAAAGCATTAATAGATCCAGCCAGGAGTGGTGCCATTGAAATTGTTGAATTGCTGACAAGATTGGATGTTGAAAGGTTGGTTTATGTATCGTGTAATCCGTCGACCTTAGCAAGAGATACTTCACGTTTAATTGATTTAGGGTTTACACTTAGCAGTGCGGGAGTAATGGATATGTTTCCGCAAACTGCACATGTTGAGTCGATTGCACTTTTTTTAAAGAAATAGTTAAATTCTTTACTAAGACCGAGATGCATAAAGAATTATAATAGTACTTGTTACTGTTTTATGACAGAGAAGAAATGGGTTATAAGCGAAATTTATTACCAAAAATGGCTATCGAAAGGCTTCAAAGCAATCCGCAGGCATTGTTTGTTGATGTTAGAAGTAAAGCTGAATATAAGTATGTTGGTTTTCCAGAAAACTCAATCCTGATCCCATGGATTGATGATCCAGACTGGGAGCCAAATCCAGAGGTATTTTCTGATGCAGTGATGCAAGAGCTTGATGGCCGTGAAAATTTATCTGATACTGAAATTATTTTGATTTGTAGAAGTGGTTTCCGTTCCAATGAAGCGCTAAAGTGTCTCGAAAATAAAGGTTTCACTCAAGTTTCACACGTTGCTAGTGGTTTTGAAGGTGACTTGGATGAAAATGATCATCGTGGCAACTTAAATGGCTGGCGACATGATGGTATGCCATGGTCACAAAGCTAAACAAGCTCTAAATTAGCATACGAACTAATCAACCACTTCGTACCAACCTTTTGAAATTTAATTTGCAGTCTCATTGAATCACCGCTGCCTTCATAATTAACAATCGTACCCAGGCCAAATTTAGCGTGCTTTACGACCTGGCCAATAGAATAAATAGAGCTGCTTTTACTAGACACCATTTTTTTAGAAAAGGTGCCAGTATTTTCAGAGAATCTTTCATCATCTCCACTATTAGGATTTTTAATATAGTTTAAAAAATTTCTTGGTATCTCATCTAGAAATCTTGAATTTAGTGAATAAAAAGATTGTCCGTGAATAAAACGCCTGCTCGCATAGGAAAGCGTTAGAGATTGCATTGCTCTTGTCATGCCAACATAACAAAGGCGTCTTTCTTCATCAAGAAGATGAGGTTCATCTTTGCTTTGTCTGGAGGGAAATAAATCTTCTTCCAAGCCTACTAAAAATACAACAGGAAATTCCAATCCTTTTGCAGAATGAACGGTCATTAGTTGAACAGAATTGTGATGACTTTGATTAGACTCACCACTAGAGTCAAGTGTTGCTAGTGCTATAAAGCCTTGAGTTTCATTCATTTCATTATCTTCTTCATGAACATACTGAGTTGCGGCATTTACAAGCTCATATAGGTTTTCAGGCTTAAATCCTGCCTTGTCAGTTTTATCATTAGAATAATGAGCCATCAAGCCAGATTGCAACAAAATAGAGTCAGTCTTTTCGCTGAGGGTAAGGTGTTGAGTGTTGTCCCTCATAGAGTCTATTAAATCGATAAAAGCTTTCAACGCATTTGATGCTCGTGCTGGTAGAGTATTAAGTATGGCAATTGATGATTGAAAAAGGTCAGTATGGTTTTCGTTTGCATAAGCCCTAATTTTTTCTACTGTAGTTAGTCCAATGCCACGAGTCGGAAAGTTAACAATACGTTCAAAGGCGATATTGTCTGATGTGTTTTCAATAAGTCGAACGTAACCCATCGCATCTTTAATTTCAGCCCGCTCAAAAAACCTTAAGCCACCATAAATTCTGTAATCTATATTTTGTTTGATTAGTGACTCTTCAAAGACTCGAGACTGTGCATTTGAGCGATAGAGTATGGCGCATTCATTTAGGTTCCTACCTTGGTTAAATTGATTCTTAATTTCACTAATAACATATTGAGACTCATCAGATTCAGTTCTAGCATTAAATACATTGATGAGGTCACCATCACCTGAGTGAGTCCAGAGGGATTTTTCAAGCCTGTTAGGGTTATTTGCAATTAAGGCATTTGAAGCACTCAAGATATTGCCTGTTGAGCGATAATTTTGTTCAAGCTTAATGACTTTAATTGGTTTGAAGTCATTTTCTATTTTTTGGATGTTTTCAATTCTTGCTCCTCTCCAACCATAAATGGATTGGTCATCATCACCCACACAAAAGATATGATTTTGCTGAGTATGCAGTAATTTTATCCATTGATATTGAATTCGGTTTGTATCTTGAAATTCATCAATTAGAATATGGTGAAACCTTTTTTGATAATGATCTAAAAGAGATTGATTATTTTTTAAGAGCTCATAACTTTTAACTAGTAAGCCTGCAAAATCAACTAAGTCATTGGCCTGACAGTGCTTTTCGTAAAGATCAAAAATCTTAGCACTCTGCTTTACAAAATAGTTGTGTCCTGCATCAATTTGATGGGGCAAAATACCTTCATCTTTCTGTTGATTAATAAACCACTGTACTTTTTTTATCGGAAACTTTGTCTCATCAACCCCGTTTTCCTTCATCAAACGTTTAACGATTCGAAACTGATCTTGCGCATCTAGAATTTGAAATGTGGGTGAAAGATTTGCTTCGATAGGGTGAGTTCTAAGAAGCCTATGAGCGAGTGAATGGAATGTACCAACCCACATCCTACCAATTGGTTGTCTCAGCAGGCCGCTCAATCGTTCTTTCATTTCAGTTGCAGCTTTATTTGTAAAGGTGACAGCTAGGATATTGTCTACATGGTTGTTCTTTTCTGAAATCAGGTAATGGATTCTGTGGGTTAAAACTCGAGTTTTACCACTCCCAGCTCCAGCCAAAATTAAAGCATTAGTTTCTTCATCCAGATTTACAGATTGTTGTTGCTTTTCGTTAAGCCCGTGAGCCATTGAAGGGGTCCTTATATTGGAATAATTTTTTGTAAATCTTCAATATTAATTTCTCCCAAAAAGGTTTGCATTAACTCTCCCTTAGGATCATATATCTGAGTAGTTGGCATACCAACAATATCTCCAAATTTTGAATATTCGGACTCATTTTTTTCATCAAATAAGATGATTGGATAATTAATAGAAAAGCGCTCAATAAATTTATCAATCGCTGACAAGTTAATAGGTTCATAGTCCAATCCCAAAATTTCTACTTGATCTGCATGTTGATTATAGAATTCTACGAATACCGGAATTTCTTTTAAACAAGGTGTACACCAAGTCGCCCAAAAATTAACTACTAAGTATTTACCACGAGTGTTTTCTTGAGTATAGACATTTCCTGTAGTATCAGTCAGCTCAAATGTTATAGAGGGTTCATTTTCTTGCCATGGCCATAGAGGCTTTACCCAATCAAGAAAGTCACCAACACCTAAGGCTTGGCTTGTATGAAAAGGTATAACAAGAGAGAGTATAATGAAAATTTTTTTCATGAATTAGATCAATGATAGCTAAGATTTATCACAACACACGCTGCTCTAAATCTAGAGCAACATTGGCCATTTTAGAGCAAAACAATGTAGAGTTTGAAATTGTTAACTACCTCGAAAATCCTCCAAGTGAGTCAGAACTTAGATCGGTTTTGCAAGATTTAGGGATTGGTGCACGTGATTTAATTAGAAAAGGGGAGTCGGCATACAAAGATTTGCAGTTATCGAATCAGTCTTTAACTGAAGATGAGTTGATAAAAGCGATGCTCAACTACCCAATTTTAATTGAACGTCCGATTGTAAGGACAACCAAAGGTGTAGTGATTGGTAGGCCACCAGAGAACGTTCAAAGCATTCTTTAATAACTTTTACTACTCTCGATGGTAAGGGTGATTGGTTAGTAACGTGTGGGCACGATAGAGTTGTTCTATAACTAATAGTCTTGCAATAGAATGGGTCATGGTTAGGTTAGAGAGTCCCCAAATGTAATGGCATTGTTGTTTTAGTTCCGATGACAAGCCGTCAGCACCCCCAATAATAAGTGCAACATTATCACCATGAAGTTGCCAGGTTTCTATTGACTTAGCAATCATTCGACTGGATTGTTGCTTGCCCAACTCATCGAAGGCTATCAGTGTCGTTGATCCTTTAGCTGCTTCAAGAAGTATATTACCTTCAAGAGTTTTTATGTTATCAATGTTATTTGTTTTACGATTCTGAGCCTCTAAGCTGGTAAGAGTGAAATTATAGTTACTGGGGAGTTGTTTTTGGTAATGATGAATACCTGAATTTAGCCACTCTGGCATTTTTTTGCCAACGGCAATAAGGTTAATTCTCATCTTCCTCGACTGACCATAGTTTCTCTAACTTATAGAATGCTCTTGTTTTTTCAGTCATGATATGCACTATCACTTCGCCAAGGTCTATCAGAACCCACTCACCAAATTCTGAACCCTCAGTACCTAATATCATCATATTAAGCCTTTTAGCCTCAATTTTAATATTGTTAGCAATACCCCTTACGTGTTGAATCGACCTTCCTGTAGCAACGATAATGGCTTCCATATCAACACTTTGCTCTAAAACATTAAGGGTAACGACTTCCTCGCCTTTTAGCTCGTCGATTACATCAACGACAACTTTTACTTGCTCATCAAGATTCATGTAATCTCAGGTAATTAATAACGGATTTAGGTAGCAAATCATCAAGATTTTGATTGGCGGCAATTCTTCTTCGAATATCGCTTGATGATATATTTATCTTAGGGCAATTGGAAAAATACAATAAGCCATTTGACTCTAGTCTAAGCTGATTAACCTCTTTGGTGTTATGAAAGGAATCTAGAGAACTATCGATAAGATTGAACCCTTGTCTTTGAAGAATAACTAGATGGACTAGTTTGGAAAATTCTTTCCAGTCTTTCCAGGTTTTAATCTTAATAAAGCTATCCATTCCGATAATTAAACAGATTGGTTCATCTCTATAAATCTGCTTTAATTCGTGGAGTGTATCAATCATATAAGAACCTCCACCACGAAGTATTTCACGAGAATCAATCTCAAGAGTAGAATAATTATCTAGTGAAAGATTTAGCATTTTAAGGCGGTCATTGGGGGAGTATTTCAGCCCATCCTTGTGAACAGGTTCAAAGCATGGCAACAAAAACAAGTGATCTAGCTTCAGTTCAGTTTTGAGTGATGTTGCAGTTTTAAGATGTCCCAAATGAACAGGATCAAAGGAGCCTCCATAAATACCTATCATAGCAAGGCGTTTACCTCTTCAAGTGTCATTGGTGACATTGGATAAGTTCGAGTAGAGTCATGCACATGCATTCGATAACGGACAAATGTTTCTTCATTTTCAATCAACAAAAATGGATTTGCTCTTTTCTGCTCAGCAAGTGTTGTGGTAATCTCTGAACCGTAGTTGTGGCCACATAGAAGATGAATATCATCAGGCACCTGAGTTTTTAATTTGTTCAGTGAATGAAACAATTTAACTGGGTTAGAGCCAGCCAGACTGCAAATACCGACACCATAAACGAATAAAGTGTCACCAGCGATAAGGTGCTCGTCTAAAAGATAACAAATACCACCTGCAGTATGTCCAGGTGTTTCAATGATTTGTATCTCGACTTCACCGAGCTTTATGGTGTCTCCATCAGAAACCGTATGAACTTTGTTTTCAATGTTTAGATAGGGTACTTCATTAACGCCAGCAGTAATTTTTGCACCTGTTTTGTTGGCAACTTCATCGACAGCGTTGGTATGGTCGCCATGCCAATGTGTTATCCAAATATCAGTAAGTGTGTAACCCTTGTCTTGAATCTTTTTCAGAAAAAGATCTGGCTCCCAGGCTGGGTCTACGATTGCACACTGCTTTGTTGCCTTATCAAAAATGAAATGAATAGAATTTTCATAGGCTCCAATGTGATAGAGTACTTCGATTGAGTAACGATTACTGTTGTATATTCTCTCCATAAGAGTAATATTTTACCAATTTTGACTTGACTGAAATGAGATACAGATTATAATTTACGTTTTTGCTAAATAACCCAGTTATTGGGGCTATAGCTCAGCTGGGAGAGCGCAACACTGGCAGTGTTGAGGTCGGCGGTTCGATCCCGCCTAGCTCCACCAAGCAAAAAATATTTTTTTGTCGCGTTCGTCTATCGGTTAGGACTCCAGGTTTTCATCCTGGCAAGAGGGGTTCGATTCCCCTACGCGATGCCAATTTTTTTATTAGATCCAGTGAATCCGGTCCATTGCTCTAAATATAAATTCTTTTAAAATACTTTGTCCCGTTCGTCTAGAGGCCTAGGACGCCAGGATTTTATTCTGGAAACAGGTAGTTCGAATCTCCTACGGGACGCCACTTCAAAAGATTGAGGCGTTTTATTATTAAGCGCCTTTTCTCCTCCTTTAGAGCGAATTGCTGGTTTGATGAATTATTGCGGTTTACTTGATTTATACTGGCTTTGATAATTACTCAACTCATTAAGGTTTATTATTGTTATATTTATACAACTTGATGTTGTGAACAATTTAAATTACTGATTTTCTTAGATAATTTATTTTCTGCTGATGCCATTAGGTATATAAAGCAACTTCAATTTAATTACTATATAAAGGGAAATTTGATGAGTCATATTATTTATGAACCTGTTAGACAGAGACTACAACGCAGTGAATTAGCTGTACCGGGATCTAGCCCAAAAATGTTTGAAAAGGCCTTAAACAGCCCTGCAGACTATGTATTTTTGGATTTAGAAGATGCTGTAGCGCCAGATGACAAAGTGCCAGCGCGTAAAAATGTTATTGATGCCCTGAATGATTTAGATTGGCGAGGTACTGGTAAGACTATCTCTGTTCGTATTAACAGTATTGATACACATTATATGTATCGTGATGTGGTTGAGGTGGTTGAGCAAGCCGGTGAAAATCTTGATACCATCCTACTCCCAAAAGCTGGAACGGCTTCAGATGTTTATATGCTTTCTGCCATGTTGAATCAAATTGAGACTTCCAAAGGTTTTAAAAATCGTATTGGTATCGAAGTCCTAATCGAGACAACACTTGGCATGGCTAATGTAATGGATATCGCTAAAAATGGCCGTGAAGAGCGCCTTGAGGCGATGCATTTTGGCGTCGCTGACTATGCCGCAAGTTGTCGTGCGCGTACGACCGTTATAGGTGGTTTAAATCCAGACTATCCTGGTGACCAGTGGCATGCAGGCCTGTCTCAGATGTTGGTAGCTTGCCGTGCTTATGGTTTACGCCCAATTGATGGTCCTTTTGGTGACTTTAATGATCCTGAGTCTTATAAAGATGCGGCACGTCGCGGTGCGGCCCTTGGTTTTGAAGGAAAGTGGGCGATTCATCCATCACAAATTGAATTGGCGAATGAAGTCTATAGTCCACCGGAATCAGAAGTATCTCATGCAAAACAAATTCTCATCGCTTTGGACGAGGCAGCAAGGGAGGGTCGCGGAGCGGCTCAATTGAATGGTCGTATGATCGATGCAGCTTCTGCAAAGATGGCAGAGAATATCGTTAATACGGATAATGCAATTCAAGGAAAACTAAAAGGTTAAATATGGATATTCATGAATATCAAGCCAAGAAGTTATTAGCAGAATATGGCGTACCAGTCCCTAAGGGCGGTGTTGCGCATTCAGCAACTGGGGCAATTTATCAAGCCAATGAATTGGGTGGCGACAAATGGGTTGTGAAGGCTCAACTTCACTCTGGCGCGCGTGGTAAAGCAGGTGGTGTAAAGCTATGCACAAGCCAACGAGAGATTGCACAATTTTGTGATAAGCTGCTTGGTAATAACTTAGTTACCCATCAAACTGGCCCTGCAGGCAAGATGGTTTCTAGCATTTATGTGGAAGAGGCTAGTGACATTGCGAAAGAACTTTACTTCAGTATTGTTCTAGATAGAGCTATTCAAAAAGTTACTTTGATTGCTTCTACTGAAGGTGGTATGGATATTGAGAAAGTCGCAGAAGAAACACCTCATAAAATCTCAAAAATTACGATCGATCCAGCCGTAGGAATGCAGCCATTCCAGGCTCGTCAATTGGTTTTCACATTAGATTTACCTAATAATGCGATTGCTGCTGCAAGTCGAGCGGTAATGAAGTGTTACCGTGCTTTCCGTGATACTGATGCTAATTTATTAGAAATCAACCCATTGGTTTTGACTACTGACAATAAAATTATGGTGATTGATGCCAAAATGACATTTGATGCAAATGCGCTCTATCGTCGACCAGAAATCTTTGAATTCCGCGATAAGACACAAGAAGATCCACGTGAAACCAATGCCGCTGAGCATGATTTAAACTATGTTGGCTTGGATGGTAATATTGGTTGCCTTATTAATGGTGCGGGACTTGCAATGGCAACTATGGATATGATTCAACATGCCGGTGGTGAGCCAGCAAACTTCCTGGATATCGGTGGTGGTGCTTCCGCTGAGAGAGTTGCTACATCGATAGAGTTGGTCTTATCTGATGATAATGTCGAAGCTATTTTGGTTAACATCTTCGCAGGCATTAACCGCTGTGATTGGGTTGCTCAGGGTATCGTAGATTTATTAAACAAACGTGATATTGATATTCCTTTAGTGGTGCGCTTATCTGGCACTAATGTTGAAAAAGGGCAGAAGATATTAAAGGACAGTGGCAAAAAAGTTACTACAGCTGACACTTTGTCAGATGCAGCTCATAAAGTTGTTGCTGCATGGAAACAAGCAACAGGAAAATAAGGGTCAGTTATGAGTATTTTTATTAATGAAAAAACCCCAGTTTTAGTTCAAGGTCTAACCGGCCGCATGGGTTCATTCCATGCTCAGGAGATGATTGAGTATGGTACTAATGTTGTTGCTGGTGTCACGCCTGGTAAGGGCGGTACAACACATCTAGGCAAGCCTGTATTTAATACAGTCAAAGATGCTGTCGCGGCTACAGGTGCTGAGGCTAGCATCGTCTTTGTACCACCTGCTTATGCAGCAGACGGTATTATGGAAGCCGCTGAATCTGGTATTAAGTTTTGTGTCAGTATTACAGACGGAATACCGACTCATGACATGATTCGGGTAAAGCGTTACCTTTTTGCACGTGCTAAACCAGAAAATCGCATGGTTTTAACAGGTCCTAACTGTGCTGGCACGATCAGTCCAGGTAAGTCTATGTTGGGAATTATGCCGGGTCATATTTACATACAAGGTAACGTTGGTTTGATTGGGCGCTCTGGCACCTTAGGTTATGAGGCCGCCTCTCAAATGAAAGAATTAGGTATCGGAATCAGCACCGGTGTGGGTATTGGTGGTGATCCAATAAATGGCAGCTCGTTCGTTGAAATCTTAAAGCATTTTGAGAAAGATGATGAAACTGAGGCGGTGATGATCATCGGTGAAATTGGTGGACCTCAAGAAGCTGAAGCAGCTGAGTATTTCCAAAAGCATATGAGCAAGCCGATGGCGGCTTATATTGCTGGCTTAACTGCACCACCGGGACGACTTATGGGTCATGCAGGCGCTATTGTTAATGCTAGCGGAGAGAGCGCTGCGGAAAAAGTAGCTATCCTTCAAGATGCTGGTGTTATGGTTGCGCCAACCCCTTCTGATATGGGAACAACAATGGCGGCACTGTTAAAAGGCAAGTAATAATTAACCTAGTCTGAAGAGATAGCTTTAATTTCTATTTTGGGTTCTACGGACATTCTTAATTTTTTTGCAATAACCCGAATTCCACCAAGCTTTCCGTTAGAAAAATATTGACCAACAAAGTTATAGAATGAATTTAAGCTATCATAAACTTCTTTACCATGTACTCTTATGTTTCTCTCTTTTTCACTATTGTATTTTTTTATTCTTTCTTTTGTAAAATCTGTCCAAGAGCTTGACATATCTTCACTAAAAATTAATTTAAATCCATTTTGTTCTAAGTTTGAAATGTACTTGTCAAAATAAGGAAGATGTATTCCATAAATTTCTTTCTTAATTTCTTTAAGGTCAGCGTCACTTAAATTAATTCTGCTAGTTATGTCTTCTGTATAAAAAAAGCCATTTGGATTAAGCAAATCAAATAATTTTTTTAATAAAATTTCATGATTGTCTATATGGTAAAGAGTAAGCCAACTAACTACAGCATCAAATGTTTGATTTTTAAAATCATAATCAAGTATATCTCCACAAATATGGTTTACCTTATTTGATAGTCCACATTTTTTAGTTAGGTCTTTGGCTAAATTATTTTGATCTGATTGCAGCTCGATAGCTGTAATCTCTGCTCCTGTTTTATTTGCTATATATCTTGCTGGACCTCCCATACCTGAACCAACATCTAATATTTTTGTTTTCTCATTTATTTCAAGTTTTTCTATAAATATGTCGATTGCATCAGTTCCGTGGTAATGCAATTGATCAAATTTAGTTAAATCTTCAACCAAAAGAGAACTAGATGTTGATTTACCTATTTCTCTCAGTTCGTTAAATATTCTATCTACGTTATTGTAGAGCTTCATTGATTTGATATTTAAAGAATCATTCATTCTGAAGATATATGTTTTATTAATAGAAACAAGTTATTATAAGGCAAAACATATTTAGCTAATTTTTATGAAATTTTTTTGTCAAACAATTCGCAAATTTATTATTGCTGTATGCGTGCTATTCTTATTTCCTGTTGACACATTAGCGACCACTTATCAGGTCACTCAGATCGCTACAGGTTTAGGCATACCTTGGGGCATGTCTTTTCAGTCGCAGAACGAAATACTCTTTACCGAACGCAAAGGGAGACTTGGCATTGTTAACATTGTCAGTGGCGAAGTGAACTACTTGTCAGGACTCCCTGACATTGTTGCAAATGGGCAGGGCGGTTTAATGGATGTAGCGAAACCGACAAACAATGAGATTTCAGATTGGACTTATTTCACTTATGTGAAACCCATTGATGCGGCAGGTAATGGTGAAACAACTCTGGCCAGAGCTCATATCAGTAAAGAGGGTATTTTTGATTGGCAGGACTTGTTGGTAACGCATTCGCTTTTTGGAGGTATTATATTTGATGTTACTGGCATAGCATGGGGCAGTGACAGGCACTTTGGCAGTCGCATCGCTTTTGACGATACGCATCTATATTTTTCTGTAGGTGATAGAGGGAATCGACCTAATGGACAAAATCTAGAATCACATGCAGGCTCTATTTTAAGGCTTAATGTTGACGGCTCCGTTCCGCAAGACAATCCATTTGTAGATATTGAAGGTGCACGAATTGAAATATGGAGCTACGGTCATCGCAACCCTCAGGGCCTGGTTTGGGATGGTGTCAACCAAAGACTATGGTCTATTGAGCACGGTCCGCGAGGTGGCGACGAATTAAATCTCATTGAAAGGGGTGGTAATTATGGTTGGCCTATTATCTCTTACGGCAAAGAGTATGCTTCATTTAGGGCTGTTGGTGAAGGTACTCACAAAGAAGGCATGGAGCAACCGAAAAAGTTTTATATACCATCTATAGCGCCTGGAAGTTTAATGCAATACAGCGGTGATGCTTTTCCAGAATGGAAAGGAGACCTCTTCGCTGGTGCATTAAAACTGCGGCATATCAACAGAATCGAGCTTGACGAGGAAGGAAATGTGATTGCAGAAGAGCGCTTAATGGAAGACTTAAATGAGAGAATTAGAGCGCTCCTTGAAAGTCCAGAGGGTTGGATTTACTTCTCCACCGACAATGGAAACATTTATGTCATCAAGCCATGACAAGGGTTTTTCAATAGTAACTGTCAATTTGATTTGAATTAAAATAATGTCATGGAAACACTAAAAATAATCATTCCAGAGCGTATGACAGGTCAGAGGCTTGATGTCGCTTTGTCAGAAATGTTGCCAGATTACTCTCGTTCCAAGATTACTGCTTGGATTAAATCAGGTGAAGCTCTCATTAACCACAAACCCTTCAAACCAAAAGATAAAGTGAATGGTTCTGAAATGGTTGAGTTGACAATCAGTCAGAAGCAGAATAATGACTGGGTGGGCGAAGATATTCCCCTAAATGTTGTCTTTGAGGATGAAGACATCATTGTATTAAATAAGGCTGTTGGTTTGGTAACTCATCCAGGTGCCGGAAATTGGAGTGGCACTTTGGCAAACGCTTTACTGCATTACGAGCCCAAATTGGCGATACTTGATAGAGCTGGAATTGTCCATCGACTTGACAAAAACACTTCAGGTTTGATGGTCGTTGCACGAAACGAAAAGTCACAAAAATATTTGGTTGAACAACTTCAAACGCATTCAGTATCGAGAGAGTATTCTGCTATCGTCTATGGGTATATGGTTGCCGGAGGAACGATCGATGAGCCGATTA
>Ga0207963_1000884_pt1 | contig 15990 bp, 11 predicted proteins | sample Knorr_S15_td_NAD_FD_185604 | JGI IMG/M metagenome (GOLD analysis project Ga0207963, IMG submission 185604) | Marine microbial communities from Southern Atlantic Ocean transect - Knorr_S15_td_NADW_ad_2500m_LV_A (SPAdes) (version 2) | ecosystem: Environmental > Aquatic > Marine > Oceanic | place...
AATACTGAGACTGGAGGGAGGATTGAACATTCTGGATTTGCTGATCCAGAGGCTCGTTACCGGCAGCGCTACGCAGATCTTGCTGTGCACCCTGATCTCAGGAATGTGTTCGAGACGCGTACCAAGATTATCCGAGCGCTTCGGAGTTTCTTGGACTCTGAAAATTTCCTAGAAGTCGAGACTCCTGTCCTTCAGCCCCTGTATGGTGGCGCATCGGCTAAGCCATTTGTAACCCATCATGAAGCTCTAGGGTTGACCATGTACCTCCGTATTGCAGATGAGCTCTATCTGAAGCGTCTCTTAGTGGGTGGGCTTGATCGGGTATATGAGATTTCCAAGGATTTCCGCAACGAAGGCTTGAGCCGGGTCCACAATCCGGAGTTTACGATGCTTGAGTGGTATCAGGCATTCACTGACTACAATGATCAGATGGTTTTGGTTGAGCGTATTGTAGGTCATGTGCTTGATGAAGTGGTGAGCAGTAGAGAATTGAGATACGGGAACGAGATGATTTCGTTTGAACCGCCTTTCCCACGGATAGCTTTGGTAGGTGCTTTGTCAGAGGCCCTCGGAGTGGATGTCTTCCATTTAGAAGATGAGGCGTTACGGGAGAGGGCGAAGGCTCTGGGACTAGACGATCTTGATACAGCAGGGCGGGGTAAGCTGATCGATAAACTTTTCGGTGCTCTGGTTGAGCCAGATCTGGTGCAACCGACATTCGTTATAGACCACCCAAAGGAATTGAGTCCACTTGCGAAGGAACATCGATTGGATTCGCGACTGACGGAGCGGTTTGAACTCTACGTCAGTCGGGTTGAGCTATGTAATGGCTTCTCTGAACTGAATGATCCCTTGGATCAAAGAGCCCGTTTCGAGGCGCAAGCCGGGCTACGTGATGCCGGGGATGATGAGGCACAACAGATTGATGATGACTACGTGCGTGCTTTGGAGTATGGGATGCCACCAACAGGTGGTGTCGGATTGGGAGTGGATCGCTTTGTCATGATGATTACTGACCAGCCCTCAATCCGGGATGTCATATTGTTCCCGATCCTGAGGCCAGAGGAGTGACCCGCTTATTTCGTCAGGATCATCGTGATCGTCTGTACTGGTTCATTGCACGGCACTACCTCAGAGCCGGAAGGGGTCGCGGGCTCTTATCCCTTATCACCTGGATCGCTCTTGGGGGGGTAATCGTTGGAGTAACCGCCCTTGTTGTTGTGATAGGTGTAATGAGTGGCATGCAGAAGGATCTACAAGCCAAGATTCTAGAGTCAACACCCCACATTATAGTACTTGAGTCCGGTACAACGCTTCGGCTCTACGAATGGGAAGAAGTAGTCGATTTGGTTATGGAAGTGGATGGGGTTGTGGGGGCTGCGCCTTTTGTTCTCTCACAAGTTTCCGTGGCTCGTACCGGCACTGATGGTTTTTACCCTCAGTCAGCGAATCTATACGGAATTTTGATTGATACCGGGCGAGTCGCACCAACTGAGATGGAACGTAAGATCGTAGAGGGGATCCATAACCTTACGCTGCCCGAATCCGGTTTGTCCCCCCTATTGATGGGTTCGGGATTGGCGGATCGCATGCAGCTCTTTGAGGGAGACACACTGCTGGTCGTCTCATTCGAGAATCTCAAGATGGACATTCTGGGTGGGCTTAACCCGACTATGCGGCAGTTTGAAGTAACGGGTGTTTTCACAACCGGCATGTACGACTATGACATGCAGAACGTGTATACCACCCTAGAGGCAGCTCAGGAACTTGTCGGGATCACAAATCCTGGTGTCGTCGGCGGGGTCGGGATAAGAACCAGGCAGCCTGAACTCGCAGATGAGGTTCGCGGAAAGATTCAAGAGTCATTGGGTTTTCCTTTTCATGCAGAATCTTGGATGACAACGAACAGGGCCCTATTCAGTGCCCTCCGCCTCGAAAAGATCGCTATGGGTTTGATCCTCGGTCTCATTGTGCTTGTTGCCGCCTTCAATATCGTGAGTACGCTTGTGATGGTTGTTGCAGATCGGACACGAGAGATTGGTATCCTCAAGGCGATGGGTATGACACGTAGCGGTATCATGCGAGTCTTTGTGTTACAGGGTGCGTGGATTGGAATCGCAGGGACAGTGGTCGGTACCGTGTGTGGGGTTATTCTAGCCCTCCTGATCGGACATTTTGAGATTATTCGGATACCTCCAGATGTTTACTTCGTTGATCACCTACCGGTATCTCTGAACCTGTTTGATGTATTAGGAATTGTCGTAGCCAGTGTCACGATCGCTTTTGTGGCCACGATCTATCCAGCATGGACGGCTTCCAGATTGGAACCAGTGGATGCTATTCGGCATGAATAATAAGGCATCTACTAGGCCCCCTGTTCTCAGCGCAAGGAATGTGCAGAAGAGCTTTGTTGGAGGTGACGGCACCCGACTAGACATACTATTGGGCATTGATCTGGATGTTGGCTCGGGAGAACGCATAGCAATCACTGGAGCAAGTGGTACAGGAAAGTCTACGCTCCTCCATATCCTTGGATCTCTAGACCGCCCCTCCTCAGGTCAAATACTTGTTGATAGCAAGGCAGTTTCGGAGTTCTCTGAGGATGAGTTAGCAGAGATGAGGAACCACTATGTGGGCTTCGTCTTTCAGTTTCACCATCTGCTCCGTGAATTTACGGCTCTTGAGAACGTGATGATGCCTGCCCTGATAGCTGGCGTGGCACAATCAGAAGCTCGTGATAGGTCCAGAGAGCTTTTAGAAGAGGTTGGAGTAATCGGCCGAGAATCACACAAACCGCGGCAACTATCTGGTGGTGAGCAACAGCGAGTAGCAGTTGCGAGAGCGCTGGTTAACCAGCCGCTTGTTTTGCTTGCTGATGAGCCATCCGGGAATCTTGATACCCAGACAAGTCAGCGTTTGCACGATCTTATTTTCAAGCTTCGAGCAGGGCGTGAACTTTCAATGGTGGTGGTTACTCATAACTTGGATCTGGCACGTAGGGCAGATCGTGTGCTCGTTTTACAAGAAGGACGGCTCGAACTGGCAGCTAAGGAGTAGCCCAGGGCAATGAAATCGAATCACCAAGGTCTACGTACCATTTCCTCAGAGGGCTTATAATTAGCTATGCCCGATGACCTCTGCGACAACTGCGGATCTAAGCCAGCAACGGTTAACCTCACACAGATAGAGAACAATGAGATGTTCTCGTACCATCTATGTGAGGATTGCGCTGCCCAAAAAGGACTGGAAGCAACTACTGAGCCTCCAACCTCTCCTCTACCGGATTTTCTTGCCCAAATAGGTGATGAGCCCAGGGAAGAAGAAATTTCCGATAGCGAATGTTCATTCTGTGGATTGACATTTCCTGCTTTCCGTGAGACTGGTCGGCTCGGGTGTCCGCACTGCTACGAAACTTTCGAGTCGCATTTGCGCCGACTACTCCGACGAGTTCACGGAGGCACCAAGCACGTCGGGAAGATTTACTTGCCACCAGACCCAACAGTGTCTGAGATAGAGAAGCAGATGGAGGCGCTGCGCAGAAAGCTCAACAGGGCAGTAGAGGCAGAGGATTTCGAGCGAGCTGTAGAGCTAAGAGATAAAATACGTTCATTAGAACCGGTATGATAAGCATGTTGCCTCTTAAGAGCTTTCCTGTGTAGGTGATGAACGATTTTACCACGATTCCGGACTACGGGTTGAGCTGGCTAGAGGCTAGCGGTGACCATTCGGATATTGTGCTTTCAACCCGAGTACGCCTAGCGCGGAATCTTCAGGGTCATGCCTTTGGAACTCGGGCCCGTGTAAATGACCGGCAGGCTGTACTGGCCAATTTCAAAGAGGTTTTTGCGCGTTCTGAAAGCTTGATGAAGGGCACATTACTTGAAATGAAGGATTTAGGGCCCAGGGCCAGACGTATTCTTCTAGAGCGACGATTGGTGACCAGCGATCTGCTTGGAAAAACTGAAGGTGATCCACCAGCCGGAACAGCTGTTCATTTTTCACACCGTGACCCTCTTAGCGTGATGATCAATGAGGAGGATCATCTTCGAGTACAGAGCCTGCTTTCAGGGCTCCGAATTCAGGAGTCCTGGGAAATTGTAGATTCCCTTGATGAGGAGTTGGGTCAAGAGCTGCCTTATGCATTTCACCATGAATTTGGGTTTCTGACGAGTTGTCCGACCAATGTGGGCTCGGGACTTCGAGCCTCCGTCTTCATGCACTTACCGGGTCTTGTGCTTACTAAAGAGATCGGAAAAGTGTTGCAGAGCTTAACTCAAGTTGGCTTGACTTTTAGGGGCCTCTACGGTGAGGGTTCGGACGTTGTCGGAAACTTTTTTCAGGTTTCGAACCAAACTACCCTGGGGAAGAGTGAGGAGGACCTAGTTGATCATCTCGATAAAATTGTCAGACAGGTCATCCAGTATGAAATGCAGGCCAGACAGGTGCTTTTAAGAGACGCACGGGGCGTGACGGAGGATAAGATATGGAGGGCTTATGGCCTATTGCGTTATGCGAGGGCCCTATCCTTTGAAGAACTGATGAATTTATTGTCAGGGGTGCGCCTTGGATTGAGTCTGAAACTACTCCCGGGGCTCCGTGTATACACTCTGAACAAAATGATGATATTTACGCAGTCTGCCCACTTAGAGCAGGCTGTAGGGCGAGATTTGGAATCAGAGGAAAGAGATTCTCATCGGGCCGCATATGTGAGACGGATCCTTACCTCAGAAGGTGATGTGACAGCGAATTCGTGATGGTAAAACTAGAATGCTCAGACTAAACAATCCCGATTTACGATGAACTACAACTTCACTGACCGGGTCCGAAAAGTTTTGGCTATGGCTCGCGAAGAAGCGATCCGTTTACAGCACGATTATGTCGGAACTGAGCATATTCTACTCGGCTTGATCCGTGAAGGTGATGGTGTAGCATCGGCAGTGCTCATTACTCTCACTGTTGACCTTGAGCAGATTCACGAACGTGTAGAGGAGTCAGTCCGGAAGGGAAAGGCGACAATAGCGCTTGGAGAACTTCCCTATACTTCTCGTGCGAAGAAGGTTCTTGAGTTTGCGATGTCCGAGGCTCGGGATTTCAACCATTCATACGTGGGGACTGAACATCTGCTGCTGGGTCTTCTGCGAGAAGAGAAAGGTATTGCAGCTCAAGTCCTGAACTCGCTTGGCGTAACGCTCGAAGAGGCTCGAGGAGAGACCCTCAAGGTACTAGGGTCTTCAGGTGCAGAGATATCTGAGCCGGCAGGGATCGGTGGTGGGGGAAGTGCTGCGTCTCCTGGGCAAGACGATAAGAAATCTAAGACTCCTGCTCTTGATCATTTTTGCCGAGATCTTACTGAGCTGGCTCGCAAGAATGAACTTGATCCAACCATTGGCCGCGAAGATGAAATTGAAAGGGTTACTGAGATCCTTTGTCGGAGGAAGAAGAACAATCCCGTTCTAATTGGAGAACCGGGAGTGGGTAAAACCGCCATTGTCGAGGGTCTCTCACAATTAGTTGCGAGTGGTGAAATTACGAATGCACTTAAGGACTACAGGGTCCTTGCACTAGACATGGCTGCGGTAATTGCGGGCACCAAATACCGTGGCCAATTCGAAGAGCGGTTGAAGGCAGTAATGAATGAAATTCAACAGGCTCAAACGGTAATTCTATTTATCGATGAGATGCATACCTTGGTTGGTGCGGGAGCTGCTGAAGGAGCCATTGATGCATCTAATATGCTTAAGCCTGCACTCGCCCGGGGTGAACTCCAATGTATTGGAGCCTCAACCCTAAATGAATATAGGAAATATATTGAGAAGGATGGGGCTCTAGAACGGCGTTTCCAGCCGGTGATTGTGGATCCCCCTGCAGTTGAAGAGACAATCGAGATACTCCGGGGTCTGCGGGGTCACTACGAGGACCATCATCGCATTGTGATTCCTGATGATACACTTGAACATGCAGCTAAGCTTGCTGACCGCTACATCACGGATCGCTTCCTTCCCGATAAGGCGATTGATGTCATCGATGAAGCGGGTGCTCGCGCCCGGATCGCTAGCCAGGTCCCTCCACCTGAGGTTGAAGGGCTCAAGGATCAACTTGCTGAGATTGGACAGAAAAAAGAAACAGCGATTGGTGATCAGGATTTCGAACGGGCTGCTGAGCTTCGTGATGAGGAACGAGAATTCAGTAAGCTGATTCGAGCGAGGCAGGAAGAATGGGAAGAGGAAAGAAAGCAGCACCGGCCGGAAATTTCTCCTGATGATGTAGCGTTTATTGTTAGTCGGTGGACTGGAATCCCCGTAACGAGGATTCGCCAGACAGAATTAGATCGACTAGTCCATATGGAAGATGAGCTCCACAAGAGAATTGTCGGCCAACAAGATGCGATTGAAGCTGTCAGTCGAGCTATTCGCAGGAGTCGTGCAGGGCTCAAGGATCCCCGAAGGCCGATCGGCTCTTTCATTTTTTCTGGACCGACAGGTGTAGGAAAGACAGAGCTTGGACGCGCACTCGCGGAATTCTTGTTTGCGGACTCTGAAGCTCTGATTCGGGTCGACATGAGTGAATACATGGAGAAGTTTTCTGTTTCACGCCTGATCGGAGCACCTCCGGGATATGTGGGCTACGAGGACTCTGGCGCACTCACGAAGGCCGTTCGCAGACGGCCATACTCAGTAGTGCTGCTAGACGAAATTGAGAAGGCGCATCCAGACGTATTCAACATCTTGTTACAGGTGCTTGACGAAGGCCATCTGACGGACAATTACGGCCGTGTGATCGACTTTAAGAACACTGTGCTCATAATGACATCGAATCTTGGGGCAAGAGATATTTCAAAAGGACGAGGACTTGGCTTCCAGACAGGTGATGCAAAATCAAGCTATGAAATAATGAAGGATAAGGTTCAGAGGGAGATCGAGCGGACTTTTAATCCGGAATTCTTGAATCGGGTAGATGACACAATTGTGTTCCACCCACTCTCGAAAGACGAGATCGCCCAAATCGTTAGTATACTCCTCGCTGATATACGGGGTCGCCTAGCGGAAGAGGATATGACGCTAACGCTAAATGAAGCAGCGGTTCAATTTCTAGTAGAAGAAGGGTATGACGAAAAATTCGGAGCGCGTCCTCTAAAACGAGCGATACAGCGTTTCCTAGAGGATACGCTTTCGGAGAAGATTCTCATGGCCGAGTTCAGCGCGGGTGATGAAATTGAAGTGGATATAGATCCCTCAGGGGGGGGACTCGAGCTCCGAGCGGAGCCCGCAGCTAAGACGTGATCCGACAGAGCCTTAGAAATCTACTTGCTCTTGTGAAGGCCACCGCAGTAGCGGCGGCCTTCTTCACGGCTGTACTTGCGGCTTCCCCTGATATGCTGTCTGGATGGCAGGGACAGCAAGGCATCGTTTCGGTTGACACTGTGATAGTTGAGGGGGCCTCTCAACGTGTCCAAGCCCAAAGCGTCTCTGGTATATTCGGTATTCAAGCGGGCTCAGAGATTACTTACAGGGATATTCAACGCGGCATCAAAGCGTTACACGCGACCGGTCAATTTAGTGATATTGTTGTTCGTGCGAGAGGCACCTCACCGGTCGAGCTTGTAGTCCAGGTTGAAGAATATCCCCGTGTTCGTTCGGTTCAGATCAACGGCCTGGAAAGTATTTCAGCCCGTCAAGTTCGAGATACTACAAATCTTGAGCCAGGCTTCCCAGTAAATCGGCAGAGGATCCTGGACGCGAAAGCTTATGTCCGTCAAGAATTGTCAAGTAAGGGAATTCCGTTCGCTCAGATTGAGGAACGGCTGATCCCAGTTCCTGACGGATTTAATGAGGTTGATCTGATACTAGACGTTATTGAAGGGCAACGCGTCACTGTATCCCGTGTAGATTTTATCGGTAACGAAGGGATCGCTGAGGATGAATTGCATGGAGCAATGTCAACGAAATCCGAAGGTTTTTGGTGGTTCCGTTCCGGTGATTTTGAAGCATCGAGGCTTCAGATAGACCTTGAAGAAAATCTCCCACAGTTCTACGGATCTCGGGGATATCTCGATTTTCAGGTAATCTCTGATACGGTGATCGTTGATCCAAACACCGGAAAATCAATCTTGCGGGTCCAAGTCGATGAAGGTAAGCAGTATCGCCTGGGGTCATTCCGTGTGAATGGAAACACACAATTCACGACTGAGGAACTGGAAGTTCTTTTCGAGGAATCAGGAGGTGGCATCTTCAGTAGCCTTGGGTTTGGCGGAGGGGACTCTGAGGGAGTCGGCGGCCAAGTCTTCGATGCTGCTAAGTTCAACGAAGCGATACTCACGGCTGAAGAGCAGTATCGGAATGAGGGCTATCTGTATATACAAATCAATCCGGTGATCGATAGAAGGCCTGGCACCGACGATGAAAGCCCAATCGTGGATGCCGTCTGGGAGGTGGTTGAAGGGGCTCCAGCGTTGGTAAACCGTATCGCGATCGTAGGCAACGAATACACCTACGAGTGGGTTATTAGAAACCAGATCTTTGTTCTCCCCGGAGATGTTTATAGTCAGACCCGTGTACTCCGAAGCTATCAAAACATTTCATCTCTGGGCTTCTTTGAAGCTCCCATGCCGTTTCCAGATATTCAGCCTAACGAAGATGGTGATGTAGATATCACTTTCAATGTGGTCGAGAAGCAAACCGGTTCAATCAACTTTGGTACATCTATGGGTGGAGGATACGGGCTCTCAGGGTTCGTCGGATACCAGCAACCAAACCTATTTGGTCAGGCAAAATCAGGTAGCCTCCGCTGGGACTTTGGGCGATACCTTAACAGTTTCGAGGCGAGCTACACCGATCCTGCGCTTTTCCAGTCTTTGCTGTCAGGATCGTTGTCCCTGTTCAATTCACGGGACCGTTTTTTCCAGTTTTCAACTGGACGAAGATCTCGTCTTGGCGCATCAACTCGAGTTGGGTTCCCGTGGCCGAATTCTCGCGTAAGTCGTGTTTTTCTAGGGTATAGCATCTCTCGAACTAAGTATGAGCTGTTCACCGACGTGGAAGACACCTCCCTCTTTGGTCGTCCGCCGGGCTTACAGAGCCAGTTCTCACTAACTCTCACACGCCAGACTTTGGATCATCCACTCTTTCCGACGGTTGGGTCTCGGCAAAACGTGGTTGTGGAATTCAACGGGGGACTATTAGGGGGGAGTGGGGATTTCACAAAGATCCTTACAGAAGCAAACTGGTGGCTCCCCGTAGGGCGTATGGCGGATGGTGACAGTCAGCCCCAAGGGCCTCGCTTTGCCTTGGGCCTCACACTCCGTGCTGGGTCCGTCTTCGGAGACGCAGGCGCATTTCCCTTCGACCGTTTCTGGATGGGCGGAGTACAGTTCGGTCAAAATCTTCGTGGATACGATGAGACGTCCATTACCCCGCAGGGGTTTGTCCCGGAAGGTAGGGCAGGCGGAGTCATGGAGATCGAGCGTTTAGGTGACGCATTCTTCAGTTTCACTGCAGAGTACGCTCTGCGGATGAGTGATCAGTTCGGGATCTCGTTATTTTACGATGCAGGTAACGTTTGGAGGGAGCCCAGTGATATTGATCCGACACGTCTCTTCCGAGGTGCGGGTATCGCTGCGCAGGTGGTTACCCCGTTCGGTCCAATCGGGCTAGACTACGCCTACGGATTCGACAAGCCAGAGCCCGGCTGGCAGCTGCACTTCCGCTTGGGGCAAGGTCTCTAGATCTTCAGAGTAAGAGTGCAATACCAGAGGAGTTAACTGAAATGCGACGCACCTTGATACCTCTTCTCACTATAGTCTTCTTGGCAGCTGCAGGGTCTTTGGAAGCTCAGACACTTAAGATCGGGTATATCCAGTCTCAAGAGATCTTGGCGGCACATCCAGGTACAGCCGAGGCCCAAGCGCAGCTTGAGCAAGAAGGACAAGCTGCAGAAGAAGAGATGCAGCGTATTCAGACTGAATTGCAGAATATGCAGCAGCAACTGCAGCAGCAATCCTTGACTCTGTCTCCTGAGGCCAAGGCCAATCGTGAAGCGCAACTACAACAGAGATTGGTGGAGGCCGAACAGCGTGCTCAGCAAATGCAGACTGAGCTCCAGCAACGGCAAGCAGAGCTTATACAACCGATCATGGAAGAGGTTACCGCTGTGATTGAGGCAATCCGTGAGGAGGGGAACTATTCCCTTATTCTGGACGCAGGTGCTGGTTCAATTATATCAGCAGACCCGGCTCTGGACCTTACGCAAGAGGTCATATCCCGGCTGGAGTCTGGCTTAGGTGCAAATCCGGGGGGCAAATAGAGTACTTAGAACCGCGGTCAGACATAGTGGGAAGGGCCCACAGCGCGACTCTAGCGCTGTGGGCCCTTCCCAGTTTTAAACACAGTTCAATGATTATGAATTACCTAACCACAGAGTAGGCCTGAGTTATGAGTGAGAATAGAAGACGAGATCCTCAGTCCGTTGGACTGACAATGAAAGAGATTGCGGAACTTGTGGGAGGTAGGCTCGAGGGTGATGGGGGTTTATGGGTATCCGGGATTGGTCCTGTCGATGAGGCGGATGCAGGTCAGATGGCGTTTCTGGCGAGGAAGCGCTACGCGCGCTATGCCCCAGGCTCTCGAGCTAGCTCGTTTCTAGTTAGTTCTGGCTTACAAGTTTATGTGCCCTCGCACGTACCCCGCATAATTGTTGAAGAACCTTATCGGGCCTTGAGGACATTACTCAAACGCTTCCATCCTCCTCAGCCACATAGCGTTCGTGTTCATCCAACTGCTGTTATTGGTCTGGGCGTAGAATTGGGTAATGGAGTATCAGTGGGCCCGTACGCTGTTATAGAAGATGACGCACAGATAGGTGACGGGTGCAGAATTGGCCCTCATTGTGTGATTGGCAGGGGTTCGTCATTGGGAAAGGAATGTCTCCTGCACCCCCAGGTAGTCACGTACGAGGAAACAGTGATTGGAGATAGAGTCGTCGTGCATTCTGGAGTTCGCTTGGGCTCTGATGGGTTCGGTTTTACACTGGTTGATGATGTTCACTTAAAGATTCCTCAGGTAGGTCGCTGCATCATCGAAGATGATGTCGAAATTGGTGCCAATGCGACGATAGATAGAGGATCCTTAGGTGATACAGTTGTTGGGCGTGGTAGTAAGACGGACAACCTTGTGCACCTAGCGCATAATGTGAAAGTGGGTGCGGGTTCTCTGTTTGCTGCCCTAGTTGGTGTTGCTGGCTCAACTCGGATAGGGAAGGGCGTGTGGATGGGAGGGCAGGTGGGCGTAAGTGATCACCTGGATATCGGAGACGGAGCACGGCTCGCGATAGCCACTAAACTCATGCGTGATGTGCCTGGCGGACAAACCGTGTCAGGACACCCTGCTCGTGAACACAGAGAGCAACTCAAAAAGCAGGCTAACCTCAGTCGGCTTCCATCCCTAGTAGAACGCATTGGGATGTTAGAAGAGAAGTTAGCCGACCTCTTGGAAGGTGAAGTTGAGATGGAGCCTTAGTTTGAGAATAACCTCGTGATTAACTTTAGGTCGCTATGACAGAACCAAGTCAACGAACTATCAGGAAAGATGTGAGTTTAGCTGGAACGGGTGTTCACTCTGGCGAATCTGCCACGATCACACTTCGTCCCGGTAACGTAAATACAGGTATTCGCTTCCGTCGAGTCGATCTAGATGGTTGTCCAGAGATTCCAGCAACACTCAGCCATGTTGTAGGAACTGAGTTGGGGACTTCTCTGGCTAATGGGGATGCCCAGGTAAATACTGTTGAGCATGTGATGGCCGCCTTGGCTGCAGCTCAAGTTGACAACGCGATCATTGATCTTGATGGCCAGGAGGTCCCAATTCGGGACGGATCGTTCCAAGACTATGTTCACGCGTTAAGAGATGTCGGGATTAAGTCGCAAGAGGTAAAAGCGAAGGTTGTTCGCGTTAAGACGAAAGTCACGACTACAGGTGGAGATGGCCAGTCATATTCGGCGACCATGAACAGGGGACTTACGGTTGTGGCATCAATCGACTTCGAGCATTCTGCGATTGGCCGTCAGTCCGGAGAATTCAGCATCGACTTAGAGAGTTTTGAGACTGAACTTGCTTCAGCGCGCACATTTGGCTTCAAGAAGGACGAGGAAGAGCTGCACGATCGAGGGTTGGCATTGGGAGCTTCACTCGACAACACTGTGGTTCTGGGCCAGGATGGTGTAATGGGTGGAGAGCTCCGATTCCCAAATGAGTTCCTGCGGCACAAGGTCGGGGATCTAATTGGGGATCTGGCACTCTTAGGTGCGCGGATAGAAGCACGCATTGTGGCCGAACGTCCGAGTCATGCTGGCAATATTGAACTTGCAAAGGCGCTTCAGACTCATGCGAGGGACACCAACAGGGAGGCTATCGTCGATACAGCCAAGATCATGCAGTACCTACCGCACAGATATCCGATGCTTCTGGTAGACAGGATTACGGAATACGAGGCGGGTAAGCGCATAGTTGGAATCAAGAATGTCACGATCAATGAGCCGTTCTTTCAAGGCCATTATCCTGGACATCCAGTCATGCCAGGTGTTCTCATCATCGAGGCGATGGCACAGGTGGGTGGGCTGCTACTCATGGAAGAGGTTGAGAAACATGAGGACAAAGTGGTCTACTTTATGTCTCTTGATCGGGTGAAGTGGAGGAAGCCAGTGACTCCGGGTGATACAATCGTTTTTGAGTTAGAGCTTCTGCAGTTCCGGAGACAGGTTTGTAAACTAAAGGGTCAAGGCTTTGTCGAAGGCACGCTCGTCGCTGAAGCGGAAATGATGGCAACGATTGTCGATAGATGAGTGGACCGGTTATTGGGGCGAGGGGAGATATCTGCATCCATCCTACGGCGATGGTCGATTCTCAGGCGGAACTCGATGCCGGTGTTGCGGTTGGTCCCTGGGTTATCATCGGTCCCGGGGTTCAAGTCGGAGGCGGGACTAATATTGGCCCACGAGTGCTAATCGAGCGGGATACCCTGGTTGGAGAAGATTGTCTCATAGCGAATGGAGCAGTTCTTGGGACGGACCCTCAAGACTTAAAGTACAAGGGTGAAGAATCATCACTCGAGGTTGGCGACCGCACTGTTATTCGAGAGTTTGCAACTCTTAACCGGGGTACTCGAGCTTCAGGTAGAACGGTCATAGGTAGTGACTGCCTGATCATGGCGTATACTCATGTGGCTCATGACTGTGAGTTGGGAAACCATGTGATCTTAGCGAATGCGGTAAACATGGCGGGCCATGTTACGATCCAGGATTGGGCTATCGTGGGAGGGATGACACCGATTCACCAATTTGTACGGATTGGGGCTCATGCGTTTGTGGGAGGCGGATCCAGAATCACTAAGGATATACCACCTTACTGCCGTGCGGCGGGGAGCCCTCCAAAGCTTTATGGCTTAAACTCAGTGGGTCTCGAAAGACGAGGATTTTCACTGGATGTAAGACGGGCGCTAAAGCAAGCTTACCGGGAAATTTTTCACTCAGACAAAACCATCTCTGAAGCAGTTCAAGAAGCTGCACTAGAGCCGAATCAAGTTCCGGAAGTTGGCCACTTGATCAAGTTTATCCAGGACAGTGAACGGGGAGTCACGACGTAGGGATGTCTTTGATCCGCATGCGCCTTAGGCGTAAGAAGAATTGGATTGATAGTCGGAAGGGGATGCATCCCGCGCGACTAATCGCGCTCTTGATCCTTACTGCAGCGGTGATTTGGTATCTCGGTTGGCGGTTCTAGTTAACTGTGGCCGACCATAGCCCCAACCAGTTCTAGGAAGGCGATAGCTAGCGTGGCCGAAGTCCTTGTGGTCGCTGGGGATCCGTCCGGGGATCGACATGCCGCAGATGTTGTGAAAGCACTTAAGTGTAAGCTTCCTAGCGCACGGTTTGTTGGATTAGGCGGCCCCCAGATGCAAGCTGCGGGAGTTCGTACTCTCGCGGGACTGGAAGAACTTGCAGTTATGGGATTTGGAGAGGTCGTTAAGAGGTTAGAGTTCTTTCGTGAACTTGAGCGGCGAATTCATGAATTACTCTTAGATGCAGATCTAGTCGTACTAGTAGATTTTCCGGGGTTCAACATGCGGATTGCTAGAACAGCTTCAGCGTTCGGGCGACCTGTCCTCTATTACATCCCACCAAAAGTTTGGGCATCTAGAGCTAGCCGAGCAGAAGAATTAGCTAAGATCACTGATCACATTGCAGTTATTTTTCCATTCGAAGTAGATGCTCTGGCTGATGTGGGTGCCGACGTTACTTTCGTCGGAAATCCGCTGCTGGATCGCCCTGATACCGTTTCAAGCAGAAGTGACTTCCATACACGCTTTGATCTGGACCCTGATTATCCGATTCTCGCAATTCTCCCAGGTTCACGAGAACAGGAGATCAAACAACACCTTCAGCTGTTTGTGGATGTAGCTGAGATGGTGACCGCAAGTTGCCCTCATGTGCAGCCAGTTATCTCAAAAGCGGAATGGCTGAACGACACCTTGTTTGAGGGTTTGTGCATCCCGGTGGTTGAAGACACCAGGGGACTTCTCCGACACGCTAGAGCAGGGCTTGTGAAATCAGGTACCGCCACCCTTGAAGCAGCTCTAGAAGGGATGCCTTTTGTCGTTGCCTACAAAACATCCTCATTTTCTTGGGCGATTGTGAAGCGAATGCTTCGAGTGAAATATATCTCACTCGTTAATCTCATAGCGAAAGACTCCATTGTTCCGGAATTCATTCAAGGGAATGCGTGTCCCCAGAAGATTGCTAGGCACCTCATCCCTCTTCTGGATAATACGAGTTCTGAGTACAGGAGACAGATTTCTGAACTGCCAAGAGTGACTTCTCTTCTCGGGTCAGCAGGCTCAGCGGAACGGGTAGCTAATCTCGCAATCTCTCTTCTCAGGCCGAAAAAATGAGCCGGTTAAAGTTTAGGCTTGCCGGGTTGGTGGGCGCCGGCCTAGTTCGTTTTTTGTTTACGTTGACCCGGCTGGAGCGGATTGGAGTTGAGAACTATCAACAATTCCGGAGTTCAGGTACTCCGATCTTATTCGTTTTCTGGCACGGAGGACTTCTACCACTCATACATTATCATCGGCAGGAAGGGATCGTTGTGCTTACGAGCGAGCATAGGGATGGAGAGTACGTTACTCAGATAATTCAACACCATGGATTTCGTGCGGTTCGAGGATCATTCACACGCGGAGGGACAAAGGGTCTGAGGGGCTTGGTCCGGGCTGCACGGTCCGGGCAGGATATTGCACTAACTCCCGATGGCCCGAGGGGTCCGACAGGTGTCTTTAAGCCAGGATCACTCCTGGTTGCCCAGATCGGGCACCTACCCGTGGTGCCAATTTCTGTAACCGCTTCATCTGGGTGGCACTTGAGGAGTTGGGACAAATTCCTTATCCCGAGGCTATCCTCAACTGTGCGACTCCGGTATCACTCTCCTCGATTCGTAGGGAAAAATGCTACCCGAGATGAGCTGGAACTCATAGCTGCAGACATTGAGGAAGAATTGAATGCCGCCACAACAGTGTTAAGCAATCAGATCCCCGGATCCTCATCCCAGACCCTAGTTCACCACAGACACCAACATGTGAAGCGTATATGATTTTGCATGATGCGAAACTCTTGCATCGTTGGCGGGTCGGGGAAGGTGGTATGCTTAGCGGAGCGCTGACGGTACTCGGCTATCCGATAGCGTCTATCTACAGTGCCGTGATGGCTATCCGGAATTCCCACTATGACCGCGTCGGTGGTCAGAAGGTTCCGGGAGTGAAGGTGGTTTCAGTTGGTAATCTTGTAGTAGGAGGGACCGGGAAAACCCCAATCTCAGCTTGGGTTGTCCGAGCGCTGGAAGCTAGGGACCTAAGGCCGGCAATCGTGAGTCGGGGTTACGGGAGAGACGAACTCATTCTTCACAAGAAATGGAATCCAGATACACCTGTAGTGGTGGGCTCAGACCGTTT
>Ga0207963_1000888_pt1 | contig 15972 bp, 13 predicted proteins | sample Knorr_S15_td_NAD_FD_185604 | JGI IMG/M metagenome (GOLD analysis project Ga0207963, IMG submission 185604) | Marine microbial communities from Southern Atlantic Ocean transect - Knorr_S15_td_NADW_ad_2500m_LV_A (SPAdes) (version 2) | ecosystem: Environmental > Aquatic > Marine > Oceanic | place...
AGCTATCGTAGCTCCTCTTATCTTGGACGCTGGATCTTTTGCACTCCCATCGTCTAGGCTCTCCGGTAACCTAGCATAGACACCGCCAAAGTGTCTCCCTAAATGGGCCCTACAGACCCTATTCCACATCTTGTGCTGGATATAAGTTGACCGGCACGTTATGGCGATTTATTCTTCTAGTCATACGGCAGCGACCCCAGGTAAGGGATTTCATTTCATCTGGGAAGTCCTGGTTGGATCAGACAACATACCCGCCGCCAAGGAACATATCCGATGAAGCAAGCCGATACTGGCAAGCGCCCTCTGTACTACGGTTGGTACATCGTTTTTACCTGTATGTTCATTGTCCTCTTAACCAACGGGGTGCGAAACAGCTTTACCGTGTTCATCATTCCGATGGAGACGGACTTCGGTTGGAGCCGTGGAACTACTTCAGTTGCCGCTTCCGTAGCATTGTTGGTCAGTGCGGTGATTCAACCCTTCGCCGGGCGCATCTTTGACTCGCTGGGTGGGCGAAAAGTACTGCTGTCCAGCATGGTTGTTCTCGGCCTGGCAACCGTGCTGCTAAGCTTCACGTTCAACTTCATATTTTTGGTACTTGTCTTTGGTGTGGTATTTGGAATCGCTATGAGCGGAGTTTCCTTGTCCAATACCATGGCGTTGCTCAGCCGCTGGTTTCGCCGAAATCGCGGTACGGCGACGGGGATCAACGCAACGGGACTGGCTGCGGGAGGCCTATTGATGGTTCTCTTGGCCGCCTATCTGATGCAGGCGACCAACTGGCGTACCACTTGGGCGATGCTGGGTATGTTGATCTTGGGATTGGGCGTGCCGATAGCTTACCTGTTCTTGCGCAACGACCCATCCCAGATGGGCCTGCTACCCGACGGTGACATCGATACGCCCGACGAGAGGTCGGAGAGGACTCCGGAACGGTTGGTTGGCCCATTGGAAGCGGACCGGTGGTCTCAGGCGTTTCGTTCGTGGCCGATCTGGCAGTTGTCCATCTCTTATTTCGTTTGCGGATTTACCACATCAATCATTTCGATCCACTTTGTGCCCTTCGCCATTGGCGAAGGGATCTCCCCTGGATTGGCGGCCACTATTTTCGGCTTCATGATGCTCTTGAATATCGTCGGCAGTTTTGGGGCGGGACTCGTTTCTGACCGGTTCGGCGGAACGAAGAACTGGCTGGCCTTGGTTTACTTATGCCGAGGCGGCGCGTATGTGTTGTTGTTGGTGGTGCCTGGCTCATTGGGGTTGTGGATGTTCGCCGCCGTCGCCGGATTGTCATGGGTCGCCACTAACCCTTTGACCACCTCCCTGACGGCCGATGTCTACGGCTTACGAGCCCTGGGGACCATTGGCGGTATTTCCATCTTCTTCCACTCCATGGGTGGTTTCATTAGTGTGAACATGGCTGGATTCCTCTATGACGCGACCGGATCCTACACGATCCCCTTCGCCATCGCTGGGGCGCTTCTCTTCCCGGCGGCGTTATCGGCGTTCACCATTCGGGAGCGCAAGTACTCCACGCGTTATGTGAGGGAATCCGCCCCAATGGGCGCCTCCGGCGACTGATTCGCTATGTCGTGGGGACCGGTATTGTCGGTTGCTGCCCACGGGGGCGAGTTGGATATCCACCTACTGGAATGGATAAAGGATCTGTTGGATGACATATTGGGGTTGGGCGACTGGGCTGTAGTGGCGTTGATCGGCGCAATGATCTTGGTCATTCCGGTAGGTTTAATGGTTCTGTACTTCTCGCAGCGCAAGCGTGGAGAATATGATGCCGCAGTCGACTAATATTGAGTGCGACGTTCGGGCAAGTCGCATATTGTTCGCTTAAGGTCTGATACGCCCGCCTTGGCGCAAGCCCATGCGGGAAATGCTTGTCAGCTGGGAACCGGGCACGGCTGTCAATTCGTGATGGATACCCATACTTTGCCTTCATTCACTTAGGCCGAGCCCTAAATTGACCTCGGCCTAAGTGGTTATTATAATGGGTAGCCGTCAGGCACTAAAAAGGCCAAGGGTCCTCGGCGCAGTATGGCGCGGTCTGCCTGGGCTTCGAGGAATAAATCTGGGAGGAATTGGATGGTTAACCAACAAGCGGCACTGCTTAAACCCGAGACTTTGATCGATGAGTTCAAAAAGATTGGGGTGACTCATATCGTCACCATACCGGATAGCGAAACCAACTATCTTTACGAATTGATGCAGGAACAGGACTGGCTCAGTGTTGTCCCTGCCTCTCGCGAGGGGGAAACATTTGCCATCGCCCTCGGCCTCTCGGTAGGCGGGAAGGTGCCGGTTTGCCTGATCCAAAATACCGGAATGATGGAATCTGGCGATTCGATCCGGGGAATGGCGCTGGACGCCGGTTTCCCTTTGCTCATGGTAGTCGGTTACCGGGGCTGGAACCGCCACGGAGTTATAACCGATACGGCGGCACGGTATACCGAGCCTTTCCTGAACGCCATGGGGGTTAATTACTACTTGGTTGAGACCGACGAAGACGCGGAACGTATCTCCATCGCATACGAAGAGGCCAAGAAGAATAAACGTCCGGTGGCTATCTTGGTGGGAGATGAGTACCACGGCTTTAACAGAGTATAACCTGGCACGGTATTTAAGAATCAATCAAGTAATCTTGAATTCATGGGAGGCAGATTTTGATTAACGCGGATGATATGTTCCGGGCGTTTGAACCACATCGGGAAGATGCGGTGGTTATAGTAACCGGAACCGCAGGGAAGCACTGGGCAGACCACACCACCAAGCAGAACCGCGACCTGAATATGGGTGGGGCTATGGGTCACACGACTTCGGCCGCCCTGGGATTGGCGCTGGGTCTGCCGGACGAGAAAGTGGTGCTGTTCGATTCCGAAGGCTCCCTACTGATGAATCTGGGCATCATCGCTACCATCTCCGGGCAGGCGCCCAAGAATTTCTTGCACCTGCTGATGGATAACGAATGTTATGCCACCACCGGGGGACAACCGGTCCCCAACGCCCAAGATATTAACTATGCCGGCATGGCCAAAGAGGCCGGTTACACCGCAGCCTACTCCTTTGACAACATCGAGGACTTCGCGACAAACATCGGAAACATCATGCAGGAAACCGGGCCGGTGTTCGTGGCGATGAAGATTGTGCCGGAAGTAGAGAACGAGCCCATCGGCCAGCGCACTCGCCGGCCGACCCGTAGCCGGGCTGAGACGATCCGCACCTTGCGGGAGGAGTTGGGAATATCGTAAGCAGGTCCTAAGCCTGATTGACCAACACATGATCGCTAAGGGATTCAGAGCCTCCGGAACAATTTCCGGAGGCTCTTATTTTCGGGATCTGTGTACGGTATATTGGGCCAAAATTCAAGCCATAATCGCCGTTCGCCTTGACATCAACGACTGAACCTATATCATCAAGGCCACGGAGCAAAGGCTCCCGGATAGTACCGTCAGTATCGCGAATATACATTAAAGATTTGGCGGCTGCATGAGATTTGAGGAGCGGGATGTCTGTTTTGCGCCCGTGTTTCACGCGCGTAGCTTCGTCCTTTGCGCCATCTTCATCCTGATCGTTCTTCCCGCGCTTTTGGTTCTCCTCGTTCCCCTTTACCTGGTCATTTTGGTGCTCACGTTGGGACGCGGCAAACCCAAGGAGGAAGTTAGCTGCGCCATCAAACGGCTCTGGTACGTGGCAAGCCACTGCAGGAGAGGCAACGACGACGCCACATTGGTCTTATAGATCTGGAAGCCGGAGCAAACGAGGCTTGGAGATTACTTGGCAGTCACTCATTTCAAATACATCATGGGGCAGGAGTTGAGAGAGCGGGCGTCGGCCGCTTCCGCGACAACCCCCCACAAACTGATAGTAGCGCGCCGGGGCTACTTTGAAGGACAGCCGGCCTATAACTTGAACGAAGCGGACACCGGCGAGTTCCGGGGCTGGTTCTCCGAAGACATGCTGGAGCCCTACGAAACGCCCCTAGTACCAACCCCGGCCGAAAACCCCGACACTTCCAACGGCAAATGACTTTCACAAGTTACTAGAGTGGCTGCTATCCGGCCCAGTCCGCCGGAACGGGGAAGCCGGCCGGGCGCCCGAAAGTTAGATCAGCCGGAAGCGTGCCAGCGGACGAACTTCAACCCCAAGCAGTATGGGTCGGGCCAAGAGGATAGGGAACGGGCGCATTGGGGACACTCGGTGTGGTTGTGGCTGCCACCTTCACTGCAGGCTAGACAAGTACAGATGTACTGGTTTCCGCAAGTTCGGCACATGTGCGGGTGTTCTACCGTGATTAGATTAGATAGCGACATCGACGCTTTCCTCGGCGCTTAGCTGCCTTGATTGGCATTCCCAACCAGACAACGGCGTATTTAGACTGGGGCCAGTATATGCGAATGCCCCGGCACTCCCGTTGCATTCCGCGAACGGGGTTGCGCCAAAATGCGCCGCCTGCCAGTTGCGCTATTGGTAACCTAGTCTGCGGTTAGAGGAAAGTATCAAAAAGGGTGCCAACACCGTCACCAGATGGGCAGCCCACCCCGTCACGCGCGGGGCAAGGGCGGACACATCGATCACGAGAAGTCCCGGGCCAGCACGGTGAGGCGGTTATGGCGTGATTGCTGGAAAAAGCTCCTCGGTGCTGACCACACGGGGCGCCAAACCCTGGTCCACCACATACTGGGAGAGGCCCTCCAAGGCGGGCCGGTTGGACTCGACGCCGTAGGACCAGTAATCGGACCCGAAGATCCGCCGGCTTTCCTCCAAGTGGTCGATGAGGAACGGCAAGGTTAACGCCAAGGCGTCGGTGTCGTACAATCCCCCGACCGCCAGGTCCTTGGCCTGGGAAAATGCTTCGTACAAACTTGCCGCCACCCAGGGGTGTTCCCGGTGGACGTCTTCCCGGATTACCACGGTGTGCATGATGGGGAAAATTCCGGTTCGCCGGTAGTAGTCCTGCTCCACCTCCTTGAAGTTGGGAAACAGGCGGGCGATCGTCGGAGAGCCGCTCAAGAACAGGTTGGGGATGTAGGTGGCGAACAATGCGTCCAGTTCGCCATCGGCCAGCATTCCCTCCAAGGTCTTATCTTCGGGTATGAATTCCAGGTGGATATCGTCAGGTAGGTCCAGGGGAACTAAAGGCGCGGGCGCGGGTGTATCCTGTCCGCCCATGAACCAAGTCATCTGTTGAGGCGAAACTCCGTACTCGTGCTGCATCAGCCCTTTGATGAATACTCCGGCGGTGGAACTGTATTGGGGCAAGCCTATCCGTTTGCCCCGCAGGTCCGCCGGCTCGTTGATTCCGGCATCGGGGCGGACGTAGATGCAGTCGTGGCGGAATATCTTGGAGAGCATCACGGGAATGGCCACGAAAGGGCACTGATCTCGAGCTTTGAGGATGACATAAGACGCCAAAGACATCTCCGACGCGTGAAACTCCTGGTCTTGGAGCATACGTGGAAAAATCTCCCGGGGACGCAAGACAGTGATGTCGAGATTGATCCCTTCAGGCTGAACACGTCCGTCAGTCAAAGGCCGGGTTCGGTCATAATCCCAGCAGGCGATGTTCAGGTCTAGATTTGGCATGTGGCCTCCGGTGTCGTCTGGTCTTGATTAAACCCGGCATCAGCCGGGGTGACGAACGTCTGACAGACATGTTACCCCAATAGTGATCAACGAGATGGTTGCCGGCTTGTGACGCTTGTGGGTTCCCCGGATTCCATCTCCCGCAAGGTTGTTCCCAGGTTTCGCAGCTTGCTGTTTACGGTAGCCGGGCCGACGGCAAACCCGACCACGGCCAAGCCGCCGATGGCGATGGCGATGGGCGTTCCAATCAGGTTCGCCAATACCCCCGCCTGCAACGCTCCCAGCGGACTTATGCTGTAGGTCATGGAGTAGAACCCCATCACTCGGCCCCTTATGGCATCCGGGACCATCATCTGGAGGGAGCTCTGGACCGAGATGTTGTAGGCCGAGTTGAAGAGCCCGACACCAAACATGAGCACCAGGGCCAGAAAATAGGAACCGATCCATTGGGATGTTAGAGCGAAGGCGATCAGGAAGATGCCGAACAGCACGGCGCCTCCAATAATGAGGAACCCCTTGTACCGTGTGCTGCTCCGGGAACTCAACCACATGGTGGCCATCAGCGCCCCAGCCCCACCGACACTCATCAGTAAGCCTTGCCCCTTGGATCCCACCTCCAGGATCTCCACGGCGAATACCGGCATCAGGGTTATATATGCCAGGCCGAAGAAGCTGTTGAAGAAGGTCATGCCAATGAGAAAGGAAAATATGGAGTTCTTGCGGATGAATCCCAGCCCTTCCAGCATGTCCTGGGCCGGGTTGCCGTGGGCGCCTCTGGTGAAAGGCGGGATCCGCAGGCCGTAGATCACGGCGGCCATGGTTAAAAAACCTACCCCGGCCGTGTAGAAAGCGGCCTCTGTGTCGGCAACGGCTATGATGAACCCGGCCACCGCCGGCGCGACGATGCGGTTGCTCTGCCAGATGGCGGCATTCATCGCCACCGCGCTGGTCATTGCTTTTCGGTCGATGAGATGGGGATAGAGTGATTGCCTTGCCGGCTCGTCGAAGGCGTTGACGGCGGCGGCCAAAAAGGCAAGCAAGAGTAGATTCCAGGCCCTTACCAGGTCAAGGAGGGTAAGGGTGGCTAACAGGAATATCAGGCTGGCGGTGAGCAGCTGGGTAGCCATGATAAGGCGGCGCTGGTCCACCTTGTCGGCGAAAACCCCGCCGAACAGGTTGAATAATATGCCGGGTATGGCTTGGGCCAGGCCGACGTACCCCAGATTCAACGTGGACCTAGTCAGTTCGAACATGAGCCAGAACTGGCCGAAGCGAACGATCTGGAATCCACTGACCGAAGCCAGGGTTCCCAGCCAATAGGCGCGGTAAGCGGGATAGTGGAGCGCCGGGGGTAAAGCGGCCTGAATTAGACTCATTTAGCCTTTAATAGTGGACTCCGGTGGCATCCCGCCGAAACTTGCGGCGGGTTCGCTGTATTTCTGTTTCAATGATTGGCTGTTCAGACTACCGGTTCTTTTGATGCATTGTCGGGTTCCAAGGTCTGGAATACAAGTCCCCACCGGACATAGTCGTTTCCCCAGAGAACTTTCAGTCTACAACGCGCTGCCAATTTGGAAATAATGGGGTAATTGGTACAGCTTTTTTGGCGCTACCGGAACTCTAACCAATCCGCTTACCAGTATCGTCGTCAATGGCTATCGTGCACGAATAAAATACAAGCGGCTAGGGAGGTTCGTTCCTCCCCGGCCGCTTCCTGATTAGCAGGTTAGTGGGTTTATGGGCTCAGGGTAATAATTAGAGTGCCAACCCCGGTGAGCGAACCACTATCCAAGGAGAACGCTCTGATGGTGTGGGGTCCTTCCGCAGGAACCGCTGGATCTTTTAAACCGAGTTGGAGGCCCGGTGACAGCAAAGTGGGGCCGATCGTTCCCGCTGGCTCCCCGTCAATGAACCAAACCAAAGCAGACTCCAGGGTGGTGCTGTTGTCATTGTCATCAACAACTGTAGCCGTAAATTCTAGGTTTGGCGTTGGAGCAGACGCGCTTCCGGTCGTTGGCCCCGACACTGTCACCACCGGTGGCGTGTTAGTGGGTGTAGGCGGCGGTGTTGGCGACGGCGATGGGGTAGAGGGTGTGGGCTCAGGGGTACTCGTCGCGGAGGCGGCCGGGTCCTTGATAACGACTGCCAGCCGGCCGGCCACGGCCGAGAATATATCCCCGACTTGAATCGTCGTATGCTCTTCCGTAAGCCAGCGGTAGACCTTGCTGACCGATGGATTGGTGACTAGTCTCTCCTCTGGGATTATAACGTCTCCGGCTGAGTCACGGGCTTTGTCGAATATGGTTATGATTCAGGTTTCGGTAGCCTCGTTATGGGCCTTGGTGAGACCGGTGCGGTCCATCTCAATGAAAAGCTTGCCGGGCACCCCAGCGGTGCCGGAGGCGCCGATGGTGAAGCTGTGGGTAAGGGACGTGACGCCCTCTTTTACTCCACTGATGGGGCTGTTGTCGGCGTCGCTGACGGCTGCGCCATAGATCGGCGTCGTCTCCCATTCATGGGCTCTGCCAGTCGCGATGATATCGGTATCCACGCTGATCTCATGGCCGGACCGCCAAATGTTGTCGGTTCCAAATGTGATTTGAAGTGTTCCAACTTTGCTTCCGGCCGGTAACGTCCGGCCTCCAAGGCCGAATCCCCCAGGGCCGATGACCCGAAGCTTCTTCAACGCCGCCCTATTTCCCCCCATTTTCAAAGTGAAGGTGACAACCGGATTGCCCAAGGGAATCGTGTTGCTGAATGAGGCGTCAAATCGGCTGTCTGAAGGTGGGGCGAACGCGGCTCCGTCGTCCGCGATGAAGATCCTCCCGGTCCCGGTGTCGATCCGAAAACTCACCAAAGCCGCCGAATCGGGAATTTTCTTGAGGAAGTCGGGGACGAAGGTTTTGGTAGGGTCTTGGGGCAACTTGGCATCGAAGTCGATCTCCCTTACACCTAATTCGTCTTCTCCGCTGGGCAAGGCTGATACCGGAAAAGTTTCAGGAAATGAGGCATTCAAGAATCGGTCGGCGGCGGTCTCCATGGCACTGGCGTCGCTGAGGATCTGGGCGTTTATACCTTGCCCGCCTAGGCCGGTCACAGCGCCGGCGGTGATTCCGGCCAAGATACCTATGATGGCCATCACAGCCAGAAGTTCGACAAGAGTAAATCCTTCAGCTCTTCGCCGAAAGGCCACTAACCGGGCACAAGCCCGGCCCATCGAGGGTGGTACAACCCTGGCGCCAGCCTTTAGGTATTTCAAAGTGCTAACCATAAAAACCCGATCCCGCGGGTGGCCAGACCCGCCCATTCGAATACATCGAATTGTGCGCTCATGGAATCATTGCAGAATCACCCTTTTTAGTGATTGTGGGGTGAAAAATGGGTTAGCCCGGATGGAACCAACAGGGGTGTGGCGGTGGTGTGACGAATGGGATGATGGAGATTGGGGCGCCGGTCCTTTGGCCGGTCATGTAGTATGATTCGGCCATTCTCTACAGCCGCAACGAACTCCAAGTCCGGTGTGTGGTATTAGCCTATCCCGGACCGATCGGTGACAATTTGGCCTTTCGCGACTTCTGAAACGACGGAGACCCGCCAGAGAAACCCGTTAACCGTTTAGTAGCTCTGATCCCTTTGGCGATGGCGCTCTTTGCCCTCGGATATGACGTCTACAGCTTTTACCCCGAAGTTGGAGCCAGGTGCCTGATCTTAACGATCGGGCGCTTCAACTTGCCACCGTCGATCGGCCTACTATAGCCCTGGACTTTGGGACCGGTTTTACCGATGCATGGTTGAATTCCATCGGGATGGCCTATCTTTTTTTATCCGGCGGCTTCCACTTGGCTGGCCAGCGGGCTACCCGGTGTGAAGCAACACTCATAAATCAAGTTCTAAGGGGAATCCGGGGAAGCAGAGCCGGCCTTCTTGCGGTGATGTTGATGCCCAGCTACATAGGAGTAAAGCTTGTCCCCGGCGATCACACTGTCCGCATGGAGTACCGGCCTCGTCCACTCAGGGGCATCCTGTTGGTTGCGGGTCTATCAGTTCTCGCCCTGATCGCCCTAGTAGAGCGGCATAAAGAGCGGTTCAGCCTTTGGTTGACCGGACTGATTTCGGACCGCCTCGCCGCGCTTAGAAAGGGTTAGCCGCAGACAAATCTGAGGCCGGTCGGTTTCTCGTTCCGACCGGCCCCACAGATGGAACACCACTGAACAAACTGGTTAGCCAGGCGGCTAAACGCCCCTGAAGGCGCCCGATTGAATCAATGGTTCCAGCCGGACCGAAGGGTCCAGCGGATTCCTGGCATTGGCTGAGGCGATGAAGCGGTCGGCGTCTTCCTGCAGCATCAGGTCCTCGCTCAGACGTTCTTCGCACACTCTAGTCACTGCTGCTATATAGGCCTCGTGGCTGGGGTAACGTTCTTCGATGGACGGCCGGGGATCGCCCTTGGCCTCCCGCTCCGCCTTGGTTCGGGCGAAGGGGACGAAGCTTCCCGTGTTCATCCACTGCTCCCCCTCGGCATAGCCGGCCTTGCGCAGGGACCAGCCGTTGCAGGTGCCCAGAGGAACCTCGATGTCCGGATAGCGCAAACCGGCGATGGTATTGCCGTCAGTATCGATCTGGGGTACCCGCAAGGGATATTCTTCGCCGGGAACCGGCTCTGGCGGAAAGATGCTCATGATGCCGTGAGTCTCGAACTTGGGGCCGTAGTTATAGCGCATCAGGCGGCTAGGTCCTTTGGGGAGGTTGACGCCGGGGATCGCGGGATACCTCGCGAGAACCTCCTCAGCCTTTACCAGAGTGCCGTCCGCGGTGCTGGGTAAGAGTGACGGCGGTGGGGGCGTTCCGTCGGTTGCCCACCGGTCCAGGAGGACCATGATGGCTCTCCTAAAGGGGATGGCGGAGATGGCGTTGGGTGTTAACTGACCGATCCAATCTGGGTCGTCCAAGGCCCGCACCATGTGGGGCGCGCCGGTGAGATGGTACATGCGTGCGTTGGCGGGAATCTCAACGTCGCTGGCGTCGGTGGGGTTGGTGTGGGTGGGCGATACGTGGCGCACCCAGTAATCGCCCTCGGTGTGGAGATGGATCACCAGCGGGTCGGTTCCCGGACGCTGCCACAGTCCCTCGTTGCGCTCCGTGAAAGGGTCGGGTACGGCGGCAAAGGTGAAAGGATAGCACTCCGCCGGCCAGGAATGCTCTTCATGCTGGCGGGGATAACGCCCGACCTGGGCAAAGCGCTGGTTCTGGAACAGGCGGCCGCTGCCGGTGTGGGTATGGACGGCGTCGAAGACTGCCCGTCCGGCGGCGTCTTCGTTCCAGCCTTCGTAAACGAATTCGCGAATGACCCGCCCGCTTAGAGAGCTCCCGGTGCCGTAGATCTTCTCCACGTGGCCTGCCAACGGATTGGCGTTCCCGGCGTGGTCGTGGGTTTCGTTCTTAAGCATGGAAAGCAGGTCTCGGATACCCAAGAAGCCCAGGTTCATCACCCGTGACCCTTCGGTATCATAGATAAATTCGTAGATCCAACCCGTCTTGAAGCCGCCGTTGATGTATAGGTCGTTGATCGACGGTGTCAGCGCCACCTCCCCGTCCTTGGTCTCTGCCTTGGCTAATTCCCACTCCGAGTCCGCTATGGGAATCCGAGGGTCAGTTTCGTTCTGCCGCATGGTTAGGGTGGCGGTGGCCCGGTCTAGAACGGGATAGGGTTGGACATCGGGGCCGCGTTCCGCGCCGGCGCTGACACCCACCGAGAGGATGCCATTGGCCATGGGGTTGAATTCCTGCCTTACCCTGCCTTGCAGCGGCTTGCCGTCTTGCAGCGCCAAGGGCAGGTTGGCGACGATGTTGCCGCCCCGGTCGATGAGGTCACCCTGCCACCCGGACCACACCAGAGTGTATCCCTGGCGCATCAGGAAACCGTCACCGGCGTACTCGGGCTTGGACATGTCTGTGCCGACACCGTAGTTGAAGCCCAATAGGCCCCGGTTGCCCCGGTTGGAGAACTCATAGAAGATGCGCTGGTTCCCCCGGTCCAGGTCAACGGGCTTGATAATGTCCAATGTCCCCGAAAACTCGACCAGCCCTTGGGAATTGCGCGGGGCTAGCTCCAGGTCGACGATGTTCGGCAGTCCCTGCTCGTCCGGATCAATGGCGAAGTGGACCTTTCCGAACAGGCGCTCGTATGGCCCGGTGTCGCCAAAAGATCCGCCACCGGCAAATGGTTCTCTCCGTTCGATCTCGAGACGTATTTGGTTTCCGGCCATGAATATCCACCTCCGGGAGCGTCTTGGACGCTCAACGCGAACAGTATACTTGGCATGACCCGTCATGGCGATTCAAAGATTGAACGACTTTACCTCACCATACCCCCCGTCTCGATTGTGACATCATTAACAATGTTGACGTGAGACATCGCGCAGAATAACATGATGCCGTCACCCTAGTGGAACTGGATTTCGCCGTGCCTATCTGCTGGTCTATTGGAATGGGGAAGCGGGATCACCGCGGGTCGCCAGACGGTTTCACAAGATGACCGATAAAGGATTGCCATAGTCGACACTTGACACGCGGCAGCCGCTATGGTAAAACCACTATTACTTTATAACGATTCAAAGGAGAGTAAGGATGGCAGATAAAGAGATAGCGTTGATGGCACACCTGATGCGCCGTGCTGGCTTCGGGGCCACCTTCGAGGAGTTGGAGACCCGCTCCGTCAAGGGCTACGAAGCGACGGTTGACGAGTTGCTCGATCCCGAAGGCCAGCCGGAGTTAGAGCGAGACCTGATGATGCGGTATCAGCCCCAGTGGGTCTCCCAAGCCGGCCTAGAAGGTCAGCAGGAAGAATGGACCTACCGCATGATCAACACCAAGCGTCCGCTGGAAGAAAAGATTGCCTTGTTCTGGCATCAAATCTTCATCACGGGCCATGCCAAGTGCGAGTACCCCAAGCAGCAAACGATCGAGTTTGACATGTTCCGGCGCGACGGCCTGGGCAAATTCGACAATCTCCTGCAGGGTTTGGCCAAAGACCCGGCCATGGTGTTCTACCTGGACAATTGCATGAGCCACAAAGACGCCATCAATGAGAACTGGGGCCGTGAGCTCCTGGAGCTGTTTTCCATGGGCGTCGGCATGGACGGCCAGATCAACTACACCGAGGACGATGTTAAAGAGTGCGCCCGGGCTTTCACCGGGTGGACCGTGACCAACTCCATACCCAGGTATCCCTACGGCAAATACGAGGCGAAGTTCATCTACGACTCGGGCGACCATGACTTCGGCGAGAAGACATTCTTGGGTGAGACCGGAAACTGGAACGGCGAGGACATTATAAACATCGTCGCCAAGCAACCTGGCACTGCCAGGTTCATCTCACGGCACCTCTATAACTTCTTCGTGGCCGACGAGCCCCAGGTTCCCGCCTGGCAGGACACTGCGCCTGGAGACCCGGCAACGATCAAGTTGCTGGAAGACGAATATTTCCGGACCAACTACGACATCCGCTCCATGTTGCGGGTGCTGTTTAACTCCGATGCATTCAAAAACGCTCGCTTCAGCAAGGTGAAGAGCCCCACCGAGACGGTGGTGGGCACCATGCGATTGGTGGGCGATTTTAGCGTCCCCAAACCCGGCATGAATGCCATGGCGCTTAACATCCGCTACATGGGCCAGGACCTGATGAACCCGCCCACGGTAGAGGGCTGGCATACCGGACGGGAATGGATCGATAGCGGCACATTGGTGGAACGGATCAACTTCACTGCGGATGCGGTGGGGAATACCAGCCACCCTGGGATCCAAGCCATCATCCGGCGTCTGGGCTCACAAGGCCCGACCATCACACCGGAGCAGTTAGTGGATGGGTGTCTAGATATGTTGGGGGCTTACGAACTCGCTGACGTGACCCGGAACGAGATGCTCTCGTTGGCCAGATCCGAGGGCGAGATTCGGACCGGATCCAAGGAGTTCGAGGACCGGGTGGGCCAGATGCTCCAATCCATCGTAGCCACCACAGAGTATCTATTCGCATAGAAACCTCCTCTCCCCTTGTGGGAGAGGATTGAGGTGAGGGGTATCACCCCCATCCTGACCTTCCCCCATCAAGGGGGAAGGAAACGGTAGTAGAGAGGAGAAATAATGACGTCCACCAAGAAAGATCCGGTGTTGGTGGTGCTCCAGTTGTCTGGTGGCAATGATGGGTTGAATACAATCATCCCTTACACCAACCCCCTTTATAACGACAACCGGCCCGCCGTCCGGGTACCGGATGACCAAGTCCTACAGATAAATGACACCGTCGGTTTCAATCCGGCGATGGCGCCGATGAAACGCCTGTACGACGAGGGTAAATTAGCCATCATTCAAGGTATAGGCTATCCATCCCCCAGCCGTTCCCACTTCCGCTCCATGGATATCTGGCACACCTGTGAGCCGGAAAAGGTGGGCGATGAGGGCTGGCTGGGCCGGGCGATATCAGAACTTGACCCAACCAAAGAGAACGTGCTGACCGGAGTGAACTTCGGGCGCGGTCTTCCCCGTGCCATGGTGGCTCCCGGCGTCCCAGTGGCCTCGGTGGGCAACCTGGAGTCTTACGGCGTTCTCACCGGCATTGAGATAGAAGAACAGCGCGCCAAGGCTCTTGACGTGTTCTCCCGGGTCTATTCCCCAATGATCGGTCAAGGGCCGGTGCTGGACTACTTCGCCCACACCGGCCTGGACGCGTTGAAGGGCGCCGATATCCTCAGCACCGCGCCCGAGTCCTACTCGTCCACCATAGAATACGGCTCTGACTCGGTCGCTCAATACATGAGAAACATCGCCCAGGTGCATCTAGCCAACCTGGGGACACGGGTCATGTACACCACGGCCCCATACAACAGCTTCGACACACACGCCGGGGAGTTGGCGAATCACACCAAGTTGTGGTCCGAGACTTCCAACGCCGTGGCCGATTTCTACGATGACTTAAAAGAGCACAACGCCGGTGACAATGTGGTACTGCTGGTATTCACCGAGTTCGGACGCCGGGTCCACGACAACGGCTCCGGGACTGACCACGGCGCGGGCGGCGTTGCCTTCGTCATCGGCGATGCCGTTAAGGGCGGCCTGTATGGCGAGTACCCGTCTCTGGAAGCGAACAAACTGAACGAGGGCGACCTTGCATTCAACAACGACTTCCGTGGACTTTACGCCACGCTGTTGGAAAAGTGGATGGGTCTGGATTCCAAACCCATAATCAACGGCTCCTTCGAGCAGATGGCCTATCTTTAAACGATCTGAGTCTGTAGGAACCAAACTTACTGAGAGGCTTAAATGACTACTATCACCCAGATTTCCCATATAAATCTGCAATACAGCCACACCATCGGCCGGGGCGAGCAGTTCGGGCCCGGATTTACCTATCCCGTTCAGATGGCCAAGGGCGAAGGCGACATGATGTATGTGCTATGCCGCTCGCCTGAGTACCGGCCGGAGGGCACTCGCATTGTTGTATGCACCGCCGGCGAAGAATACATAAACGTCTTCGCCCGGGGCGTCAACCACCAAGGACCCCACGAATACAACTTCGAAGATGGCTCTCTGGTCTGGCCCACCTGCGTCGCTTTAGACAGTGAACAAAACGTTTATGTGTCTGACGAGTGGCTGAACCGAATCTCCGTCTATAACAAGGACGGCGACTACCTTAGGAAATGGGACATGAGCGAGGGCGCCGGAGATGGCGAGATCAACCGCCCATCCGGCTTGGCCTTCGACAAAGACGACAATCTCTATCTGGTGGACAGCTTGAATCACCGGATCCAGAAATTCTCCAAAGATGGTAAGTTCCTGTCAAAGTGGGGCACCGAAGGGAGTGGCGACGGCGAGTTCAACATGCCTTGGGGTATCGACCTTGACGCCCAAGGAAACGTGTATATCGCCGATTGGCGCAACGACCGGATCCAGAAGTTCACTCCTGATGGCAAATTCCTGATGAAGATCGGTTCGTCGGGTTCCGGTGAAGGACAGTTAAACCGGCCCACCGATGTGGCCGTGGACAATGACGGCGTCATCTACGTCGCCGACTGGATGAACGACCGGATCCAGGTGTTCGACACGGAAGGTAACTTCGTCACCCTGCGAACCGGAGACGCCACCGTCTCCAAGTGGGGCAAGGACAAGCTGGACGCGAATGCGGAGATGTGGGGAGAACGTGACCGGGCCGAGGGTCTGGAACGAGAGAGGCTGTTCTGGGCTCCTTCAGGCATCACGGTCGATGACGACAACAACGTTTTCGTCTGCGAAAGCCCTCGCAACCGCATCCAGGTATACCGCAAGCAGTCCCCAACCTTTGCGGGGCCCCGGCTGTAGACAATCCCGGTAGCTAAGAATCGATGA
>Ga0207963_1000892_pt1 | contig 15955 bp, 17 predicted proteins | sample Knorr_S15_td_NAD_FD_185604 | JGI IMG/M metagenome (GOLD analysis project Ga0207963, IMG submission 185604) | Marine microbial communities from Southern Atlantic Ocean transect - Knorr_S15_td_NADW_ad_2500m_LV_A (SPAdes) (version 2) | ecosystem: Environmental > Aquatic > Marine > Oceanic | place...
TTAAAAACACTACATCTTGATTAAGATAATTAGATAATTTTTTTGCAATTGGTTTTAGAGTTAATTCAGGAACGATTTTTCCTTTGGGTCTTCCGAGATGTGCAATAATTATTATTTTTGCTTTTTTGTTTATTAGAAATTTTATAGTCGGTAAAACTTTTTCAATGCGGGAATCTTCTGTTATAGCTCCATCATTTATTGGAACATTAAAATCAACTCTTAATAAGACTCTTTTTCCTTCAATGTTAAGATTATCATCTAATCGTTTTATTTTGATCATGACTAAATTAAATCTTACCGAGATAATTAGCCAGATCACACATTCTACAAGCAAAACCCCATTCGTTATCATACCAAGCCGAAACCTTTGCCATTTTCGCTTCTATTACTTTTGTCAATGAAAGATCGATTATGGCTGAATGAGCATTATGGTTAAAATCAGTCGAAATAAGTTGTTCATGGGTCGTATCTAAAATATTTTTTAATTCTGATTTTGAAGCTTTTGATAATGAATTATTTATTTTTTCTACAGAAAGATTTTTTTTAGATGAAAAAACAAATTCTACCAAAGAAACATTTGGTGTTGGAACTCTGATCGAAATTCCTTCTACTTTACCTTTTAGTTCAGGAATAACATCACCGAGAGATTTCGTTGCCCCAGTAGTCGTTGGTATAATTGAATTAGGAGCACTTCTTGCTCTTCTTAAATCTTTATGCGAATTATCTAATAATTTTTGATCAGCTGTGTATGAGTGAATTGTTGTCATAAAACCTGTTTCAATTCCGAAATTATCATTTATTACCTTGGCAACTGGAGCTAGACAGTTTGTAGTACAAGAAGCTGCAGAAATTACTTGATCGCTATTTTTTAAAGTTTTTTGATTTATCCCGAAAATAATGTTTATTGCTCCCTTGCAAGGGGCTGAAACAAGAACTTTTTTTGCACCAGATTTAATATGTTGAGCTGATTTTTCTTTTGTATTAAATTTGCCTGTGCATTCCAAAACAACATCTACTTTATATTTTTTCCAGTCAATTTTTGAAATTTCTGTTTCATGAATCATACTTATTTTTTTTCCATTAATTTCAATTGCTTTTTCCGAGTGGCTTATTTTGGCATTTAATTTTCCATGTATGGTATCATGTTTTAGTAAAAAACTGCTGACCTCAGAGTTACCTCTGTTATTAATAACTACAATCTCAAGATCTTTTCTATTATTTTCAATAACGGATCTAAGAACCATTCTTCCAATTCTACCAAATCCATTTATACCAACTTTTAAAGCCATAATTATTTACCCAATATTTTTTTGGCAATCGTAACAACACTATTGCTAGTTAAATTAAAATCTTCGTAAATTGTTTTATAGGGAGCACTTTTTCCAAAAGATTTCATTCCTAAAGAGCTTCCTTCAGAACCAACATACTTTTCCCACCCAAATATGCTGCTTGCTTCTATGGATATTTTTTTAGAGTTTTTTTCAATAACTTTTTCTCTATATTCTTTCGACTGTTTGTCGAATAATTCTTGGCAAGGCATAGAAACTACTTTTGAATTAATGTTAGCCTCTTTTAACTTGTTTAATGCATCAATGGCGATTTGTACTTCTGAACCAGATGCAATTAAAGTAATTTCAGGATTAGAATTAGCTTTTTTAAGCTCGTAGCCTCCAAGGCTACTCATATTTTTACTTGTGAGCGTTTCGGTGACAAATGGAATTTTTTGTCTTGATAAGGCTATCACGCTGGGATTAGTACTACTCTTTAAGGCAATTTCCCAACATTCAAGTGTCTCAATTATGTCTGCTGGCCTAAATACATTTAAGTTTGGTATTGCCCTCAAATGAGCTAAATGTTCGATTGGTTGATGCGTCGGTCCGTCTTCTCCTAATCCAATGGAGTCATGAGAAAATATATAAATAACTTTCAGGCCCATAAAGGCTGACAATCTTAGTGAAGGCTTACAATAGTCCAAAAAAATCAAAAAAGTTCCACCATACGGGAGCACGCCTCCATGGAGAGCCATGCCATTCATAATCCCTGCCATACCGTGCTCTCTCACTCCATAATGAATATAATTCCCACTAAAGTTTGCGGACTTGAGTATTGTTGAGTGTTTTGTTTTAGTATTGCTTGAACCACTTAAATCTGCAGATCCACCCACAAGTTCTGGTAAATTTTTTGTTATTTCTTCTAAAAAATTAGCAGAAGCTTGCCTTGAAGCTATATTCGGTTTTAAATCAAAAAATTTTTTCTTCAGTTCTTTTATAATTTTGTCAAAATCTTTGGGCAGTTTATTATTGATTATTCTTGAAAATTCGTCTTTTATTTTTTTACTTTTTTTACCGTAAACAGCATTCCAATTTTTTTCCTGTAAAATTCCTTTTTCTCCAATTCTTCTCCATTCGTTCAGGATTTCTTCTGGAATTACAAAGGGTTCAAACTTCCAATTTAATTTTTTTCTAACAAGCTGAACTTCTTTTTCTCCAAGAGCTGCACCATGTGAAGATGCCTTACCTGATTTATTGGGAGAGCCATATCCGATAATAGTTTTACAAGAAATTAAATTTGGTTTCTTTGAATTTAAACTTTTTTTAATAGCTTTTGATATTTGTTTTTCGTTATGGCCATTTATTTCTTGGAAGGACCAACCATAACTTTCAAATCTTTTTTTGTAATTATCAGATACCGTTAATTTTGTAGAACCATCAATGGATGTTTTATTGTTGTCAAATAACACTATGAGATTCTTTAATTTTAAATGCCCGGCCAAACTCATAACTTCGTGACTTATTCCCTCCATGAAGTCACCATCACTCGCAATAACATAAGTTTTATGATTGATTAAACTTGAACCAAATTTCTTTTTCATAATTTCTTCTGCAATTGCCATACCAACTGCATTTGACAAACCTTGCCCAAGCGGTCCTGTAGTAGTTTCTATTCCAGAATTTTTTTCGTATTCTGGATGACCAGCACAAATAGAATTTAGTTGTCTAAAATTTTGAATATCTCTTATAGAAATACTTTTATATCCTGTTAAGTAGAGCAAAGAATATAAAAGCATTGAACCATGACCAGCCGAAAGTACAAAACGATCACGGTTAATCCAGCTAGGATTTTTTGGATTAAACCTTAGGTAGTATTTAAATAACACAGTTGCTACATCTGCCATACCCATCGGTAAACCTGGATGACCCGAGTTGGCTTTTTGAACAGCGTCGATCGAAAGAAATCTTATTGCATTTGCTAAATCTTTGAAGACTGGACTCACTATTAAACCTATATAGACTTGAACGTATCAAATCAATAATATGATTTTTAGATAAATCAAATGAAAAATTACGAAGAAAAAGAAAAAAAATTAGAACATGTTCTTAAAAAATTGGGCACAATGTCAAATAGAGTCACTAAAATGAACAATGACATCGATTCTCTGAATTTAGAAAAAAATCAATTATTAAGTGAAAAAGCAGAATCGGAGAAAAACTTTAAAAATCTTTTAAAACAGCATCAAGAATTAAAATCTAAATTAGAAAAAATCGACAAAGAAGTAAGTCATAAATTTGGTAATCGAGACAATTTTAATCAAAAAATTGATGAACTTAATCAGGAAACAGAAACTCTAATTTATGAAATAGAAAAATGGCAAATGTAAATATAAAATTTAATAACAAGGATTATTTGTTATCCTGTGATGATGGGCAAGAAGAAAATCTAAAGGAATTGGCAATGCACTTAGACTCCAAGTATAACGAACTTAAAAAAAATCTTGGAAATATTGGAGAGAGCAAACTATTACTAATTACAGCAATACAAATGGTTGATGACTATTTTGCTTTGAACAAGAAGGTAAATAGTAAAAAGAATGAATTTGAAAAGCTATCAATCAAGTTTAAAGAACTTAGATCTTTAGCACTAAATTATAAAGATGAGAAAGAGAAAGAAATTGAAAAATTAAGGAGTGAACTAAATAAATTTGAAACGTTGATTGAAGAAAACAGAAGTTCTTATGAAGAAATTTTAGATAAAACGACAAAATCAATAGAAAAATTTATTGAAAACGCTGAAACTGCTCAAGAACAAAATGTTCAATAAATGAAATATGATAAGTCATATTTAAGAAAAAAATATCTTATACAAAGAAAGAAAAAATACTTAACAGCAAATAAGTTTAATTTTAATTTAATATTCAAATTAATAAGAGAGCATTTTTATAAAAAAAAAATAACTATTGCCGGCTACTATCCATCAAATTATGAGGTAAATATTTTAAGTTTTCTTGAAAAAGTTTCAAAAAAGAAATTTAAAATTGCATTACCGGTTATAAATGCATCTGGTGGAATGAGTTTTAGTTCATGGATTTTTAAAGAACCTCTTTATGTAAATAAGTTTGGTATATTAGAACCAAAAAGTTCAAAAAAAAAAATTATCCCAGATCTAATCATGGTTCCTCTCGTGGCTTTTGATAATCGATTAAACCGTATTGGCTACGGTAAAGGTTACTATGATAGAAGTCTAAAAAAAATTAATAAAATAAAAAAAAATGCAATTTCTTTAGGAATAGCTTATTCATTTCAAAAGTGCCAAAAAATACCCACAAATAAACATGACTTTAAATTAGATTATATTTTTACAGAAAAAGGAATTATAAACTCAAATTAATCGACTATGAACATTTTAATACTTGGCGATATTGTGGGACCTTCAGGAAGGGAAGCTATAGTTAAAAAACTACCTAACCTAATAAAAAAAAAAAAGTTAGATTTTGTAATTATAAATGGTGAGAATGCTGCAGATCCTGGAGTTGGAATAACCAAAAAAAATACTGAAGAATTTTTTGAGGCTGGAACCGATGTAATTACAACTGGTAATCATGTTTGGGATCAAAAAGAAACAATGGAATTTATTACTTCAGAGAAAAGATTATTAAGACCTGAAAATTTAATTAAAGGTTCTCCAGGTGTAGGGACCGGTATTTTTAATTCAAAAAATAATAAAAAGGTTGCTGTAATAAATTTAATGGGAAATATTTTTATGAAGAAATGCGAGGATGTTTTTGAAGCAGCAAAAAAATTTATTCAAACAGTAAAGTTAATAAAAGATGCAGACTTTATAATTGTTGATTTACATGGTGAAATCACTAGCGAAAAAATGGCTATGGGATACCTGTTTGATGGCAAAGCTACTATGGTTGTTGGAACCCATACTCATGTTCCTACTTCGGATCATAGGATTATGGAAAAAGGTACAGCATATCAAACTGATATAGGGATGTGCGGGGATTATAATTCCGTTATCGGAATGAACAGAGACAATTCCTTAAAAAGATTTTTAAAAGATTCTTCAGTAACGAAACATTATCCTGCGCTCGGCGAAGCCACTATTTCAGGTTTAATGGTGCAGGCTGATGACAAAACGGGTTTAGCTAAAAAAATTGAACCTATTATTGTTGGTGGCGTTTTAGAAAATAGAATGTAATTTATGGCAGGTCATTCACATTGGGCTGGTATTAAACATAGAAAAGGACGAGCAGATAAACAACGCTCGAAAATTTTTTCTAAACTTTCAAAAGAAATTACTATGGCTTCTAAATTAGGTTCGAAAGATCCTGAAACGAATCCAAGGTTAAGATTAGCAGTACAAGCTGCTAGAATAGCAAATATGCCTAAGGATAATATTGAAAGAGCAATAAATAAATCAGAGACAAATAAAAATTTAAGTTACAACAATCTTATGTACGAAGGTTTTGGTCCAGAAAAAATAGCAATTATTATTGAGGCTTTAACTGATAATAAAAATAGAACAGCTTCAAATATCAGAACAATATTTCAAAAATTTGGAGGAAATTTGGGAGAGTCTGGCGTGGCTTCACATCAATTTAAACAGGTAGGTGTTATTAGAATTGATAAAAAAAAAATTTTAGATAATGAGATTTTAGAATTAGCAATTAATGGTGGAGCCGAAGATTGCTCATCAAATGGCTTATATCATGAAGTAATTACTACAAAAGATAATTTTTATAAAGTTAAACTTGAAATAGAAAAAAAAAATCAAGAGTTCATTTCATCAGGCATTGAATGGGTACCTTTAAATAAAATTGCACTAGATAAGGAAAAAACAAAATCTGTACTAAATTTTTTGGAGGCGTTAAAAGATAATGACGATGTTCAACATATATATACAAATTTAGAAATTGATAACAATCTGGCAGAAAAAATTTAAACAGCATGTTAATTTTTGGAATAGATCCTGGAATAAGTGGCGCAATTAGTATTTTGGAAAACAAAAAAGTTATTGAAGTTTTTGATATGCCTACCATGATTGATGGGAAAAAAAATAAAAGACAAGTAAACGGCTCTCAAGTAACAAATATAATAAAAGAAAGATTGAACAATGGTAAAGAAATTATTATCGTTGTTGAACATGTAAATGCAATGCCAGGACAAGGGGTGACCAGCATGTTTAATTTTGGTCAATCTTTTGGTGTGATCAAGGGTATTTGCTCGGCTTTAAGTTTACCAATATATTTTGTTAGACCGACTAAATGGAAAAAACACTTTAATTTGATTAAAACTAATAAGGACGCGAGTAGAACAAAAGTAATTGAAACTTATCCCGAAATATCGAGCAAACTTTCCAGAAAGAAAGACTCAAATAAAGCTGACGCAATTTTAATTGCTAGATATTTCAACGATACACAACTTTAATCCTCATAAAAATTTGGCTTTAGTGCCAAATTCATGACACATTTAGATGCACATTAGCTTTCATGGAACAAGAAGTAGCTACACAAGTTATTGGATTAGGCGGATCAACAGATTTCTCTATAATCCAACTTTTTCTTAGAGCAGATTTTGTTGTTAAAAGCGTCATTATTATTTTAATTGCAGCATCAGTTTATTCTTGGGCTTTAATTTTTGAAAAATATAGACTTTTTAAAAGAATAGAAAAAAGCACCTCTAGTTTCGAAGATAAATTTTGGAAATCAAGATCAGCAGAAAGTTTTTACAATAGTTTTACAAACAAAGAAAAAGATCCTCTGGCGAGTGTATTTCAATCAGCAATGAATGAATTAATTAAAACTAAATCTAAATCATCCTCCGTTCAAACAAATAGAGTAAGTAGAGTTCTTGAAATTTCAGCAGATAATGAAATTAAATCAATTGAAAAAGATTTTATTTTTTTAGCCACAGTGGGTTCAACCGCTCCTTTCATTGGTTTGTTCGGAACAGTTTGGGGAATAATGAATTCTTTCCAATCAATTGCTATTTCAAGAAATACCAGTCTAGCAATAGTTGCGCCTGGAATAGCAGAAGCACTTTTTGCAACGGCTTTAGGTTTGCTTGCGGCTGTACCTGCTGTAATTGCTTATAATAAGTTTAATAGTGATTCTAGAAAATATAGTGGACGCATAGAAAATTTTTCTAAAAGATTTATATCAATTATTTAAAATATACTAATGAGCTTTCAATTAAATCGTTCATCCAAAGAACCAATGAGCGAAATTAATGTTACACCTTTTGTTGATGTAATGTTGGTTTTGCTTATAATTTTTATGGTTACAGCCCCTTTATTAACCGTGGGTGTTCAAGTGGATTTACCAGAAACTGCAGCTGACTCTTTATCAGAGGATCAAGAACCCTTGACATTATCAATTAATTCTAAAGGAGAAGTTTTTATCCAAGAACATCAGGTTGAGTTTGAAAAAATAGTCCCAAAAATTTTGGCAATATCGAACAATAGAACAGATACTAGGATATATGTGAGAGGAGATAGAACAATTAATTACGGTCGAGTACTAGAAATCATGGGAAAGTTATCTGGAGCTGGATTTTCAAAGGTCGCTTTAATTTCTGAACCATATAAAAATTGATATGACCAGAAGTATCTTTCTATCTTTGATCTTTCACTCAGCTATGATTGTTATTACAGCCATAACTTTTCCGTTTATGAAAAGAGCTCCAATTGATTTGCCTCCAATAATATCTGTTGATTTAATTCAAATTGCTGACAAAACTAATATTCCATTTGCAGCTAAGGCTGCAAAAACTCTTGAAAAAATAAAAAAAAAAATGGAAGAAAGAGTAGTTTCTGAACAGGCGCCTCCAGCAGAAATGAAAAAAGAGAAACCCGATAGAATTCCTTTACCGGAGGATTTAAACAAAGAGAAGAAACAAATAGTAAAAAAAAAACAAAATCCTAAAGAAATTAAAGAGCAGATTAGGCAGGTTTCTGAATTTGAAAAAAAGGAGCTTTTTGATCCTAATCAAATAGCCGCACTTATTGATAAATCAAAGGAAGAGACTGCAGAAACTTTAAAGAAAAATAAAAAACTTACACAAAGCAGTGTTAAGACTTCTTTTGCTAATGCTTTAACTTTAAACCAAGAGGATGCTTTAAAGGCCCAGATTTTTGGTTGCTGGAGCTTACCTTTAGGTTTACCTTATAAAGATAATTTATTGGTAAGAATTAAACTAAGGTTAAAACCAGATGGTACAGTTTTAAGATCAGAAATATTAGATCATGCTCGTATGAATAAACCTGGGCAAGGCTTTTATAAAGTTTTAGCAGAGAGTGCGCTTAGAGCAATAAGAATCTGCCAGCCACTTAGAGTTCCGCCGACTGGTTATGAAAAATGGAAAGATTTACAACTAAACTTTGATGCAAACGAAATGGTAAAAGGATAGCATGAAAAAATTAATATTAGTTATTTTTTATGTATTTATCTTTAATAGTTCGGCAATTGCATTAGTTGAAGTTGATATAACAAGAGGAAATCTCAATCCTTTACCTATAGCTGTTTCTCCGCTTTATATTGAATCGGGTTCAAAAGATCTAAAAGAAGGTGACAAGGTTATTAAAAATGTGGGAGCAAGAATTTCTGAAATAGTCGAAGTAAATTTTAGAAGATCTGGTTTATTTAATCCTTTAAAAAAGGACTCTTTTGTTCAAAAACCTGATATTGCCCACGTTAAACCGAGATTTGAAGATTGGAGATTAATAAAAGCACAAGCCCTCGTTACTGGCAAAGTAACAGTTTCTGATGATAAATTAAGAGTAGAGTTTAGACTATGGGACGTGGTAGCAGCAAAAGAAATGATAGCTTTAGCTTTTTCCACTACGCCCGGAAATTGGAGAAGAGTAGCTCATATAATTTCAGATAAAATTTATCAAAGACTAACAGGTGAAGAAGGATATTTTGATACACGCATTATTTACGTTTCTGAAACTGGCAAAAAAACTCAAAGATATAAAAAACTTGCGATAATGGATCAAGATGGCGCGAATGTAAAATATTTAACTTTAGGAAATGAATTGGTACTAACACCCAGATTTAGTCCAAAGAATCAATTAGTAACTTATTTATCCTATTTTAGAAATCTACCTAGAGTGTATTTACTTGATATTGAAACAGGAGTTCAAGAAGTTGTTGGCGATTTCCCCGGAATGACTTTCGCTCCGAGATTTTCTCCTGATGGTAAAAAAATTATTATGAGTTTTGCAAAAGATGGGAACTCAGATATTTATACAATGGATATGAGTACGAGAGTGGTTGAAAAAATTACTGACCACACTTCTATTGATACTTCGCCCTCATATTCACCTGATGGAAAATATATCTGCTTTAATTCCGACAGAAGTGGTTTACAGCAAATTTATGTAATGAGAAGTGATGGCTCTAATGTTAAGAGAATAACTTTTGGAAAAGGTTTATACGGAACCCCTGTTTGGTCACCAAGAGGCGATCTTATTGCATTTACAAAAGTTCACAAAAGTAGATTTTATATTGGAGTAATGAGACCTGATGGAAGTGGAGAAAGATTATTAACTGAAAATTTTTATCAAGAAGCACCTTCATGGTCACCTAATGGTAGAGTTCTAATTTTTTATAGAGAAACAAAATCAGATTCAGAAGGAAAAGGCTTTTCAGCTAAACTTTGGTCAATCGACTTAACAGGGTATAATGAGAGACTTATAGAGACTGAAACTGATGGGTCAGACCCGTCCTGGTCTTCTTTGTTGTCAAAGTAAGCTTTTTTAAAGAAAATTTAACTTGCAACTTGAATGTTATTTTGAAATATTCTATAGCGATCGAATAAATTTCGAAAGGATTAGTAATAATTAGGGAGAAATACATGAGTTTAGCAATAAATTTAAAAAAATTTTTAGTGATAATTTTTGCAGGAGTGGCTCTTACAGCCTGCGCAACACAGGTTAAAAAACAAACGGGTATGATGCAAGGGGATGTTTATACAGGAACAGAAACTGTTGAATATCTAGCAACCGGAGTTAAAGATAGAGTATTCTTTGCAACTAACAAATCTGTATTGACAACTGCATCAAGGGACACTTTACGTAAGCAAGCAGCTTATATGAGAAAGCAAGGAGATCTTACGTTCAGTATCGAAGGACATGCTGATGAAAGAGGAACAAGAGAGTACAACTTGGCTCTAGGCGAAAGAAGAGCTAATGCAGTGAAAGATTATTTAATGACTTATGGAATTTCTGGAAACAGATTCTCGGTTATAAGTTATGGAAAAGAAAGACCAGTAAATTCTGGGTCTGATCCTTTGGCGTGGTCTCAAAATAGAAGATCAGTAACAGTCAAAGCTAATTAAAGTTTAAAATAAAATTTCAAGAAAGACCCACAAAATTACGTTTTGTGGGTCTTTTTTTTGCCTTATTTTTCTTTAAATATAAAAAATCAATGAATAGAATACTTACCTTTTCAGTTAAAATATTATTAATTTTCACCTTAATTAGTTTTTACTCATATAAAGTTTATGCTGAAGAAACAGAGCTAATATTAGAGCAATTACAAATTTTGCAAAAAGATATTAAAACTTTGGAAAAAGCAGTTTATAATCAAGATGTAAAAACTACGTTTAATAACGAAGAGTTATCAAGTGAAGGCAGTGACATTTTAACAAGGCATTTGCTTAAATTATCTGAACTTGAGGAACAATTTAAAATTTTGACAAATAACTTTGAAGAAATTAATTTTAAAATAGATAAATTATCTAACAGAATTACAAAAGTTCAGACAGATAATCAAATGCGATTTCAAGATTTAGAAAGATCTGACTCAAGTATGGGAGACAAAGCTGTTCTTAGTGAACCCGAAAAATTACCAGGTAGTGGTGAGTCACAAGACTTGGGAAGCGTATCAGATTCTGATATTGCAGCCGCTGAACAAATTCAAAAAACACAATCTATAGAATCAGTGGGTACAGTTGTTACTGAAACTGCTGCAAGAACTGAAAAAATTCTTCCTGACACCACTCCGGAGGAACAATATAAATTTGCCCTAAGTTTTATTAAAGTAGGAGATTATGAAACGGCAGAGTTTGCTTTAAGGGAATTTGTGGATAATAATTCCAAACACCAGCTCGCAGGAAATGCTCAATATTGGTACGGAGAAACTTTCAGAATTAGACAACTTTATCAAGATGCCGCTACAGCTTATTTAGATGGTTACCAAAATTATCCAAAAAGTAATAAAGCGCCGGTAAACCTTCTCAAATTAGGTGTTATGTTAGTTCAAATTGGCGAAAAAGAACAAGGTTGCTCTATGATTTTAGGGATAAAAGATCAATATCCACAGGCAAATCAGTCTGTTATTCAAAAAGCTGAGTATGAAAAGAAAAAATTCAATTGCGAGAAAAAAAGTTAAAAAAAAAAAGTTATTATTTAAAGATCCTAAAATTCTAAATTTTTACACAAAGTTTAAATCTATAATTTATAAAAATATTAAAGATAAAAGTTTTGCACTAGCAGTTTCTGGAGGCTCAGACAGTTTGTGTTTAGCTTATTTTACAAAAGTGTACGCATCTGAATTTGGTAATAAAATTCATGTTTTAATTGTAGATCATAATCTAAGAGAAGAATCTTACCAAGAAGCATTAAAAGTTAAAGCAATGTTAGGAAAAAGAAAAATATTAAGCAAAATTCTTAGCTGGAAAGGCAAAGTGCCAACAAGTAATATACAAAAAAAAGCCAGAGATATAAGATATACCATGTTATCTAATTATTGCTTGAAAAATAAAGTAAAATATTTAATTACCGCACATCATGGAGACGATCAAATTGAAAATTTTTTTATAAGATTATTAAGAGGAAGTGGATTGACTGGTTTATCATCAATGCCAGTAAAAGCAAAATATAATAACAATTTAAAAATTATAAGACCTTTTCTAAGCTTAGAAAAAAAGGATTTAAAATATGTAACTTTAAATTATTTTAAAACTTATATTAAGGATCCAACAAACAACGATGAAAAATTTTTACGCGTTAGGATAAGAAAATATAGAAAAAATATGGAAAAAGAAGGGCTAGATACAAGAAAAATTATCAAAACGGTAGACAACCTTGTCTCTGCTAATCAAGCCTTAAATTTTTATAAAAATAAAGCTTTACACAAACATGCATCTTTTGTGTCAAAAAATAAATGTTTAATAAATAAAAAAATATTTTCTGATGAAGCTGGAGAGATTGTTTTTAAATCTTTTTCCGATATTTTATCGCTTGTGTCAGGAACATATTATCCTCCAAGATCTAAAAAAGTTATAAATTTAATCAATCGAGTAAAAAAAAGTAAATTTACTAAATCTACTTTAGGAGGCTGCATTGTGGAGGAAAAAGATAATTTTATTTTAATTTCTAAAGAATTAAAAGTAAGAAAAGTGTCATATCAGCCACAAAAGTAACAGCTTTATTATAATAAAACGATAAAATGTCACTTGTTTACCTAAAAATAATGGTTATCTTAAATAGAGCATGAATTTAAAGAACTTAATGATGTGGAGTGTAATAATTCTACTTGTAGTAGGGCTTTTTCAATTATTCCAAAATCCAAAAAGTTCTATGGTTTCAGACAAAATGCCTTTCTCTGAATTTTTAAAAAACATTGATGATGGTAGAGTTGTCCAAGTGGAAATTAAGGGTAATGATATTCAAGGTATTTTATCAGATGGAACAGCTTTTAACACTTATGCTCCTAACGATCCAAATTTAGTAGAGAAGCTAGCTTCAAAAGGAGTAAGCATAACAGCTTCACCACTTGAAGACAAAATGCCTTCACTATTAGGAATTCTTCTCTCTTGGTTTCCAATGCTTTTACTTATTGGTGTATGGGTATTTTTTATGCGTCAAATGCAAGGTGGAAAAGGTGGGGCTATGGGATTTGGAAAATCTAAAGCAAAATTATTATCAGAAGCTAGAGGCATGGTAACATTTAACGATGTTGCCGGCATCGATGAAGCTAAAGAAGAAGTCGAAGAAATAGTAGAATTTTTAAGAGACCCGAAAAAGTTTAGAAGACTCGGAGGAAAAATTCCAAAAGGAGCACTTTTAATTGGACCGCCGGGAACAGGTAAAACTTTACTGGCAAGAGCAATAGCAGGAGAAGCTGATGTGCCTTTTTTTACAATTTCGGGATCAGATTTTGTTGAAATGTTTGTTGGTGTTGGTGCTGCAAGAGTTAGGGATATGATGGAGCAAGGAAAAAAGAATGCTCCATGTATAATTTTTATAGATGAGATCGATGCTGTTGGAAGAAGTAGAGGAGCCGGGCTTGGTGGGGGAAATGACGAAAGAGAGCAAACGTTAAATCAATTACTGGTCGAAATGGATGGTTTCGATACAAATGAAGGCGTAATAATAGTAGCTGCGACTAATAGACCAGATGTTTTAGATCCTGCTTTAATAAGACCTGGACGATTTGATAGACAGGTAGTTTTATCAAATCCTGATATTATAGGAAGAGAAGCTATTCTAAAAATTCATATTAAAAAAATTAACATTGGTCCTGATGTAAAATTAAGAACAATTGCTCGTGGAACTCCTGGATTTTCTGGAGCTGACCTGGCTAATTTAACGAATGAAGCTGCATTGTTAGCAGCCAGAAAAAATAAAAGAATTGTAACTATGGAAGATGTTGAGGAAGCCAAGGATAAAGTAATGATGGGGGCAGAAAGAAGATCTATGGTTATGACTGAAGATGACAAAAAATTAACTGCATATCATGAAGGTGGTCATGCAATCGTTGCTTTAAACGAACAAGCATCAGATCCTATACATAAGGCGACAATTATACCGAGGGGAAGAGCTTTAGGTCTAGTTTGGACGTTGCCAGAAAGAGATAAATATTCTCACACAAGAGAATATCTGGAAGCGAATATATCAAAGGCTATGGGTGGTAGAGTTTCTGAAGAAATGATTTTTGGTCACGCAAAAGTAACCTCAGGAGCTTCTTCTGATATTGAAATGGCTACTAAATTAGCAAAAGATATGGTTACAAAATATGGAATGAGTAAAGATCTTGGTCCATTAAGTTATGGAGCTAATGAGGACGAAATTTTTCTCGGAAAACAAATTACTAGACAAGAACATATGTCTGAGGAAACTGCAAAAAAGGTTGATTCAGAAGTTAAAAAAATCGTTGATGCGGGGTATCAAAGAGCAAAGAAAATTCTTACAGAAAAGTTAGAAGATTTACATAAATTAGCAAAAGCTCTCTTGATGTATGAAACACTAAGTGGAGAAGAAATAAAAAATTTAATTTTCAAGAATATTCAACCAAAAAGATCAACCGATGAAGATGATGACAAACACAAAGAAGTATCTTCGGCACTTGGCTCTTTAGGTTTAAAACCAAAACCTGCTACTTAATATTTTTAATGCGCGAATGTTACACAAGACCGTGTAATTTCTATTATGGAAATTACGCCAGAAGGCTTATTGCAAAGAAAAAATGTCTTCCTCTAGCTGGAAATCCAAACATAGCCTTTAATCAACTAGAAATTTTTCAAAGAAAAAAAAGAAAGATTATTAAAAGTAATTCATGTTCAATATTTGAAATTAATTCATTAAGTAAGGAAAAAAAAACTGTAATCAAGGCTGACTTAAAAAAAATAACTTCCAAAAGAAAAAATATTCGAGGTTTAAAATTTAATAGTACCCAAATTATGGGTATTCTTAACGTAACACCTGATAGTTTTTCTGATGGCGGATTATTCCTTGAAGAATCAAAGGCATACGATCAAGTTAAGCTAATGATAGGGAGCGGTGCAACAATTATAGATATTGGAGGCGAGTCAACTCGACCAGGTTCAAAAACTATAAGTGATCAAGATGAGTGGAATAGAATAAAAAATATTGTTATTAAATTTAAAAAAAATTTTCCCAATATACCTTTATCTTTAGATACAAGAAAATCATATGTGATGCGAAAGGGTATCGAACAAGGTGTTGATATTATTAACGATGTATCTAGTTTAAATTTTGATAACAAATCTTTTGATGTTATTAATTCAAAAAATATTCCTTTTATTTTGCATCATATGCAAGGGACACCAGATATTATGCAAAAAAATCCTAAGTATAATGATGCTTTATTAGATATTTTTGACTTTTTTGAAGAAAAAATTAATTTTTGTATAAAAAAAAATTTTAAAAAAGAATTTATTTTAATAGACCCTGGAATAGGTTTTGGAAAAAACTTAGAACATAACCTAAGAATTATGTCTAAAATTTCCACATTTCATAGTTTGGGATGTCCAATATTAATTGGGACCTCAAGGAAAAAATTTATAGAACATATAGTAACAAAATTTGATACCCCAGATCGAACTGGTGGCACATTAGCATCAGTGCTATATGGACTTTTGCAGGGAGTTCAGTTATTCAGAGTTCACAATGTTAAAGAAATTAATCAAGGAATATTAGTTTTCAATAAAATTTTAAATACAAATTAATTCATGAGCAATAAATATTTTGGAACGGACGGTATAAGAGGTACCGTCAACCAAGGCAATATTACGGGAGAAAAATTTTTTAAGTTTGGATTAGCTGCAGGAACTTATTTTAAAAACCAAAAAAAAACTAAGCAAATAGCAATAATTGCCAAAGATACAAGATTATCTGGTTATACATTAGAACCGGCTTTGGTATC
>Ga0207963_1000898_pt1 | contig 15871 bp, 17 predicted proteins | sample Knorr_S15_td_NAD_FD_185604 | JGI IMG/M metagenome (GOLD analysis project Ga0207963, IMG submission 185604) | Marine microbial communities from Southern Atlantic Ocean transect - Knorr_S15_td_NADW_ad_2500m_LV_A (SPAdes) (version 2) | ecosystem: Environmental > Aquatic > Marine > Oceanic | place...
ACCACGGATACATGCTGTAAGATCCCCAGCCGTTGCTCTGCATGACGATGTTGACATTGGCTGGGTTGTAGCCTTCAACGAAGGCGTCGCCGAGTTGGGATAGCGAGATCTGGTCACCGAAATCGCCACCGTCTTCGCTCGAGTTGTTGAGTGTGCCCGGCTTCTCACCCTCCTCCCCTTCCTCCTCGTCTTGGACGTCGGGGAAGGCTTCGTCGACCCAGATTATCTCGTCGAGGGCGAAATCGATTCCAGATGGGTTGTAGATCGAGTTGATCAGTTCGATTCCAGTGGCGATGGAGGTCTCGTTGGAGAGCCAGTCGACCCCGTCGTTGTCTCGATAGACGAATATGGTGATGGAGAGTCGTTTCACTGGGCCCGTCTCGCAGTCTAGTCCCGGGTAGGGCGAGTCCTCGGTGATTTCTACCCAGTATCCCTGCTCATCGCAGCCTTCCGGCCCCGCCTCGCCGCCGAGGCAGCCCGAGAGAACGGGTGCGACGAGAATCAGCACGAGCAAGGCGGCAGCTCTTCGCATGAGCCTGACTAGGGGTGGTAGGGCTAAACCCTTGCTGGCCCGGCTTCAGTTGCTGGAGCTGGGCATGAACGGGATGAGTTTGCGCGCCAGCGCCTCGACGTTTCGGGTCTGGATCCACACGGTCCCGCTTCCGTTGAACTCGAGGACGATCCCCTCACCTCCCAGCCAGGCGGAGCCTATGCCACCGACCTTGGATGCTCTGTAACTGAGTCCCTCGGTGAAGGCGACGACATGGCCGTTGTCGACCACAACCGGGCTGTCAGGGCTCACTTCGATTTCCTTGACAGCCCCGTAGGAGGTGTAGAATACCTGACCCGGGCCACCCTGTGAGAAGGCCCGCAGGAAGAACGCTCCCTCCCTGGAGAAAAGGGCCTTCGCCCCTTGGAACTTGGTATCGGTCTCGACATTGGGCGAGCAGGCCATGAAGGCACCTCCCTGCATCATCAGGTTCCGTCCCGGGGCGAGGTCGAAGGTTGTGATGTCTCCTGGATTGGCGGGGGCCATAGAGACCCAGCCACCGCTTGGACCGGCGGTGTAGGTGTTGACGAAGAAAGACTCACCGCCGACTATCGATTTGAACATCCCCTTGAGTAGGCCGCCGGACATCCCGGTCTTCATGTTCACACCTCTCGATTGGGCTACCATGGCACCGGGCTCCACCTTGATCTGCTCTCCCGGGCCAAGGTGGGCGGTCATCAGCGTAAATGCTGGTTGGAACTCGTATTCTACGTCCATGAGGCCGCTCTGACTGTTTAGTTTTTCAATTGAACGCATATATCGTCAGGTAACGCATTTCGCGCTGAGGACGCTAATCGTCTCTCCATCGGCGTTTTTCATCCATGCCTCCACTACATCACCCTCGTGCATAGGCCCAACGCCCTTCGGAGTACCTGTCCAGACCAAATCGCCCGGAGACAATTCGTACCAGCCCTTGAGGTGGCTGAGAATCGACTCGACAGAGTGCACCATCAGCTCGGTCGAGGCCTGCTGCCTCACCTCGCCGTTGACCGACATCCCGATCTCGACCGGTCGAGAATCCCAAGCCGTCCAGGTCCCGAGCACTCCCGAGCCTGCGAAGCCCTTGCCCTCGAGCCAGGGCCAGCCCTCGTGCTTGGCATGTGTCTGACGAGTCCTGTTGGTGGTGTCGTTGCCCACGCACATCTCGACTGGCTCGAGGTTATCACCGAGGCGGATGACCAACTCGACCTCGTGGTCGATGTGATCCTCGGCCGAGCTCAGGGCAATCACGTTGTTCCCGTCCGCGTCTGCCTCGACGAGAGCGGTCGGCGGCATCAGGAAGAAGCGGGGGTAGTCGGTGATGTCCCCGTAGATCTCCTTGGCGTGCCCCACGTAGTTGCGGAAAACAGCCCAGCCGACGCCCACGGCTCCGCCAGCGAACACAGCACCATTAGCACATCGATGCCAATCACCCTCCGAGGGTTGAAGGCTCTCCCTCCGACCAAAGCGCTCGATGGCCGAGGACCCGTACCGCGTTCTGGGCGTTTCTCCCGACGCGACAGACGCGGAAATCAAGCGGGCCTACCGCAAACTCGCCCGGCAGTACCACCCCGACCGCAACCCGGGTGACGCAGCGGCCGAGGAACGGTTCAAGGCGATTCAGGCTGCCTACGAGGCCGTAGGAACGGCCGAGGCGCGCAGGGAGAACGACCAGCGCGGCCGGATGGAGGAGATGTTCGGAGGCGGAGGCATCCAGGGCAACCCGGTCGGAGGGGGCTTCGGAGGAGTCGACCTAGGCGACATCATCTCGCAGTTCATGGGTGGACGGGGGACATCGACTCCTGGCTTTGATTTCAGGTTCTCTCAGGGCTTTGGAGGCAGGCAGACCCAGCAGCCAAAGAGCGAGCCCGCGGAGCCATCTCGGGGAGCGGACATCGAGGCTGGACTCGACGTCTCGCTCGAGCAGGCCTCGGGCGGTACCCAGGTCAAGTTCAGCCACCGCAGACTGAAGCGCTGCGACAAGTGCAAAGGCTCGAGTTTCGGCACCTCGAAGCGCTGCGCTCCGTGCAACGGCACAGGGGTCCAGACCAAGGGAAGCACACTCGCGGTGAAGGTGCCCCCGAACGCTAGCCACGGGCAACTGCTCCGACTGAAGGGAATGGGCCACGAGCACCCGCAGGGCGAGCCGGGGGACCTGCTTATCACCCTGAGGCTCGACGCCGAGGAGGGCCGCCGCTGGGAGGACGGCAGGCTGGTCCAAGAGGTCCCCATTCCCATCACCACACTGTTGCTCGGCGGCAAGGTCAGAATCAGCACTCCTGTCGGCAAACGGGTGCAGATCGACGTGCCAGAGGGGACCCGGGTAGGCGACCGCCGGCGACTGCAGGGCCACGGCCACTCAGGGGGCCCTCTGGACATCGAATTCACGCTCGCTGAGCCAGACAAACTGACCAAGTCCCAGCGCGACGCCTTAGAGAGCCTGCGGGACAGCGGCCTGTGACCGCGGAGCCATCCACGGAAGGATTGAAGCCAGCGATTCAGAGGCTCGCGGGTGGAGCAGGTGCGCGACTTCAGCAAGCTCGCCGGGCTTCTGCTCGAGCGGCGCCCACAGGTGCACATCACCATCCTGCTGGTCTCGCTACTGATGATTCCCGGAATGCTCGCCAGCCTGACTCCGATAGACATCGAGTCCTACGACATGGAATCCCCCGAACTTACTGCTTACAAGGTGCTCAACGAGGAATTCGCCTCCGCTGAGGTGATGTACGGGATGATGGTGTCGATTCGCGACCCAACGCATTATTCGAGCGGTCCCGAAGCCCCTCACCGCGACGCTGATGGGAACGTCCTGACGGAACAGCTCCCCCAGATTGAGGAGAGGATTGCCTATCCCGGGGACAATGCCGGACTGGTCGGTGAAGGAGTTCCCATCGGTGGTATACTGAACCTCACGGTTCTGCGTGAGATTGACGGGAAGGCCGCTGAGATACGCGCCGACCCCATCTCAGAGTTCTCCCGCCCCATGGTCAGCGAACTGACGGGAGAGGGGAGCGATGGGGTGCTGGCTCTGCCGGACCAGTTCCGCTCGTTCATGTCCAATCGCTCTATGCTGACTCGCGACACGGTGAACGAGTTCGGGCAATTCGTGCATGCCCGAACCAATTGGACCGACTGCTGGCCGCTGGAGTGCCTCGAGTTCGATGACCCGGGAATCACCCAGTCCCACATCGACCTCGCAGCCCATCGCATGATCGCCTCGAGCGAAGGCGTCTTCATGCGCTGGATGTCCACTGACCGGGGATTCACCTCCGACCCCAGCAGCCCGGTCATTGGCCCGATCGGTGGTAGGATTACCGAGGACGGTACCTTCGAGGGTGCGGAATGGGGACCGGGTCGTTGGTCGGCCTCTACGACTTGGATGCTCCTGCAAGTCAGCCGCGACGCGATGGAGGAGAGCGGTTTCACCTATTCCTGGAGCGACGCCAGATCGGAGCCGGATGGCTGGTCATATCATGGCCTGCAGCTTCTCACGACGCCCCCTCACCGAACCACAGAGGAGTGCAGGGCGCTAGTGGAGGGAGGAGGAGCCCCCTGTGCGGCCGAGTGGGCCATAGTCGCGCTCGAGGAGAATATCCGAACCACCGACCAGTTGACCGTTTCGATGATAATCGGCGAGGGGATCAACGTCGAAGTCAACCGAGAGCTCCAGGAATCCGCGATTCTGCTTGCCGGGATGGCCATAGCGATACTCGTGCTGCTTTGGTTCAGCCTCCGACGCCTCTCCGACGTGGCAATCGTCGGCGCCACCTTGGTATTCAGCCTCCTGTGGATGCAGGGCCTTATTGGCTGGGGCATAATCGCCGGAAGCGAATTCGACCTCAAGATCATCAGCCGCAGCCAGTTCTCCATTCTGCTACCGATACTGATATTGGCTCTCGGTATCGATGATAGCCTCCACGCGCTTCACCGATACAAGGAGGAGAGACGGAACGGCAAGCCTCCCGAGGACGCCGCCCGCGTCTCGCTCACGCGCGTCGGCCGCGCGATAATGCTCACCTCGTTCACCACCATGGCGGCCTTCGCCGCCAACTTCACGTCGGAAATACCGGCCCTGCGCTCGTTCGGCTTGGAAGCGGCGTTCGGCGTAGGCTCCGCGTTCATCCTCACAGGGCTCTGGGCTCCGATCATCAGGTTGGACTGGGATTTATGGATCTTGAAGCGCGGTGAACTTGGAGAGGAGGACGGGACCACTTTGCACATGGTTCGGGAGGAATGGCTCGCAGAGGTCGCGGGAACCTCCTCGAAGAAGTCCTCGCTCATCTTGGCTGCTGTATTGGTCCTCTCAGCGCTGGCCATGCCGATGATGCTCGGTCTCGAGGGCGATTTCAAAGTCGAGGACTTCTTGGACGGTGAGAGCGATTTCGCCCAAGGCGTCGAGATAGTCAACACGCGGTTCACGGACGAAGGGGAGCCTGCTGCCATCGTCATCGAGGGCGACATGCTCGACCCAAGGGTGTACGCGGCGATCGGCGCCACCAGGGAGAACATGCTAGATGCCTCTGCGGACGACCCCCAGAGATTCACTCGCACTCCTCTGGGGGTGCCGGAGTTGCACGGCGTGGACGAGCTCGCTCTGTTCGCGATGGCCAGCATGGGGGCGAATGCCACGCCCTTCATCGAAGCGGGTTGGGCTTCTGAATCGAACAGCGGTTGCGCTATCACCTCCAACGGCCTGCCTGAGACTACAGACCGAGACTGCCTGAGGTTCCTGTACGGCTTCCTGTTCACACACGGCATCCCTGAGGGAGGGCTCATCCCGCACATTCCAGCCAGCATAATCGCGTTGTACATCCTGCCCTCATGCGAGTTGGACCCACAGGCAGTCCACCTCTGTTCTGACGGCAGCGGTCCGAGTTACGAGCGGATGACCCTGCGCTGGGGTGTCAGCGACGCCGAGAAGTTCAACTTGGTCGAATTGACTCTGGCGGAGCTCGAGAGGGACATGTCTCCGTTCCAGGAGTTGGCCGGTCAGGACATCTCGCTCCGTGTGCCCGTCAGTGAGGCCAGTGAGGAGTTTCCAGTCACGTGGGCGATGCCGACGGGTGATCCTGTGACCCGGTACGTCGCCGCCTCGAGCATGCAGAACGAGCTGCAAGGGACCCTGATGCTCGGAGTCGTGTTCTGCCTGATTACGCTGTGGTGGGGATTCAGGAGGGTTGGCGCCAGTTTGAACTCGTACTCAAAGCGCGAACTCGTTCTCTCTCTGCCGGTCATCGCAGGCATTGCCTACTTTGTTCTCTGGTCGACCGGCTCCGCGACCATCTGTGCCGTGATCACTGTCTGGCTACTGCTCAATGCCGGTCTCTGGGGGACTCGTGCGCTCAGTATGGCGATGGTCACCACCACCCCCATCATCGTAGTGGTCATCTGGCTCTACGCGATCATCTACCTAGCCGGATACGGGCTCAACATGGTCACCGTCGCCATCGCGGCGATGTCTCTCGGGGTCGGTATCGATTACGTCATACACGTCGTCGAGCGCTACCGTGAGGAACGCTCGCGCGGTGCGAGCTCAGAGATGGCGGTTCGCGCCATTGGCGGAGCCGCGGGGCTGGCGCTGTTCGGCTCCGCCGTATCCGACGTGACTGGATTCCTCATCATAGCCCAGTCGCCGATGGGCTTCTTCTCATCCTTCGGCCTGTTCTGCGCCGCGATGATCGGCCTCTCTCTACTCGCGGGCCTAGTGCTCACGCCGGCGTTGCTGAGCACCATCAACAGACATCCGTCCAACAACTCAGTCTGAGTTGTCGAGCACCGAGAACTTGGAAAACTCCCTTCCCACCCATTGCGAGTGCGCGTCAGTCATCATACCCCCCCCGGCTAAGAACGGATCAGACACCTGATTGACGAGGCACTGAAACCACAGTTAAAACCACCCGAGGCACAAGCCGTTCTCATGGGGGGACGCGAGTCGCTGACCGACCTCGAACGCGGCGATGAGGACTGCGTACTCCGATTCGCCGACGGCGCGGCCTTCACAGTCAGTTACCTTGCTATTCGATGTCGCTGCCAGTGCGCCAAGTGCAAGCCCCGTCAGGAGAACGAGCAGAGGCTGCTCGAGTTCGAGGAGGAGGTCGCGAGGCTTCGGGTGGAGAAGCCCAAGGCCGAGCCGGTTGGCCACTATGGAATCATCTTCGATTGGCGGACTGGATGCTCCAGTGGAATACACTCCTTCAGCCATCTGAGAAGAGTTGCGGAAGAACTGGGAATCTCGCTCTGAACCACATATTCCCAGCCCGAAGAGGTCAAAGGTGAGCCTTCGGTCGCGTCTTCATCGGAGACACGGGTTCCCCCCGTGGCTTCGGTGGTGATCCGATGAATTGGGATGGTCCTGATACAGGCGAGCCGAAGCTCGACGAGGAGGATGAGTGGCAACTCTACGCCAGCGCCGGGTACGCCTCTGCAGAAGTCGTCACCGAGACTGAGGGGATCGAAGAGGAGGAGCATGAGGAGGCCTGGTTCGACGGCGACGACCTAGAGCTCAACGGCGCCCCGATCGACTGGGACGCACCTCCTTGCCCGGCCCCGCTCGGGATTGCCCACATCATCAGGATAGGAGCATGCGACCACTGCCTGCACAGGTTGGCCGGCCGCAGGACCGAGCTCCCTGGAGCGCGGGGGGGCGAGGAGATTCGCATTGAGGCTCTCGCCAGAGATGCAGAGCTGGCTAAGTTCGAGACCCCTGACCTGTGCCCCTTGTGCGAGGACCTGTTCGACGACGTCGGCAACATCGTCAGCAGAGTCGTCGAGTCCACCGAGGGAATCGAGCATTCCACCATCCAGTTCGGAATCCACCTGCCCAAGGACCTGATACAGGAGGAGGACCGCATCCGCAGCAGGCACGGAGCGCCGGCTTCGAGGCCTCTCAAGGCGGCCTTCGTCGACGCCATTCAGAACGAGTTATCCGGGCACACGCCCAATGTCAAGTTCATCAAGGAGAGGCCTGACCTTATGATACTGGTCGACGGCCTGACCTTGCGTGTCGACGTCGATGTAAGACCGGTCTTCCTCTATAGCAGGTACCGCAAGCTCAGTCGGGAGATTCCGCAGACCCGCTGGCCGTGCAGAGCATGCAGGGGCAGGGCAGACGGTTGCGAATCCTGCGAGGGGACTGGACTCCAGTACCTCCACTCCGTGCAGGACCTCATCGGCGAGCCCCTTCGCATCGCTCTCAACGCCGAGGACACTTCCTTCCATGGCATGGGCAGGGAAGACATCGACGTCAGGTGCCTCGGCTCGGGCCGTCCCTTCGTCTTGGAGATCAAGAATCCGAAGATTCGCGAGACCGACTTAGACAAACTCGTCTCGGCGGTCAATGAGAGCGCCGACGGCAAGGTCGAGATCGACTCGCTGAGGTGGTCCAAGCGGGGTGATGTGAGAAAGGTCAAGGAGACCCGCTCCGAGAAGACCTACACCATCCGATTGAAGGTCGACGACATCCCCGATGAGAACACCGTCGTCAAGTCCATCTTGAGCCTCTCTGGGGTCGTGTTGGAGCAGGAGACCCCCAAGAGGGTCTCTCACCGCAGGGCGGCGAAGACCCGGAAGAGGAGGATAGTCTCCATCAGCGATGTGTTCGTCGAGGGCGACGAGGTCCAGATGACGCTGCGCTGCGAGGCGGGGACCTACATCAAGGAACTCGTACACTCGGACGAGGGCAGGACCGTCCCATCGGTGAGCGGCGCGCTTGAGAGGGAATGCGAGGTCCTGTGGCTCGATGTCGAGGAGATTCACGCTGACTGAGCCCTGAACCTCATCCGAGCCCTTAAGAGGAATCGGTAGGTCGAACGCTTCCGCGACCTACGGTCGAAAGGTGATTTGATGGCTAAGAGAGCACACGGCACACGCCAAGGCACTCGCAGCATTCTCAAGAAGAAGAAGGCCGAGCGCAGCCGCGTTTTCATCAACCGAGTGATGCACCCCTACGCCGATGGCGACAGCGTCGCGATCGTGCTTGATGGAGCCCAACAGAAGGGAATGCCGCACCGACGCTTCCAAGGCAAGACAGGAGTCATCTCCGGGACCCAGGGACGAGCATACATCGTCACCATCTCCGACGGAAACATGCAGAAGACGATAGTGGCCCGCCCCGAGCACCTCAGACCGATCGAGTGATTCAGATGGCAGAACGCGAGTACGTCGATTTCGCCACCGTCCGCGACTTGCTGCTGGACGCCAACGAGCGCCGAGGCGACCTGTCATACGAGCAGAAGATGGCCCTTGGTCACGCCGAGTGGGCAGCCAGTGAGAACCGTGGGGGGATCAAGACCGATAAGGAGGTCTTCCGCGGGCTGCGCGACGCCCTCATGGAAAACGAAAAACTCTCCGCGCATCCCGAGATATGTGCCAAGCTGGCAGAACTCCACCCCATGGTCGTAGCGGATGTGAGAGTGGTCGTCGCAAGCAAGAGAATCGCGATGGACACACCTGAAATCGAGGAGATCATCACTATCATCCGACGGCACGTGCTCTGAACCGTCATTCTGACGTTTTTCCGCAACAATTCCATTCAAGGGGGGGGACCGCTCTGAATAAACGAGGGATATGCAACCTGGAGGCCAGAGCGAGCCAGACGAGGACGGCCCCGGGCTGTTCGACTCCGAGATTCACGTCAGGATCCTAGACGTGCAGGAGAGGCGGCCATTCGGACATGAGGTTCACGGCCTGAGCGAGCCCTCCTTGCTTCTGGTTCGAGCGAGGGTCAACGACCTCGGGGGACTATCGAGCGGCTCCATGGTCAAGGTCGACTCTGACAGCCTCGGGCCGTTGTCTGAGATCAGGCATCGCGACCTCTCTGCGGCTGCCAACGGTGAGTTGACCGAGGCAATCATGGATGTGATTTCGGAGGATTCCGAGAGGCATCTGGGCTTCTACAACCGCGCCAACAACCTCTCACTCAAGATGCACGCCTTCCAATTGCTGCCGGGCATCGGCAAGGCGAAGGCGCTGCAGATGGTCCAGCTTCGTGGAGTGGTCGGTTGGAGCAACTTCGAGAAGGTCGACGAGGCTTGCGGCATCGACTCAGCCAGACTGCTCGCAGAGCGTTATGTCAAGGAGATGGAAGACGCAGCCCAATCGCCCCGTCTACTCGACCTGCTGGTTCGCTCCGAGATGTGATTCGGGGTCGGGCCATGGATGACTTGGACACGCGTCTCCTAGTCGACCTTCTGCGAGACAGGATTCGGCCGAACAGGTCCCTCGGACAGCATTTCCTAGTCGATGACGCGGTTATCTCCCGCTCGGTGGCCTTGGCTTCCTGCGCGAACCCCCTCGGTTCGGACTCGCATGTGCTTGAGATAGGGCCGGGACCCGGCTCTCTCACACTGGCGCTTCTGAGGACCGGGGCTAGGGTGACCGCGTTCGAGGTGGACGGCGAGGCCGTCTCCCACTTGCAGCGCGTCTTCGGAGACGCTGACGGCCACCTTGACCTCCATCAGGCCGACGCGTTGGAGGGCGACTGGCCTGCTGACGTAACTCACATGGTGGCCAATCTCCCCTATCAGATATCCAGCCCCGTCTTGGAGAGGATACAAAGGCATCACGCCAAGCATCCAATGGCGGCGGTCGTACTGCTCCTGCAGGAGGAGTTCGCAGAGAGGATGGCCATCGGCAGGAACCATGCAGCTCTGAGTCCACTCGGCCTCTCTCTCTGGCTGGATTTCGACGTAGAGTTGGATGCGAAGGTGCCCCCGCACTCGTTCAGCCCCTCCCCCAGCGTGAGCTCCCGTCTGGTCTTGCTGCGCCCGGTGGACAGGGAGCCCGGGATCGACCGCAGGATGTTCAGGGCCATTACCCAGCACTGCTTCGCTAACAGGCGGCGGAAGTTGCGGACCCTACTGTCCAAGCCGCCAAGCCGCCTGAGCCGGATCAAGGGCTGGCACAGGCAGCGCTGGGCCGAAGCTGTCGACACTTTCATCCAGGCTGCTCCAGAGGGTCTCCCGGAGGGCTGGCTGGATCTGCGACCAGAGAATCTGGAGACATCCAACTGGGTCTCTCTCACGAAGGCAATTTCGTCGAATTGAACCGATTTGCTAGGGTTTTGACCACGCCTTGATAGAGCACCCTCGGCTCGGCGGGTCAGGGTGGCGAGCACGCGACGGGCCCGAACTAGGATGAGTACTCATGGCGAAGAAGGACACCTATCTCGCGCTGCTTCGACGCGGCATCGACGAGAACACGGCTCACATCCTTTCCGACAGCGGCGTCAAGGTCGGCGATCTGAAGAAACTGGACGTTGAGACGCTCGTCAACAACTACGGCCTGAAGAGGCGGATAGCGAAGTCTGTCTTGGACGCAGTACGCTCAGGCCCGCGTGACTCGAGCCAGCAGAGATTCCTCGCCGACGTCCTCTCCGGCCGCGGCAAGAAGAAGGTCGACAAGATCGAGGAGCAGCGCTTCAAGCGGGAGCAGAAGGACCTGCACGCGGAACTGCTCGAGAAGAAGGAACAGCTCAGGATAGCCAGAGTCGAGTCATTCCGCAACAAGAAACTGGTCATGAACCGCCTAGGCAAGTCCATCGAGCTCATCGTCAAGCTGGAGAACACCTTCGATGAGGAATCCAAGGACGAGCAGCGCTCCAAACTGCGAGACCAACTCGAGACCAGAGGACTCGAGGCCGCCAGGGACCACGAGATGCTCGAACTGGTCGGGACACCGCAGGACATCGTCGACTTCCGTCGGAAGATAGCACCGACGCTCTGCCTCCATGCATGCCCCTCGTGCGGAGAGGAAATGGACCCACGGGGCGGCAATGTCGTCGAGGACATGAGCGATTTCATGCTGGTTTGCTGGGAGTGCGAGGAGGAATTCAGAGCGCCAATGGCCCAAATCGTCGAAGATTGGTTGGACAACGGCTCCAGAATCAAGATCGACCCGAAGAAGAAGCCCCGCCTGCCGGTCGCAAGGCTGCCGAAGAAAAAGGACACGCCTTCGGTGACCGACTTGATGATCCGCGACCTCGAGTCGACCGGAGCCACGGCAGAGGAGCTCGAGGCAGCCGTGCAGTCGAGCAAGCTCTCCGGCGTGCTGATGAGCATAGAGGACTGGATCGACCAGACGATAGCCGCCAAGGGTTACGTCCAGGCGCAGGAGCACCGCGAGGAGTTCATCATCGCCACAGGCGCGGGTGCTACGAAGTTCAACAAGTGGATGAAGAAGGCTGGACTGGTTTTCAACAAGCAGACTGGCAGATGGACACGTTGGGAAGACCGCTGAGGCAGGTCCATGGCGGCCGAGACCCCCGTCATCCGGTTCTTCCGAGGCTCGAAGCCGCTGGGAACGGCCCGAATCGTGCCTGACACGCCGATTGTGGAGATAGCGGAACTCGCAGGCGTCGAGATTCCCACCAACTGCACCGCGGGGAACTGTGGGACCTGTCTCGTCAGGCTGGTTAGAGGCCGAGTCGACCTTCCCGAAGAGCTCCCGCCGGGACTGGACGATGATGTCGTGGCTGAAGGCGGCATCCTGACATGCTGCCTGTACCCTACAGGATCATGCGACATCGACGTGATTCCCCCGTTGTAGGTGAGTGAATGGTGGATTGGAGCGATCCCGAGTTCCAGAAGAGCCTGATAATCTCGATAATCGGCTTGAGCGCGGGCATCTGGTGGATATCTGGCAGGATTCGGGCCAAGTTGGCTGAAGTCGAGGAGAGAAGGGCTAGGAGATGGCATGAAACCGATGAAATCTCGGACGAATGACGGGTTTTGTTAATAATTATTAAAAAATACCAGTTAATCACTCGTTCACAGCCGCAGTCCATCGTTCTGCCTGTGGCACTCCAACCACCTCAATATGGCATCCCAGGATGCCTTTCTGCGAAGTCACCTCGTTTCTCAGTCTTATCAGGTCATCGAGGCAGCACGGGCAGTGGGGATGAGGTGGTTTGACCCACAATTCCACTATTCCGGCCTCGTCGACCTCGACCCCTTTCAGAACCGACTCGTCGGTGATCGGCTTGCCGTGCGGCTCGTTGCGACCCCTCAGCACTCTCGCGAGCCTCATCTGAGCCGTTTGCCTCGCCTTGGTCACAGTCCCAGAACCTCCGAAAGCCACGCCTTAGCGGCATCAACATCGGGCAGATCAGCGACCTCAGCACCCTCTCTGCGGTGATCCAGCCTCCTTCCAGCGAGCTCGGAGGCCCAGCCTCCGGTGCTCGACATCGTGGCTACCGGCTTTTCGATCTGCCACGCGAAGGCGATTTCAGAGAGTGTGCCAGAGCCCCCTCTGACCCCGATGCAGGCATCGCCTGCGCGAGCCACCAGCATGTTCCTGAACAGCCCGAGACCGGTAGGGATGACCACGTCGATGTGCGGATTGGCTGAATCAGGGTCCTCCATAGGCAGGATCCCGATGGTGTCTCCACTCTGGTATGACTGGCTGCTCTGTGCGCCCCTGCAGACCGCCGTCATCGAACCGCCGAGCCCTCCGCAGGCCACTCTGCAGCCCAAATCGACGATGGCTCTGCCCAGATCCTCGCACAGAGCCTCGACCTCGGGGACCTCGGAGAGGTCGTTCGAGCCGAATACGGAGACTATCGGCTTCCTCATGCTACCACTCCGTGAGTATCGGGAACGACTTCCCCATCGTCAGGCACTCCATGCCATCGCTCGTTCGAACCCAGCTGTCTTCTGTCCCGATGGCACCCTCAGGGTAAATCACCTTAGGCTCGATCGCCATTGTGCCGCCTACCTGCAGAGGCCGATCGAAGCCTCGAGCCACCACCGGGGTCTCGTCGAGCTCGAGCCCGATCGAGTGGCCTAGGAACTTGGCTTGGTCGGGTGGCATGCCCATCAGGTGCTCGCCGTGCCCCATCTCGGTAACAAGCGAACTGCCAGCATCCCAAACAGCCGAGCAGTCATCGCCTTTTCCGAGGCTGTCGACGACTAGGTCGCGTACCTGCGCCATGTCATCGAGCCTTTGCATCCACTCGTCAGACAGCCGCCCGGCGCTGAACATGCGTGTGCAGTCTGAGACGTATCCCCGGTGTAAGTGAACGATGTCGACCAGCACCGGCTCACCCTCGGCAACCCTAGCGAAGCCCGCGCCGAGGGAGGAGATAGGACTCGCTCCCAGACCAGCCACTGCAGAGTCGAAGTACGAGGGCACAGCGCCCGAGCGGCCAGCGGCGATGACGACCCTGTCGCAATCCATCGGCCACTTGCGCATCCTTATGCGGCCGCCGAAGCCTGCCGCCCTGCTGACCTCATCGGCGGCGCCGGCCATCTCAATCTCAGTGAGCCCAAGCCCCCCTCGGTCGCGGATAGCCTCGAACATCATCCGGTTGATCTCACCGCTCCCGCGGTGCATCTCGAGCTCCCAGGCTGACTTGGTCTCCCTGAGGGTGAACAGCAGTCCTGTACAATCGGAGCTCTGCCCTTCGAGCCCACTCATCTTGGATGTGAGGAAGGACCAACGCTTCTGTGGGACCTTGCCTGCGAGCAATCCGGGTGCTTGAGTGCAACCAGCAGCCCGCAACGAGTCCTCGAAGTCCCCCATACTCGGGTGACCCTCGATGGCATGGGGCGAATCCCCTCCCCCTGCCTCGAAGCGAGCCCGCTTCAATGAACGCCTCACCCATTGCGTACTCCCGATGCCAGAGTCATCTGCACCGACTAGAAACAGAGAGTTCTGACGCCCGCCGGTGAGCCAGTAGAGCTCTACCGGATCATCGACTAGGACGGATTCGTGGCCGGCTTCGGCGAGTGCCGCAGACAGCCTGCCCTGCCTGTTCTCCAATTCCGAGACTGGCACCCGCCAGTCCTCTCCGTCGGGGCCAGTCAGACGCTCGGCATCCCAACTCATGCGGCTGCTTCGAGCGCCACCCGTGAAAGGCATTGTGGGGCCACGCGGAGCGTGTTCGCCACCCACAACGGCCATAGAGGGACCGCTAGTGCCGCCAATCGTGACAACCGTCCTGTCGCTGGACGACGTCCGCCTCACGGGACGGACTGTGCTCTATCGAGTAGACGTAAATTCGCCCCTCGAACCGTCCACTGGGGCCTTTCTCGATGACAGCAGACTACGCTCTATCCTCGAGACTCTGAAGGGTCTCTCAGACGCCAAGGTAGTGATCATGGGGCACCAGTCGAGACCAGGCAAGGACGACTTTACTGGCATGGAGGGTCACTGCGACCGACTCTCGCGCCTTCTCGGGCAGCAGATACGCTTCGTTGCCGATGTCTGTGGCGACGATGCCATCGATGCCATCGAGGAGATGCAGCCCGGCGAGAAGATATTCCTCGACAATGTTCGCCTCCATTCCGAGGAGTACGGCCCAGGGAAGGTCAGCTTCGAGGCGGAACCAACCTCCGAGATTGTTACCCGCCTGTCAGCCGTCGCCGACGTGTACGTCTCTGACGCCTTCGGCGCAGCCCATCGAAACTCGCCTTCCCTCACCGGCTTCGCCGAGGAGATGCCCTGTATCGCAGGCCGCCTGATGAACAGGGAGATCAGGGCCCTTGGCTTGGCCGTGGACGACCCTCCCCGACCCTACGTGGCGATTCTGGGAGGGGCGAAGTGCGACGACTCGCTGAGGGTCGCACTCAACCTCATCGAGCGCGGCGTCGTAGACTGCATCCCGATGGTGGGAGTGGTCGGCAACCTGATGCTGTGGGCTAGCGGTCACGACATAGGCGAGAGGAACAAGGAGTTCATCCGGAGCACGATGGGAGAGGCCTTCGACGAGACCTGGCAGATGGCCCAGCAACTAGCGAACGACCATTCCAAGATGCTCTTCCTCCCCAGTGACCTAGCGGTGGAAATCGATGGGAAACGGCATCCCATAGGAGTCGACGAACTTCCCACTGAGCATTCGATATACGACATAGGCTTCCAGACCCTGATGGAACTACGACCACTGATGTTAGACGCCAAATGCATCCTGTGGAACGGGCCGGCCTCATTCTTCGAGTACCCTGAGTTCGCCATCGGAACCATCGAGATCCTCAACATGTGCGCCGAGGCCACAGGTGTGACCATCGTCGGAGGGGGCCACACCAGCGCTCTGGTCAACCAGCGTGGCCTGTCTAGGGAAATCAGCCACAACAGCACCGGGGGGGGTTCGGTGCTGGGCATGCTCTCGGGCGAGCCGATGCCGGTGATCGACGCGCTCGCGCGCTCGAACGACAAGTACAGGCCCCTTCTCGGTGCACTAGAGCTGGAATCGATTGATTGAGAGCCACTGGGGAGAATCGAACTCCCGACCTCTTGATTACGAATCAAGTGCTCTACCAGCTAAGCTACAGTGGCGTCAACGCAACCAACTGAGCCATTCGCATAAGAGAATCGGTGCCGCAGACAATGCTAAGTCAGCAAGCATAC
>Ga0207963_1000907_pt1 | contig 15827 bp, 6 predicted proteins | sample Knorr_S15_td_NAD_FD_185604 | JGI IMG/M metagenome (GOLD analysis project Ga0207963, IMG submission 185604) | Marine microbial communities from Southern Atlantic Ocean transect - Knorr_S15_td_NADW_ad_2500m_LV_A (SPAdes) (version 2) | ecosystem: Environmental > Aquatic > Marine > Oceanic | place...
AGAAAGTCCGGTAGCCGAGTGAGGTCCGATGTTTTCTCTTCGACGTGGACGCAGACAGGCAGTGTGGGCAGGACATGAGCGGTCTCCTCAACTAATGAGGGACGATACTATTCTGCCCCCGACGCTGAGTTCTGACAGAACCCCCGGACATATGTCGTGGGCGACGGTGATGCAATTAGCGAGGCCGTAGCGGCTCTTGAAAAATCGCTGCCTAACGTCGGTACCGCGTGCACCGTCGTCGATGTGCCGGTGCTGGGGCGGCCTGAGGTCGTTGTCGAGATCGAGGCACGGGCCGTTACGGCTCGTCGCTGAAAAGCTGCTCCCAGGTTGGTGGGTCTTCGATTTGGGAGCGCGACTGAGAAAACGGGTTGCCTGCCCGCAGTAGCCTCGCGTGATCGGCGGCGGCATCTCGCAATGACGGGGCCGGGTGACCAGCGGCAAGCGATGGCCCGCCGTCGATTCCTGTAAGCCCGCGAGGCCCGGTGTTCGATAGCTGCTGGTCGTCGACCCCGCCCACGACTCCCCTGGAGTGAACAACAACGCGGAAATTACCGAGACCCTCAGGGGCGATTAACGCGCCAATGCCCACCATGTCTTCTTCGGACTCCGATCTTGAAACTTCCCTGCTCCTGGATCGGTCCTCGACGTACCGTAAAAAATCCTCGATTCCGAGGTTTGTCAGAAAGTTCGACTGGGTCGTGTTTCCGTTTTTGGTGAAACCGTTGACCATCAGCGTGTGATCAACCGCGGTGAAGTCGACATGGGCCGTGATGTCCTGTTTGCCGATTCTGCGAAGCGGGTTCTGGCCGAGCGTGTGCTGGTAGTAGCAGCGTAACGAGCCTGAAAGTCGCGTCGGCGCGTAGAGATCGGGCCTGTCGAACCCGTAATCGATCGTGATTACGTACCCACGGTCGAGAGTTGCCGAAACCGAGTCCGACCAGTATCCGAGCCGCAGGTTAACCTCGCCCCGGTACCCGTCAGGGAGCGAGCGGACGAACGGTAGCACCCTGGCTTCGACTTCGGGCTCAACGACGTCTCCGACGGTTTCGACGAATGCGTCGTTCCTGTAGTCGACAAATATCTCCCTGACGGCCCCGGCCTCGACGATGAACCTGTTCACCGGGTGGGCATCGATCAGCTCGTTGGAAATAACGCAGCCCGTAATGGCGGTCGGTAGGTCGGCATTACCGGCTACCCAATCAGAGCCTACGGGTGGTACCAAATCGGTGGCGGAGTAGTGCAAAACCTTTGCTAAATCAGGCAGTTCGCGCTCCGCGTATTCGATGAAGTCCGAACGGAGCACGCCGTCTCCAGCACCCATCTCAACGACGACGAACTCACCGGGCGAGCCGAGCCGTTGCCATATTTCGCGCAGTTGCAACGCCAGCAGCGCGCCGAATGCAGGGTGTGTAACCGGGCTGGTGAAGTAGTCGCCGTCAGTGCCAACCGGTGTTGAACCCTGCTGGCGCCGCCTGCTCGGGTAGTAGCCAAATTGCGTGTCGTATAGCGCGGCTTCTATGAACGCTTCGAACGTGATCGGTCCGTGTCGGCCGATGTGGTCGATCAACTGCTGTTCAAATTCGCCGAGCGTCGGTGGTGGCAATTTAATGTGAAACCTGTAGCCGCTGTTAACGGATGATCGAAAGATCGAAGACGGCGGAGTCGCTTCTGCCTCCCCGCGTCGGCTAACGATCCTGAATCAAGTTCAGGATGACATATTTCCGGGTGTCAGAAAGGGTGTAGGGAGGCGTTTCTCGAACGGCCGGGCGCATTCTCCGCGATCTGACCTTCTCTCGGGGGAGAAGAAAGTTTCCGAAGCGACAACCGCAGATTAGCCGCGTTCCTCTATCGGGACGTACTTCTGCTCGCGATCGCCCGTGTACTGGAGGAGCGGGCGGATCAGGATGTTGTGTTCGAACTGCTCGACGACCTGGACGGTCCAGCCAGGGATTCGTCCCACTGCGAAGATCGGCACGAACAGGTCCTGCGGTACGCCGTTAAGGTAGTAGATGACCCCGGCAAAGAAATCGACGTTTACGTGGATGCCGCGGCGGGCGTACGGTTTCATCGCGTCGACAACGGCTTCGAGGATCTGGTACCACTCGGGCTGGCCCATTTCCTCGCTCAAATCCTTCACGCCCTGGCGCAGGTGGCCGGCCCTGGGGTCTTCGGCCTTGTAGACCCGGTGCCCGAAGCCCATCACGCGCTGTCGATTGGATAGCAGGTTCTGCACATAGTCGGCAGCGTTCTCGGGCTTGCCGATTTCGCGTGCCATCTGCATTACGTTTTCAGCGGCGCCCCCGTGTGACGGGCCGGAGAGCGCGGCGATACCGGCAGTCACTGCACCGTGGATATCGGCAGAGGTGCCCGCCACGACACGGGCGGTGAAGGCCGATGCGTTCGAGCCGTGATCGGCGTGCAGGACAAAGTCCTTGTCCATCAGGTTCATCGCCTGGCCACTCGGCTCGTTGCCGTCCATCATGTAAAGGAAATTACCCGCATGATTCAGAGTGGTACTGGGTTTGATCGGGTCTTTGCCGCGCCGGATATTGTGATGCGCCATTACTATCGACGGCACCTGCGAGGTAAGCCGGAGACCCTTTCGGATGGTCGCTTCAGTTGAGTTGTCGTTACGGTCCGGGTCGAAGCCTGAAAGCGCTGAAACGGCGGTACGGAGGGCGTCCATCGGGTGGGCGTCTTTGACGATCTCGATCACGTCGAAGATCTGCTCGGGAAGCTCACGGGCACCCTTTAGCTCGGCATCGTAATCGTCGAGCTGGGCCTGCGTTGGCAGCACGCCGTGGATCAGCAGGTATGCCGTTTCCTCGAAGGTCGAGTGCTCGGCCAGCTCGTTGATGTTGTAACCCCGGTATTCGAGGACGCCTTCCTTGCCATCGATGAACGTCGTGGCGCTGCGGTCGAAGTAAACCCCCGCGAGTCCTCGGTGCAGCGTGATTTCGTCGTTGGTCATTTAGGGTTACAAATCCGTCGCGCCCGGAATCGGCGTCACTGTGGGCCTTCGAAAACCTGGCGAGCTATGGCATGTAGGAAATCATGTCTGGCAACGCCCGATTCAGGCATTGTGCAAACTGTAACAATGCAATTCGAGGCTACACTGCGCGCAATAGGCCGTCAAATTGACGGCCTGTTGTTTTTCGTGAGTTTTTTTCGTTGCAAAATCCGGCACCGACGCCGACTTGAACTGCTGCGAAAACCCGCAGCAATTACCCGTGTTGGCTATCGATTCACGACTTGTCTGCCACCTGCTTTGTCAGCATGTCGACTACCTCGCCAACGGGTATTGCACCGAGGTCTTCACCCGTTCTGGTGCGCACAGCCGCCGCGCCGGCCTCTATTTCACGATCGCCGACTACCAGCATGTACGGCACCTTCTGCAACTGGGCTTGCCTGATCTTCGAGTTCATCCGGTCGTTCGAATCGTCAACTTCAACCCTCAGGCCAGCTGCCCTGAGCTTCGTTCCGATCTCATGACAGAATTCGTTGTGGCGGTCTGCGATCGGCACCACCACTGCCTGCACGGGTGCCATCCACAGCGGGAAGGCTCCGGCGAGGTGTTCGATCAGTACGCCCAGGAAACGTTCGAGCGTGCCGTACATCGCACGGTGGATAACGACCGGTCGCTTTCGAGTGCCATCTTCAGCCGCATATTCAAGGTCAAAGCGCTCGGGGAGCGAGAAATCGAGCTGCACCGTGCCCAGCTGCCAGTCGCGCCCGAGTGCATCGGGCACGAATATGTCGATCTTCGGACCGTAGAACGCGCCCTCTCCCGCTTCGGTGGTGTACTCCTGACCCGAGGTGTCGAGCAACTCGGTGAGGATGGCTTCCGCCTGTTCCCACATCTCGTCTGTTCCGACTCGCTTGTCGGGGCGGAGTGACAGCTGAAATCGGTATTTCTCAAATCCGAGCGCGGCATACGCTTCATCCAACATTTCAAGGAATGAACTGATTTCACCGCTGATCTGATCAAACGTGCAGAAGATATGAGCGTCGTCCTGGACCATCGAACGAACCCTGAAAAGACCCTGCGTAACGCCCGACCGTTCGTTGCGGTGCAATCGACCGAAGTCTGCCCACCGCAACGGAAGGTCCCGGTAACTGCGCGAATCGGCCTGGTAGAGCATTGCTGCCGCAGGGCAGTTCATCGGCTTCACGCCAAACTCGCGATCGTCGACATCGACGAAGTACATGTTTTCCGCGTATGCCTCGAGGTGGCCCGACTTCTTCCACAGATCGGTGTTGAAAATCTGCGGGGTCATCACTTCCTGGTAGCCGTATTTTTCGTACAACTCTTTGACATAGTTGATCAGGCTGTTCATCACGACCGCGCCCTTCGGCAGGAAGAACGGGCTTGCGGGTGCGATAGGGTCGAAAAAGAACAGGCCAAGCGCCCGTCCGAGCCTGCGATGGTCGCGCTTTTCAGCCTCTTCCCGGCGCTTCAGGTAGTCCTTCTGGGCGTCTCTCGACTCCCACGCGGTACCGTAGATGCGCTGGAGCATTGTGTTGTTTTCATCGCCGCGCCAGTAAGCGCCGGCCGATGAGAGCAGCTTGTAGGCCCTGATGTCTCCCGTACGTTCCATGTGACCACCGCGACACAGGTCTTCAAACGTACCGCCCGCATGGCTGCAGAAGGTCACCTGCTCATCGGCGGGAATACCTTCGAGAATTTCGACTTTGTACGGGTTGCCGCTGACGAGCTTGAGCGCTTCATCCCGACTCACCTCGCGTTCGACGAACTCGGTGTTCGCCCTGATCGAATCACGCATTTCGAACTCGATCTTTTTAAGGTCGCCCGGGGTGAATGGCTCGGGGACTGCGAAGTCATAGTAAAAGCCGTCCTGGATCGGCGGGCCGATAGTTAATTGTGATTCAGGAAATAGCTTGGTTACCGCCTCTGCGAGAACGTGCGCCGCGGAGTGGCGCATCCGGTCGCGGTAGTCCTGTTGATCTTCAGGCGAGAGGTCTTTGAATTTAACTGCCATTTTGATTGGCTCCGAACATGCGAAGCGCGATCCGTGCCGCTGTGCAAATAAATCACGCGTAAAACACCGCGTGAAAGGGTAAACGACGAAGTTTGGGGCGCGTCACCTGGATGGAGGGCGGCGCGCCTAGATAGTCAACGTGTAGCGCCCGAACGACGGGCTGCACTCCGCTGGGTCGCGTTCTGCCCGCGTGCCACTGGAGGGCGCGCAAACTGCTTGCGCGAGCGGGGCGGATTTTTGCGACAAATTGCACATAGTTCGATTGTATCCAGTTCTGGTGGGCGGTACAGGACTTGAACCTGTGACCTCGTCGATGTCAACGACGCGCTCTAGCCAGCTGAGCTAACCGCCCGCGAACGGAGCCTCAAGTCTATATGAGAACTCGCCTTTAGATGGCACTGGCAGGCGAGCAGATGTTTGGCGCGTTTGCGTCCGTTTTATTAAATACCGTGGCCCCGGCGGAACAGCCGGGGCCACGGTGAGCAAACTTTATGTCTCACTCATTACTACCGAATGAGACTTACTCCGTAGGATTCTCGCTCTTGCTGTCCTCCGAATCTCCGGAACCTTCTGAAGCTCCCTCGTCACCTGATCCATCGTCCACAAACTGTGGCGCAGGTTCGGGATTCTCTTCCGCAGTCGATGTCGAAGCACGGAGTGCCTCGGCTGCCCGTGCGGCATCATCGTCACCGGAATCAGCGGACGAGTCACTACTCGACACTGCATCGGACAGTGCCGACACCGCGGCCAGCAGACCGCCGTCATCACCTGATGACAGGGTGGCCGCCGCGGCAGCTGCATCGGCTCCCAGCGTAGGACCAGCCTCGGCACCGACGCCGACCAGGTCTGCTCCGCCAATTGCTGCAAGTGCTTCTTCGAACGTAGCCGGGGCTTTCGTAAACCCGGTAAGTTGACCGTCCTTGCGGTCGCCTTCCTTGATCCCAAGCCGTGCGCGACCCTCTTCCGACAGATCCAGCCGGGCCGGAATCAATCGTCCGATGATCACGTTTTCCTTCAGTCCGTTCAATCGGTCAACGGAACCGTTTACCGCGGCCTCCGTCAACACTCGAGCGGTTTCCTGGAAAGAAGCTGCGGCCAGGAAACTCTGGGTGTTGAGAGATGCCCTGGTAACACCCAAGAGGACCGGGCTCGCGGTAGCGGGCTCGCCGCCCTCGGCGAGCATGTTGTTATTTGTGTACTCGTAGTCGTGCCGATCGACAAGTTCGCCGGGCAGCAGGTCGCTGTCGCCGGGGTTGTCGACCCTCACCTTGCGCATCATCTGGCGAACGATCACCTCGATGTGCTTGTCGTGCAGCTGGACACCCTGCGACCGGTACACGGCCTGAACTTCGTCGACCAGGTAGCGCTGTACCGCGGCCTGGCCTTCGATTCGAAGGATGTCCTGCGGATTTTTCGGGCCGTCAGTCAACGCTAGGCCGGGTTCAACAGTATCGCCGTCGGAAACAAGAATTTCCGATGCTGCCGGAATAACGTATTCGCGCTCGTCGGTTTCTTCCCACGTAATGCGAACCACGGTCTTCGTAACCTGCACCGTGCCGGCGACCGTCGCGGTAATTTCGTCCTGCAGTTCGTCGTAGGTGCCTGCCTTGACCGCGGCTGCCTTTGCAGTCTTCTTGATCGACAGGACCGGTTCGCCCGCGTCGACCCAGTCGCCGGTCTTCATCGTCTGGCGATGTGTGTCGGGAATGTCTATTTGCTCGGAGAATTTCTCACTTAAAATTACCCTTACGACACGTCCTTCAGGCAGCTGGGCGAGTTCGACCTTACCGCCGATTTCAGAGAGAACGGCCATACCCTTGGGCTGCCTTGCTTCGAACAGTTCAACCACGCGAGGTAGTCCCGAAGTGATGTCCTTACCAGCGACACCGCCAGTGTGGAATGTCCTCATCGTTAGTTGTGTGCCAGGTTCACCAATCGACTGAGCTGCAATGATTCCGACCGCCTCGCCGAGCAGTGCCGGCGAACCCATTGCGAGGGAAGCCCCGTAGCATTTCCGAGAAATGCCTCGCTGGGTAGTGCTCGAGAGTGGAGAGAACACCCACGCTTCGGTCACGTTAGCTTCTTTGATCACCTGGGCCAATTCGCGGGTGATAAGTTCGTCGCGGTCAGCGATAACTTCGCCCGTCTCCGGGTGCACGATCGGCTCGGACAGGTACCGGCTCACGATTCGGTCGGCCAACGGTGCCTGCAATCCGCTCTTTCCGTCGTCGGAGATCAAGATTCCCTGTGCGCCGGGGTCGTTTTCCGTCGTGATGATCACGTCCTGGGCAACGTCGGCAAGCCGCCGGGTCAGGTAACCCGAGTCGGCCGTTCGCAGAGCGGTGTCGGCAAGACCCTTGCGAGCGCCGTGAGTCGAGATGAAGTACTCGAGGATCGTGAGACCCTCGGCAAAGCTCGAACGGATCGGCATCTCGATGATACGGCCCTTGGGATCCGACATTAGGCCGCGCATGCCGGCCATCTGCTTGATCTGGGCGATGTTACCTTTCGCTCCGGAATCGGCCATCGAGAAGATTCCACCGTAGCTCGGCAGATTCTCTTCTACAGCCTTCGTCATTTTTTCGGAAACGTCGGTCCAGATTGCGACTGACGCCTTGTACCGTTCGGGCTCGGTGATCAGGCCTTCAAGGTACTGCTCATCAAGGCGCGAGATTTTGGTGTCGGCGGCAGAGAGCAATGACTGCTTCTGCGGTGGCACAACGATGTCTTTCATCGCGATTGTGGTGCCGGACTGCGTCGCGTACTTGAAACCGACGTCTTTGAGCTTGTCGAGCATCAAGGATGTGGTTTTGTTACCCATATCGTTGACGACTTCGCCCACGAGCGACTCGATCTCGCCCCGCGCAAATAGCTGGTTGCGGAATTCCATCTGCTCGGGAAGTGCCTGGTTGAAGATGATTCGTCCGACGGTCGTATTTATCCGTTCCCCGTCGGCGCCTCTGACGACGATCATCTCGCGCAACTTGACTCGCTCTATGTCTAATGCAAGTAGCGCGTCGTCGAAGTTGGCAAACGTCTTGTACTTGGGGTTGCCGTCCTCGTCCCTTTCGACCGGTGTTACCCCTTCACCGTCGATTCCGGTGAGGTAGTACATGCCGAGGACCATGTCCAGTGTCGGCGAAACGATCGGGAAGCCCGAGCTGGGTGCCAGCATGTTGTTGGTCGAAAGCATCAGGCGTTGCGCTTCCAGCACCGCTTCCCTGGAAAGGGGTACGTGAACTGCCATCTGGTCACCGTCGAAGTCAGCGTTGAACGCAGTACATACAAGCGGGTGGATCTGGATGGCAGACCCATCGACGAGCACTGGCTGGAACGCCTGGATGCCGAGCCGGTGGAGGGTTGGTGCGCGGTTCAGCATTACCGGGTGATTCTGGATAACCTCTTCCAGGAGGTCCCAGATTTCCGGGCGGGCGCGTTCTGTCATGCGCTTTGCGCTTTTAATGTTGTGGGCATAGCCCTTTACGACAAGCGCGTTCATAATGAAAGGCTTGAACAGTTCGAGGGCCATCTTTTTGGGCAGGCCGCACTCGTACATTTTGAGCTGCGGGCCAGAAATGATGACTGAACGACCGCTGTAATCGACCCGCTTTCCGAGCAGGTTCTGGCGGAACCGGCCCTGCTTACCACGGAGCAAGTCTGTTAGCGATTTCAGCTTGTGGTTGTGGCTGCCCTGGATGGCGCGACCTCGCCTGCCGTTGTCGATAAGCGCGTCGACAGCCTCCTGGAGCATCCGTTTCTCGTTGCGGATGATGATGTCGGGTGCCTGAAGTTCGATAAGGTGCTTCAGGCGGTTGTTCCGGTTGATTACCCTGCGGTAGAGGTCGTTAAGGTCGCTTGTGGCAAATCGGCCACCATCGAGCTGAACCATCGGGTGCAGTTCGGGGGGCAGAATCGGCAGGACGGTCAATATCATCCATTCGGCCTTGTTGCCGCTCTTTCGGAAGGCCTCGACCACCCGCAGCCGCTTGATTGCCTTCTTGCGGCGCTGGCCCGATGTGTTGCGGACCTGATCTAGCAGATCGGTTCGAAGATCGTCGAGATCGGTATTCTGAAGAATTTCGAGAACCGATTCGGCACCCATGGACGCCTTGAACACTTCTCCAAACTTGTCACGGAGCTCGCGGAAGCGGGCCTCGGTTAGAAGGTCCATCACCCGAATCGCTTCGAGGTCGTCAATCTTGTCCTGAACGTCAGATTCGACGCCTGCTTTCAATTCCTCGGTGAGTTCGGTGAGCCTGGCAACGGCGTCTTCGCCTTTTATGCCTGCGATTTCGGCTTGTTCAGCCCTAGTCCGGTCCTCGACCTCTTTTTCCATCTTCGCGAGCTGCGCCTTGGTAATTTTCTTTTTGGGCTTTTCAGCCTCGGCAGCCTCGGTAGCCAGGCGTTCTGCCTCGGTCCTGGCGTTGAATATCGCCTGCATCGTTACCGCGAGGGTCGCCTCGACGGAATCCCCGGCGATCGCCTCTTTCAGTTCTTCGTCGTACCGGTTCATCTCGGCGTCGCGGTATGCCCCGAGTTGCTCGATGGCGCTCTGCCGCGCATCGGCATCGACAGAGGTGACGACGTACTGTGCGAAATACAGAATCCGCTCGAGATTGCGCGGTGAGAGTTCGAGGAGAAGGCCGAGTCGTGACGGCGTTCCCTTTGAGAACCAGATGTGCGCGACCGGAGCGGCCAGCTTTACGTGGCCCATCCGTTCACGGCGTACTTTAGATCGCGCAACTTCAACACCGCAGCGGTCGCAAATAACGCCCTTGTAGCGGATTTTCTTGTACTTGCCGCAGTAGCATTCCCAGTCCTTGGTCGGGCCGAAAATGCGCTCGCAAAACAGGCCGTCTTTTTCCGGCCGCAGCGTGCGGTAGTTAATCGTTTCCGGTTTGGTCACTTCTCCATATGACCAGGCACGAATCTGCTCCGGTGATGCCAGCGAGATTCTGATTGCGTTGAAATCGGCGCCAGACTGTCCCATGAGTTGCCGTTTCCTTCACCTTTCGGGGTTGCACCCCGTGGGCGGCTGGCCCGTTTCGTTACGCTGGCAACGCCAGCAATGTCACAGGCCCCGGGCGGATCTCGCCCGGGACGTTAATTAGCTAGTTTTCTTCATCTTCGGTGCCCGGGATTTTGCCCCCGGCATCGCTCGCTTCCTCTGAGGCGAGAGCCTGCAGAGAATCTTCCGGAGGCTCGTCCGATTCATCGTTTTCGTCATCCGAATCGTCATCGTCAGAGTTATCTGAATCTTCCTGATCATCGGCCAGTGCCGCCGGCAGCTCGCCGCCGGGTAGCTCTTCGATGTCCAGGACATCCAGCGGTTCGTCGCTCAGGTCGTCCCAGTTCAATGGCGCCCCGAGAGTCGCAGACATCTCCTGCGCCTGGCTCCTGACACGCGTAAACCGCTCTATGTCTTCGTTCAGGAGCTCGACTGAAAGCCCGAGGCCTTGTAGTTCTTTGAGTAAGACGTGGAACGATTCGGGCACTCCCGGCTGGATTACCTCTTCACCCTTCACAATCGCTTCGTAGGTCTTCACACGTCCGATGACGTCGTCAGACTTGATCGTTAGCATTTCCTGCAGGGTGTAGGCGGCGGAGTAGGCCTCGAGGGCCCAGACCTCCATTTCGCCGAATCGCTGTCCGCCGAACTGCGCTTTACCGCCGAGTGGCTGCTGTGTGATGAGCGAGTAGGGACCGGTCGACCGTGCGTGGATCTTGTCTTCCACGAGGTGAATGAGTTTGAGCATGTAGACGTTACCGACGGTGATCGGCTGGTCGTATGTGATTCCGGTCCGTCCGTCATAAACAATCTGCTTACCGAAAATCGGAGCTGAGAGGTTCTTTTCCCGCGCGAATTTCAGAGATTCTTGCATCAGCTCCGAAGGCTTCAGGCCTTTCGTCTCAAGCCCGGCGACTTCCTTCAGCCAGATCCGAAGGCAGGCTTCTCTTGCCACGCCACGGTTCGAAGGTGCGTCGCTCCAGAGCCGGTCCCGGTCAAAACCCCGTTCTTCGAGATACGCATCGACCTTTGGCCAGTCAATGTCTTCGGAATCGAGGTCGCGGTGGTCTTTGCTGTTCGATTGCCTGATGAACCAGGCACGTCCAAGCTGGTCTTCAACAACGCTGTCTTTGGCACCGTCGAACACCGGAGTCCTTGCGTGGAATCCCAGGGTGTGTGCGGCCCAGCCCAGGTGGGTTTCGAGCAGTTGACCCAGGTTCATCCGGGAAGGCACGCCAATTGGGTTCAAGAGAATGTCGAGCGGTGTACCGTCCGCGAGGAAGGGCATGTCTTCGCGGGGCAGAATCTTTGCGACAACACCTTTATTGCCGTGCCGTCCGGCCATCTTGTCACCCTCGTTGATCTTCCTTGTGTGGGCGACCCAAACCCTGACGGTCTTGGTGACGCCGGGTGACATATCGTCGCCGTTTTCCTTCGTCAGAATGCGGACGTCGATAACCTTGCCGTGTTGCCCGTGTGGAACGCGCAGGCTGGTGTCTTTTACGTCACGCGCCTTCTCACCGAAAATCGCTCGCAAGAGTTTCTCTTCGGCGGTCAATTCGGTTTCACCTTTCGGGGTGATCTTCCCGACCAGGATGTCGCCGGCGGCAACCCATGCGCCGATCCTGACGATTCCTTCTTCGTCGAGGTCGCGCAGACTCTCTTCACCTACGTTTGGAATGTCCCTGGTGATTTCTTCCGGGCCGAGCTTTGTCTCGCGTGCTTCGACCTCGTGCTTTTCGATGTGGATCGAGGTGTATCGGTCGTCCATTACGAGGTCTTCGTTCAGGATGATCGCGTCTTCATAGTTGTACCCGTCGAACATCATGAAGCCAACGAGAAGATTCTGGCCCAGTGCGAGCTCGCCGTTATCGGTCGATGAACTATCGGCAAGTGGCGACCCGGCAACGACCCTGTCGCCCTTGTAGACGATGGGGTGCTGGTTGATCGACGTGCCCTGGTTGGAACGCACGAATTTCGTAAGCGGGTACTCTTGCTGGTCACCGTTTTCGCCGACCACTTTTACGGAATCGCTGGTCGATTCCGAAACGATGCCATCGGCCTGTGAAATCACAACCTGACCTGAATCGCTTGCAACCCGCCGTTCCATACCGGTTCCCACGAGGGGTGCCTGCGGGCGGATCAGCGGGACGGCCTGGCGTTGCATGTTCGAACCCATCAGGGCCCGGTTAGCATCGTCGTGCTCGAGGAACGGAATCAGCGCCGTTGAAACACTCACGATTTGCATTGGCGAAACGTCCATAAACTGGACTTCGTCCGGATGAACGTAAGAGTACGCCTCACTACCACCTACACGGACTTCGACGAGGTCAGTAGTAATCTGTCCCTTGGCGTCCATCGGAGTGGTGGCCTGGCCAATCGTGCTCTGCTCTTCGTCATCGGCCGAGAGATATTCACGGTCTGCCTCTTTGTTGGTAACAAAAGGCAGAACTTTCACATCGCGCGTAACTTTCACATCGCGCGCTTTGAGCAGGTTTACCTGCTCGGCAATCGGAATTGTGATCGGCTTGCCACTCTCGGCGACTACTTTTCCCTTGTCGTCGACGATGTCTTCGAGCGGGGTGCGACCCTGGATATCGGGGTTGTCGCTCGCCATCGTTCGGAGAATCTTCCGGTACGGAGTTTCGATAAATCCGTAATCGTTGAGCCGCGCGTAAGTCGCAAGGGAACCCAGCAGTCCGATGTTGGGCCCTTCCGGCGTTTCGATCGGGCAGATGCGCCCGTAGTGGGAGGCGTGCACGTCGCGGACATCGAACCCGGCGCGTTCACGGGAAAGACCGCCGGGGCCAAGTGCCGATAGCCGCCGCTTGTGTGTCAATTCGGCTAGGGGGTTGGTCTGGTCCATGAACTGTGACAACTGCGAACCACCGAAGAACTCGCGCACCGCAGCAACTACAGGCCTGATGTTGATCAGCGCGGCGGGAGTTGTGGTCGTCGGGTCCATCTGCGTGGTCATGCGTTCTTTTACAACGCGCTCCATCCGCAAAAGACCAACCCGCAACTGGTTCTGAATCAATTCACCAACGGCACGCACACGGCGGTTGCCCAAGTGGTCGATATCGTCGTTGCCGGCGCGGCCGTTATTGATAGTGATCATGCGTCGGACGAGTTCGACGAAATCGCGTTTCGTGAGGGTCCGGGTCTTTTCCTTGAGCCCGAGCCTTCGGTTCAGCTTGTAACGACCGACGCGCCCGAGGTCGTATTTCCGTTCGTTAAAGAACAGGTTGCTGATCAGATCGCGTGCATTTTCCACGCTGGGCGGCTCACCAGGTCGCAGCCGACGATAAAACTCAAGCAGAGCTTCTTCCTCAGTAGTCGCTGCGGTATCTTTCGCAAGCGTCGCTTCCATGTATCGGTGCAGCGGGTCCTCGTCCACGTCGGCCACTAAACCAAGAATTTCTTTGTCCGTGGTGAATCCGAGAGCGCGCAGCAGTGTGGAAATCGGAGCCTTGCGTTTGCGGTCGACCTTTACCGAGAGCAGGTCCTTGTTGCTGGTTTCGAGTTCTACCCATGCACCACGATAGGGAATCAACTTTGCGCTGCAAAGCATTCGACCGGTCGTGGGATCGGCCTTGGTTGTGAAATATGCGCCGGGCGACCGTACGAGCTGAGATACGACAACCCGCTCAGCACCGTTGATTACGAACGTGCCGTTTTGGGTCATCATCGGTACGTCGCCAAAGAACAGGACCTGTTCCTTGACTTCGCCAGTTTCCTTGATGACGAGCTGCACCGTTACGTAGAGGGGAGCGGAGTAAGTGATCTCTCGCTTGCGGCATTCTCGCTCGGTGTGCTTTGGCTTGCGAATTTCGTGATTCAAAAAACGCAGGTCGAACCGACCGCCGGAGAAGTCCTCAATCGGGGAAATCTCGTCAAACAGGTCTTTCAACCCATCGGTCTTGAGCCAATCGAAAGAATTGACTTGAACTTGTACCAGGTTCGGAACATCCACAGTGTTCCGGATGCTGTTAAACGTCTTGTAATCGGACTGCTTGGACGGGGCTAGTCTGCGATCAGCAATGACCATACTCACACTCCTGGAGTGCTAGGGATGGGCAACACGCGTTGGGGTCGAATTCAAACGCGCGATGACCGCAAGCATGCTAGCGAACTTGCCGCGCGTGCTTCCGGTGGGTTGGGGAATGAAAAAATGAACCAGGGCGAGACGTAAAGAGATGAACCATTCTCTGACAGCCTCGAATTTTAGTTCTAACCCAAATACGCTGTCAACTGGTATTCAGATGTATTTGATCGGCCCGAACCACCTTTACGGCGATTCGCACGCTAAACCCTCGATTCACGACTGTCGCGACCCTGCTCATTCGTAGATTTTGAAGTGCCAAAACGCCCGTTGCCCTTGAAATCACTTAACTAACGGGCGAGAATTACAAAAAATAACCACACTCAACCGATCAGATGGCTCCCTGAAAAGGGAGAATCGACCTGAACGGGGGTGACAGTTCGGTGTTTCGTACGGTTTCAAGAGAGCTGGCGATTGTGGGGGTTGCGTACCTCACGTTCGCGCTCGCAAAGAACTTGACCGACCCTTCGCCGGTGCTCAAGGCAGTTTCCAATGGCTGGGGCGTGATTCGGCTTGAGAGTGCGCTCGCCCTCAACCACGAGTCATTCATTCAGCAAATCATCGCGCGGCTCTCCCTGGGGTTGCTCATAGCATTGACCTATTTCTACGCCGTTGGGATGTGGCTGGGACTGGCCGGTACGGCCGTGGTCCTGTTCATAAAAACCCGGGTTGCTTACGTTCAACTGCGCCGTACGTTTATGCTAACGATGATACTGGGAGCGGTTGTTTTCGCGGTCTATCCGCTTGCCCCGCCCAGGTTTATGCCCGGACTCGGCATGACCGACACCGTTACTCTTCTCGGGCTTGACCCTGCCGCACCCAACTCCAACTCGGCGATTAGCTACAACCGATTCGCGGCAATGCCCAGCCTCCACTACGCCTGGGCGCTGCTCGTGATGATCGCCGCATTCAGGTTCGGGGGGCGCCGGGTAATCATCGCCGGATTCAGTTTTCAGTTGCTGATGTTCGTGGCGATTATTGCAACCGCCAACCACTACATTCTCGACGCGTTGGCTGGCGCTCTTCTTCTCGTGATAGCGATGTATATCGCGAGGCAGTGGGAGCGGAATGAGAGCAATATCGCACAGTTGGCCGCTCGGGTGCTGTCGCTACGGGAGACGGAAATGGGCTGGCGAGAACGTGTACGCCAGTTTGAAATGCCGGATCTGCGCGGTCCGTTTATCACGGGGTCCACGATTCCGGGCGGACACATGGCGCCTCCTGCCCGGGCCAGTATTGCTGCACCAGTCGCGGCGCCCGCAGGTACTTCGCCGTCATTCGGTCCCGTCTTCGATGACCTGGGCCTCGTACTGCCTTGAGCCCAGGTCCTGGCGTTCCTGTATCTCGGGAAGCCACGTGCTTTTGATGTAGGCGAGCACCGCCCAGATATCGGTGTCGGCGAGGCTGCCCTCGAAACCCGGCATGTTGCTCTTGAACGGCGGCGGCGCAAGTTTCTGGCCGCCGAGCTTGGTATATTTGAACAACACGGCGTCCGGATGATGCCAGGTGTGGCCGCTATCATCGTGCGGCGGGGCCGGCAGGCCGCCGGTTTGCAGCGGTGTCTGCCAGTTTTTCTGGCCCTCCAAATTCACCCCGTGACAGGAAGCGCAGTGCTCGGCGTAAACGGTCTTGCCGATCGCCACCTGCGCCTCGTTGGAAGGGTCGGCGCCCAAGGGCAGACCGTCGCCGCCGCCCAGGTAAAAGGCGACCGCGCCGA
>Ga0207963_1000915_pt1 | contig 15785 bp, 16 predicted proteins | sample Knorr_S15_td_NAD_FD_185604 | JGI IMG/M metagenome (GOLD analysis project Ga0207963, IMG submission 185604) | Marine microbial communities from Southern Atlantic Ocean transect - Knorr_S15_td_NADW_ad_2500m_LV_A (SPAdes) (version 2) | ecosystem: Environmental > Aquatic > Marine > Oceanic | place...
GCGGGCGTGTTCGTCATCCTGGAGAGTTGGCTGAACGACCGGGCAACCAACGAGACCCGGGGCAGCATCCTCGGCGGCTACATGATGATCATGATGGGTGGGACGGCCATAGGCCAGTTGCTCCTGAACGTCGGCTCTCCCGACGGCTTCGAGCTGTTCGTGCTCTCATCGGTCCTGATCTCGCTGGCGGTGGTGCCGGTGACGCTCTCGGCGTCCACGGCCGCTCCCGTCCCGAGCAGCGACGCGATGCCCCTCCGGGAGCTGTACCGGACCATTCCGGCCGCCGTGGTCGGCATCATCCTGTGCTCGTTCGTCCAGGCAGCCTCCACCTCGATGGCTGCCGTGTTCGGTACGGAGTCGGGCATGAGTGCCGGCCGCATCACGCTGTTCACCTCGGCTGCCGTCATCGGCGCCATCACCCTGCAGATCCCACTCGGACGCCTCTCTGACCGCTACCCGCGACGCGCCGTGATCATGATCGTGGCTGCCGTTTCCTGCAGCCTGGCCGTAGTCGGGGCGCTCACACCGGCATCGAGTCTGCTGATCCTCCTCGTGAACCTGGCATTCGGTGCGTTCGTGTTCCCGCTCTACGGCCAGTTCATCGCGCTGGCCAACGACTGGGTGCCACCCGAGAAGCGCGTGGCCGCCGCCTCGACCCTGGTGCTGGCGTCCAGCTTCGGTGCGATGGCGGCACCCCTCAGCATCGGCCTGGCCGTAGAGGCCTTCGGCCCCGGCGCCTACTTCTGGTCGCTGGCCATCTGCCTGGCCGTCCTGACCCTCTACATGGCCTACCGGGTGCGGGTCCGCCAGGCCGTGCCCGTCGAGCGCCAGTCGACCTTCCAGCCGATCCTGGCCCGTTCGGGCGAGATCGCCCACTCCGTGGGCAGATGGGTGCTGCATCCGCTGGCCGGGTGGCACCACCACGACCAGCACGACTACGAGGTGGACGAGCGGCATCCCAGCCACGGCACGTGGCCGACCGACGGTGCCGGCAGCTGAACGGCCCACGCTGCCCGGCTGGTCAGTGGAGGCGCGTCCAGCTTTCCAGCCTGATGCCGGAGGCCACCCCGGCCGGTAGGTCGTCAGCCAGCCACAAGCCGGCCGGCCACTCCCCGTCCAGCACCCAGGCGAGCCCACCCACGGAACCTTCGGCGTTGGTCCAGCGGATGGCCCCCTCGCACGGTGACGAGGTGCCCTCCGGAGCCGTGACCTGGGAGAACATCCCACCGAGTGCCCAGCCTGTCGATACTCCGGCCGTGCTGTCCCAGCGCTCGAAGGCATCCTCGCCGACCGTCAGGGCCCCAGTGGCGTCGTTGACAGGTCCGTAGTCGGCCAGGGTCTGTAGGCGGGCTACCTCGGTCAGGAACCAGGCGTGGTCGTCGTAGGTGGTGGTGGCCAGGATCGCCCCCGGCTGGTCGCCGTCGCTGCGCCGCCAGCCCGCCATCTCCAGGCCCGTCTGGTCGTTGATCCAGGCCAACTGGTGGATGAAGGCCAGGAGGCCGTCGCTCACCCGGTCTGGCTGTATCCACCGCCGTCGCTGGAAGAGCTGCATCCGGTCAGTCTCGCCCATGGCCAGTGAGAGCACATCACGGACACGACCTGCGCCGATGCCACGGCTGCCGGAAGCTGTCGACCATGGAACCGGCTCTGGGCGATTCCGACGACGTTCGGCATCTCGGACATGTCTCCGGCGCCGACCACCACGTTCCACACGGAGTCCTCGGGGACGGCGGGCATGCACGCCCCTGCAGTCGCCACCTTGGTGCGGAACACCTCGTCCGCCATGCCCCGCTGGGCCATCTCGTCAGAGAGGGCACCGAAGTCCTCGCAGAGCGCTGAAACCCCAAGGTTTCCCCAAGGACCTCAGCTGACGCCCAAGATTTTCAGGGCCCGCTGCACAGCGTCATCGTCGGCCAGGGCCTCGTCGCGCTCCACCTGGGCCAGCATCGTGCGACGCCGCAGGAAATCCTCGGGCTGGGTGATGCGCTCGTGGTCGGCCATGACCCTCACCTCGGCTTCGGTGAGCGGCACCAGGCCGCCCATGGGGTCCCCGAGGGACCTGTCCTCCCCCACCAGGTCCAGGGCCTCGAAGGCCCGCATGCCCTGCCTGCGCCACAGGGTCGCTGCCACACCGGGGTCCATGCCCAGACCCGCCGAGCGCTCGGTGAATCGTCGCCTGGCCGTCCATCCGGGCTCGCCGTACCAGCGTGTGGGCGGCGTCATCGGCCTCAGGCCACAGGACGCGGCGGCTTCGACCACCTCCTCCCCCACGTTCAGGCAGTCCGAGAGCTTGCCGCCAAGGATCGAGACCACGCCCAGCCCCCGGTGGACCTCCACTGCATGCTTCCGGGACAACTCAGTCCAGTCCCGTCCCTCCGAAGCCCCACCCGGTTCCACGGCGAGGGTCCGGACCCCGCACCGCTCGCCTATCACGTCGTCGGAGCAGAGCGGCCGGGGCAGGTCGATGCGGGCGTTGATCTGCTCGAGCAGGAACGCCTTGTCCTCCTCGGTGACCGCCACCGCCGGGTCCTCGACCGGCGTGTCGGTCGTCCCGATGACGGACCTCTCCCCCATCGGCAGGACGTAGAACAGGCGCTCGTGGTCATCGAAGAAGGCCAGGATCCGGCCCGAGTCGGTGATGCGGGGAACCACCAGGTGGATGCCCTTGGAGAAGACCAGGCGGTGCCGTGTGGTCGTGCCCGTCAGGCGGCCCACGTCCGGCACGTACGGTCCGCCGGCATTCACGACCATGGTCGCTGTGACCTCCAGGTCACGGTCGCCCACGACGTCCCGCAGGCCGATGCGCCAGCCATCGGTGGCATGTGCTGCGGCGAGCACCTCCACCCTGTTGGCTATGACGGCACCGTGACGGGTGGACTGCAGCGCCATCTCGGAGACGAACCGGGCGTCGTTGTCGACCAGCAGGTAGTCGGAGTACTCGATGCCACCCCTCACCAGCGAGGTATCCACTGAAGGTTCGAGGCGCTCGATGGTTGCTGCTGAGCGGTGCCGCGGCGGTTGGGTGGCGAGCCTTCCCAGACCCCAGTACGCCACGGCGCCAAGAGAAGCGAACCACGGAGGAAACGGCGCCCCGTGGTCCATGGCGGCCAGGAACCGGGTCTCGACCAGTCGGGTCGGAAAGGCCTTTGCGAGACGGTTCCGGGAGTCGCAGAGGCCGGCGACCAGCTTCAGGTCACGGCTCTCGAGGTACTTGAAGCCACCCCACACCATGCAGGAGGACTCCTGGCTGGTCCCCGAGGCGAAGTCGTGGCGATCCACCAGGGCGACACGCAGCCCGTGGGAGGCCAGCGCCAGGGCCGAGACCGCGCCGTTGATCCCCCCTCCAACCACTAGGACGTCGAAGGTTCCGCCGTCCAGCGCCTCAAGCGCCGAGGCTCGACGGTCCGGTACCTGTTCCACGGTCTAGTTGCAGCCGCTTCCGGTCGGTTCGCCCACCGCCGTTGCGTCGGGCTGGCTCTCCGTGGCGGTCCGGCTCTGTACGAACGTGGCTGCCCGGTCCAGAGCCGTCCGGGCTTCGGGGAGCATCGGGGCCAGGAACTGCCAGACGTGCCACATGCCGTCGACCACGTCCAGCTCCACGTCCACCCCGGCCGCCCCGGCGCGGGCGGCCAGCATGGTCGAGTCGGAGAGCAGCGTCTCGTCGCTTCCGACCTGCACCAGCATCGGTGGCAGGCCCGCGAGGTCGGCGAAGAGCGGCGAGATCCCCGGATGGCCGGCATCCTCGACACCCCGGTAGCCGTCGACCATGTCGTCCAGCAACTTGAGGTGTCCCTCGATGCCGCCTCGGGGAATGAGAGGGTCGACCGACCTCATGGTCTGGTGTGACTCCCCGGAGAGCGTGAGGTCGGTCCAGGGCGACAACAGGTAGAGACAGGCCGGAAGCAGGTCACCGGCATCCCGGGCGGCGACCATGGTGGCCAAGGTGGCGCCACCGCCGGCCGAGTCCCCCGCGACCACCAGCGAAGACGGGTCGACCTCTTCGAGGAGGGCCCGGTAGGCGGCGCTGCAGTCGTGGATCGCCGCCGGGTAGGGGTGCTCGGGGGCCAGCCTGTAGTCGACCACTGTGGCCGTCGCTCCGAGGCGCACGACGATCTGGGAGACCAGCCCCAGATGGCTCGACGGCGAGCCCATGTTGTAGGCGCCGCCGTGCAGGTAGAGGACGTGGACACCCGAGGGTTCAGACCTGGGCGTGACCCGCAGGGCGGGTATTCCTCCGACGGTCACCTCCGACCAGTCGGCTACGTTGCGCCTGGTGTACCGCCCGAACCTTTCCAGGCCGGTGCGCATCTTCTCCAGGGAGTTGTCCGGTCCGAGGACAAACCATCGCAACGTGTTGCGTAGGAGGCTGGATCGGATGCTCATGGGAGGCTCTCTCTTATCGCGGATTGATCACGGCAGCCAGATCAAACTAGTCAGGGTGATTCCCCTGCCGAGGCGTCGGGCCATGCCGACGACCCATCCAGTCAGGGCCCTGACGGGGCAGCGGTTGGTGTCCCCGCACGTGCGGCAATGTCAGGGTCGGCTCAGGGTTCGCGGAGAATCCGGGTCTTGCCGAAGATGCTGCCGAAGACGACCCGCCCCTCCTCGTCCAGGTGAACGCCGCCTCCGAGGGTGTTGAACCTGGAATCGCCGAGTACCCAGTGCCCACGGGACCTACCGGTCGTCCAGTCCAGCGCCTCGATCGTCCAACGGCCATCGCGCGTCCCGCACGTGTACACGGTGTCGGACCCCTGGCTGACGTACGGCACCGAGTTGGGCGAGCTCACCGTGGTGTTCACCCAGGCCTCCCGGAACTCCCGGGCCTCCGGGTCCCACTCGTACTTGTGCAGGCCGAACGGCGTGTACCGCTCGTGGTGGCCCAGGAAGAAGCACAACAGTCGCGCGCCGCGGGCCGGCAACCAGTCGGGTCGGGAGCCGGGCTCGTTGTTGACCGTCATGGCGCCGTACCCGGACACGGTGATCGACTGCTCGGTCTGGATGGCCGGCAGGTTCGGGTCGCCCATGTTGGCCGGGCCGAGTCCGGCGATCCGCCTTGATGGAGCACCGGGCAGTTGCTCCCAGTCGTCGGGAATCTGGTCGCGCCAGAACAGCGTGATGTTCACCACGTCGTCGCCATCGCCGATCACGACGAACCGATCCTCTTCGGAGCCGAAGCCCATGAGCGACGGTGTGGTGCCCGAGCCGCGGCCAGTCCCGTTGCGGTATGGCGCACTCCAGGCTCCGTCGGCCTCGTCCAGGGAGAACCGCTCGCCTGTCCAGACCACACGGTGCGTGTGGTCCACCGAGCTGGCATAGACCCCTCCGGAGTCGTCGCAGCAGAGGCTGGTCCGGACCCAGCCGTAGCCGGTGTTGCCCCGCTCGGCCTCCATCCGGGCGCAGTGGTCGGTCGCCTCCTCGGCGGCGCCGGGAATTCGGATGGCCACGTGGTCGGAGAAGTCCCGGGCCAGGCTGACGAGCCAGCCGTGGTCGGTCGAAAGCACGAGGCGGCCATCGGGGGTCATGTTCACCCCGACGAAGAATCCCTCGATCTCGGGTGGCTTCTCCCAACGGGCCACCTCGGTGATGGCCGAGCCGCGGTCCGTCAGGTCCGCCTCGGCATATGCCACAGCACACGTCTTCCTGCCCAGGAACAGGGTGTGGTCGACGTCCAGCAGGGCGTAGACGCCGTCCAGTCCGGTCATGAAGCGGGTGGCCAGGTCCACGGCATGGCCTATGGCCTCGTCGCCGGAGAGGTCATCCAGCCCGGCGACGCCGGCCTCCCAATCCGCCCTCGTGGACGGCTCGCCGTCTCCGACGTCGAGGGTGGCCAGCACCTCGAGGGTGTCGTAGTCCAACTTCACCAGCCGTTCGCGGCCGTTGCTCCAGATGACCCGCCGACCGTCGGGGTACTCCCCGGAGATGAGGCCGCCGAAGTGTCCCGGGCCCAGCCAGGTGTGCTGCACCTCGGCGGTACCAAGGACCTCCCCGCCGTGTGGGCTGCCGGACGGCAACGCCCCGGTGATGGGCGTGCAGTCCTGCTGGTCGCAACGACCGTGTGCTATCGGGTTCTGGCTGCCCGCCAGGAACGGGTTGCGGTAGCCGATGCTCACGCTATGGCGTCCCTGCCACCGTCCCCGTCCGCCTCGGCGGCACCCGGGCAGTGGGCCTCCATCGGGCCACCAGTCAGGTGGATCCGCTCGACCACCCGTTGGCCTTTGAAGTCGAACAGGGCGTAGTGCTGTGTGCTGCGGTTGTCCCAGGCCACCACGTCGCCCTCGGCCCAGCTGTGCCGGTAGGTGAACTCCGGTCGGGTCACGTGTCGGAGCAGGAACGGGAGGATGGCCTGTCCCTCCTCCGGCGGCAGGTTCATGATCCCCCGGGTGAAGATGTCGTTCACGAAGAGGATCGGGTGTCCCGTCTCCGGATGGGCCACCACCACCGGATGCACCGCCTTGGCATCCGGCCCCTGGTCGTGGAGTGCCTTGCGTCCCTCGAGCAGGGCCTTCATACCGTTGGAGAGATCGTCGTAGGCGGCACAACAGTTGGTCCACATCGTGTCGCCACCGGTCGCCGGAGAGGTGCGCATGCAGAGCACAGCGGCGCTGGGGATCACGTCCCTGAAGGTGCCGTCTGTGTGCCACTTGTCGGCCTTGTAGCCACCGGCGCTGTCGAAGCGGCAGATGATCGGGTGGTCGGGGTGCTTCGGTAGGTGGTCCTCCGGCTGTATCGGATCGCCGAACGCTCCGGCCAGCCTGATGTGCTCGTCGGAAGTCGGATGGAGGCCCCGCATGACCACCACGTGGTGGTCGAGCATCGCCCGGTGGACCTCCCGGCGGGCGGCCCCATCCTCCAGCAGGAGCCCCAGGTCGGCGTCCAGCACCTCGACGCCGATGCGACCCGAGAGTGGCCGGAGCCGAATCGAGGTGGTGGTGCTGCCGGTGATGTGCGCGCTGCTGGTCAAGTGCCTACCTCCACAGGTTCCGTCATGTTCCGATCGGCGCGGTGCTTCCACCAGGCGCTCGAGGCGATTCCCTGCAGGCTCTCGAATCCCCGCATGAGGTCACGCACGGCGCTGAGTCCCGCCGCTGCGTCCACCTCGGCGAAGACCATGCGGTAGGTCTCCACGAGGTCCTCGAACTGGGCGTCGTGTGCAGCGGTGCCGGCAGCGGTCAGGGTGACCAGGCGACCACGCCCATCGGCCGGGTCGGGTAGGCGACGGATCCAGCCGCGCTGCTCCAGCCGACGCAGTGTTGCGGTGAGGCCGCCCGAGGTCTGGACGATCCACTCGCCGATGAAGGTCGGGCTGACGGCCTGCGTGTCGTGGTTCGCCAGCAGCATCAGGACCGCCGCCTCTGCCGATGTGCAGTGGTGCCGGCGGTGGTGGTCGGCCAGGAACTGCTCGTTCAGACGCCCGAGGCGGGTCAGGAGGAGCCCGAGGGTCGCCGTTGCCATGGCCCGAGGATACCTCGGTACTATCTTGCTGGCAAGGTATATGGGAATGGACAACGTCATCGTCCTGATTCCACTCGCTAGGGCAGCCCCGGTACGGTCGAGGCGTCGTCCCGACATGACCAAACCCAGGAGGTCCAGCATGCCCTTCGCCGACGTGAACGGCCAGAACATCCACTACCAGGACACCGGAGGTGACGGGCCGGCCATCCTGCTCAGCCACGGGTTCGGAATGGGACATGAGATGTGGGTCCACCAGATCGAACCCCTGACCGGTGCCGGATGGCGGGTCGTGACCTACGACGAGCGTGGTTGGGGCCAGACGACCCACACGGAGCCCTTCGACTACTGGGGCCTGGCCGCCGACGTGCTCGGTCTGATGGACCACCTGGGCATCCATCGGGCTGTCCTCGGAGGCATGTCCCAGGGTGGCTTTCTCTCCATGAGGGCCGCCCTCACCGCGCCGGAGCGGGTGCGGGCCATGGTCCTTGTCGACACCGAGGCCGAGGCTCTGTCCGATGAGGACCGGGCACAGTTCCAGGCGCTGTTCGATGCCGCCAACGCCATGGGCCTCACCGGTGAGATCGGGGACGCCCTCGAGATGACCCTCTTCGCTCCCGGCTACGCCGACGCCCGCTACTGGAGGGGCAAGTGGACAGCCAAGCCGATCGCCGCATGGCTGGGGGCCAAGGAATGCCTCTTCGAGCGTGACGACATCCTTGACCGCCTCGGTGAGATCACGTGCCCGAGCATCGTCTTCCACGGCGATGCCGATATGGCCATCCCCCTGGAACGGGGGAAGCGGGTCTCCGACACGCTGGCAGGACCCTCCGCGTTCGTGGTCGTGCCCGGCGCCGGGCATTCTTCAAACCTCGAGTCACCCGATCTGGTCAATCCGGCCATGCTTGAGTTCCTTGCCGGCCTGGACTGACCAGCACCCGTTCCCACTGGTGCTCCCGGCTGGCCCGTTCCTACTGGTGCCCGTCGACACCGAGGCCGAAGCGAGACCGGACCGACCTCAGGTGCCGAGGACCGGCTTGAACCCGGTGATGGTGACCCGATCGAACAGGCCCGCAACGGCGTAGGGGTCACCGGCCGCGAACTCCTCGGCCGCCTTCCGGGTATCGACCTCCAGGACTATGAGGGACCCGCACATGGCACCGTCGTCGTCCAGCAGCGGCCCGCCGTAGAGGATGTCGAAGCCCCCGACGTAGGCCAGGTGCTCGGACCTGGTGCGGGTCCGGAGGTCACCGGCATCGCTCCGGTCCAGGGCGTGGATCACGTAGGGCATTGTCGGTTCCCGTTGTAGCGGTTCAGGAAGTGGCTCAGGTGGCGGCTCACTCGGCCTCCGGATCCCGCGATAGTGCCTGCAGGGTGGCCAGGTCGAAGCCTGCCAGCTGTTTGTAGGCGTTCGCCTCGCGCTCCAGGTCGCCGGCGGGCACGCAGGTGTGCCGGCCCAGGCACGTCCGATCGCACCGATCCTCCACCCACTGCATGACCCGCTCGGGCCCGGCCTGCCTGTTGGCCAGGATCAGCCTGCTGGTCGGCTCCCGACGGGCCGCCTCATAGGCCTTCAGGGCGGCAGGGACCCCGGCCTCTCCGGAGAGGGCGAGGGCCAGTGCCTCGCCGTCCAGGATGGCCTGGCTGGCTCCGTTGCTCCCATTGGGCCGCATCGGATGGGCGGCGTCGCCCATCAGGGTCACCCGGCCGTGGCTCCACCGGTCCAGCGGGTCACGGTCCACCATCGGGAACTCATAGGCCACCTCGGTCGAGGCCAGCAGCTCTCCCACGTGTATCCAGCCGAAGTCCCAGTCGGCGAACCAGGGGGCGATCTCAGCGGGGTCGACAGCGGCGTTCCAGTCGGCGGTGGCCACGTCCACGTCCATGGGCCGCTCTGCCACCCAGTTCGTCAGCACCGTGCCGCCGGGCTCCAGCGGCCCACGGATCGGGTACACGACAGCCTTCTGACGGTCGTGGCCGGCCATGAACATGGTTCGACCATCCAGGAAGGGTTGTGCCTCCACCGCTCCGCGCCACAGCACGAGGCCTGAGTACCGGGGCGGGCCCTCGTCAGGTACGAACGACCGACGCAGCGTCGAATGCAGCCCGTCGGCTCCCACCAGGACCTCCCCCTCGTACTCCCCCACCGCCGTCCCCGATCGGCGGTCCACGAAGCGCGCCACCACCCGGTTAGCGTCCTGCTCGAAGCCGTCGAGGTGGTGGCCGGTGAGGACCCGATCGGGTCCCAGGATCCGGCGGACGGCCTCCAGGAGCACCATCTGGAGGCGACCGCGGTGCATCGAGTACTGCGGCCAGGGGTTCCCGGCGGCCAACCCTCGGGGCTCAGACCAGATCATGACGCCGTCGTCGGAGCAGAACCGCAGCTCTGAGGTGGCCACTGCAGCCGCAGCCAGCTCAGCCTCCAGGCCCAGGTCATGGAGCACCCGGACCGAGTGGGGCAGGAGGTTGATGCCCACACCAAGCTCCCGTGGCTCCGACACCGTCTCGAACACCGTCACATCGTGGCCGGCCCGGTCCAGGCAGAGTGCCGCGCCGAGGCCACCGATGCCGCCACCGGCGACGAGGATCCGACGTCCCATGCTCAAGAAGCCTCCGTCACCGGGTAGTCCGTGTAGCCGGCGGCACCCTGCAGGTACAGCAAGCGTGGATCGAGCTCGGCCAGTGGCAGGTCGCCCGCCACAAACCGGAACCTAGGCCCGGTCGTGAGCCGTTCAGTCATCCGTCGGAGGATCCGACGTCTCGCCAACCACCAGGGCCAACCAGAGTACGCCGAGGGCCATTACCACGGCCAGGGCGACGGCCGCCCACGCCAGGCCGGCCGACGCGGCCACCAGGCCTACGAGGAGGGGTCCCAGCATCCGTCCACCGTCCGTGGCCACCGTGGCCGCCGCCAGGAACGACGCCGTGCCCTCGGCAGGTGACACGTCGCTTTGCAAGGTGAACAGCGAGCCCGAGCTGAGGCCGTTGCCGACCCCCATGACCAGCCCGGCCACCAGCACGCCGGTCGTGGTGTCCGCCGCCGCCAGGAGGAGCAGGCCGACGGCCAGCAGTCCGTACGCCGGAACCATCGCCGACAGGCGCCCCAGCCGGTCCATCACGTATCCCGACACCGGAAAGAGGAGCAGGTCCGCGGCGTAGCCGGCGGCCACGAGCACTCCGATCGCCGATGGGCGAAGGTCCAGGGAAACCCCTACCAGGGGCAGCAGGACCATGCGCCCCTCCCGGGTCGCCATCGCCAGTGCCCCGAACACGCCGACCCGGACCAACTGTCGGTGGTGGCGGCGGACCACCGCTGCCAGTCCGGGGCCACCGCTGCCGGTCGGCGCAACCTCCCGCTCGGGCCGACGAGCCGTCGGTATGACGGCCGGAAGGCCGATGGCCGCTGCCAGGCCAGCGGCGGCGATGGTCCACCGGCCACCCACCGTCTCTACCAGTGCCCCGCCGGTCGCTGTGCCCACCATTACCGACAGGCGCATGGACCCACCCATCATGGACATGGCCCGGCCCCTCAAATAGATGGGAACCCGGCGCGTCAGGTCGGTATGGCGGGAGAGCATCACCCCGATTGACCCCATACCGAACGCCAGGTGCCCGAGCCCCAGCACCACGACGTGTGTGACCAGGGCCATGGTGGCCGAGGCGGCGACCATCAGGATGAGGGACCCTGTCGCCACCCGCGCCGGGCCCAGGCGATCCACCAGATGGCCGGCCAGGAGTGCGCCACCGGCCGCCCCGGCGCCGCCGGCGCCGGCCACGATGCTGGTCACCACGTACCCGTATCCCCCGGAGAGCAACCAGATCGGAAGGGCAACCAGCAGGGTGCTCATCCCGAGGCTGGCCGCCATCCACGGGGCGTAGATGGGCCAGACGTGGGGCGAGAGCGATCGGAAGCCCATCCGGACTGAGGCTAGGCGCGGGTCCCGTGCGTCTGTCACACAGCGGTGCGACACTTCTCATATGGCAGCCACCGAGGTGGAGATCGTCGTCTCTGGGCCCGACCCCCGGGGCCGGTGGCGCTGGAGGTTGAAGGACGGCTCGGGGGGCTACTCCACGGCACCTGCCGACCTCGTCGACCATGAGTGGGAGAACGGTGCGGTCCTCCGCAGGGTCGTCGAGCGGGCACCCGGTGGGCATCGTCTCATCGGTCGGGTCCAGCAGGACGATCCGGAACCTGCGCTCCTGATGCTCAACGGTGTCCCGTTCGAGTTGCCGCCGGAGTCCGAACTCGAACCCGGAACCGTCGTGGTGGCGCGGGTGCCGTTCTCGAACCATCCCGGCGAGCACGACGCCGGGACGGTCGCCAAGCGTCGCCCGGTCGCCGTCGTCTCCCTGGGCCCGCACACCGTGGTCGTCCGCGCCCTCTACAGCCGGAACACCGAGGGTCGGGGTTCCCAACTCCTCGACCCCGACCAGGCCGGCCTGCGGCACGAGTCGATCATCCACGACGACGAGACGGTCCTGGCCCTTACCGACATCGGAGGAATCATCGGTCGCCTCTCGGCGAGAGACCGCCGGCGCCTCGGGCTGGACATCTGATCGTCGGGCCCACCTTCTCCCAGCGCCGCCGCGGCCCGTAACGTCGCTATAGCCGGCCTGCACGGTCGGGTCGGCGCTGAGCTACTCGGAGGTCACGGTGTCAGGACTCGAACTGCTGGTAGACGGCCTCGACTTCGGGGAAGGGCCCCGCTGGCACGACGGTCGCCTCTGGTACAGCGACTTCTACCAGCACAGCGTCTACGCCGTCTCCCCCGGCGGGGCACGCGAGACCATTCTGGACCTGGGGTCGGAACAGCCGTCGGGCCTCGGCTGGATGCCGGACGGCAGCCTGCTGGTGGTCGCCATGACGGCACGCCGGATACTACGGGTAGCCGACGGCGTGGTCACGATCCACGCCGACCTCTCGGAGATCGCCACCTGGCACTGCAACGACATGGTGGTGGCCGCCGACGGAACCGCCTACGTGGGCAACTTCGGCTGGGACATCGAACACGACCGCGGGCATCCCCTGGCCGCCACCCTCGCCGTCGTCCGGCCGGGCGGATCCGTCCAGTCTGGGCCGGGCGACCTGCTCTTTCCGAACGGCTCGGTGATCACACCCGACGGCTCCACCCTCATCATCGCCGAGACCTTCGGAGGCAGGTTCTCCGCATTTCCACTGGATGCCGACGGGTGCCCCGGGGAGGGTCGCGAGTGGGCACCGGTTCCTGGTACAGCACCCGACGGCTGCACCCTGGACTCCGATGGGGGCATCTGGTTCGCCGACGCTGCCGGCTCCGGCGTGGTCCGCGTGCTCGAGGGAGGCACCATCACGGACCGCCTGCCTACGCCCCAACCGGCCTACGCCTGCATGCTGGGAGGCGACGACGGTCGGACCCTGTTCATCCTCACCGCACCGGGCGCAGGAGCCGACCGGGCCGGCACAGGTGAGGGCTGCATCTGGACCACCACCGTCGAGTACGCCGGAGCCGGCCTCCCGTGACCCGCAGCATCACGATCACGCCCATCACCCCGATCCTGGGTGCCGAGGTGCACGGAGTCGACCTGTCCGAGGGCATGGATGACGCCACGTTCGCCATCCTCCACGGGGCGTTCCTGGACCACGGCGTGCTGGTGTTCCGGGAGCAGGGTGCGATGGCTCCCGACGTCCAGGTGGAGTTCGCCCTTCGCCTGGGGCCACTCCACGAGCATCCGGCGGCGCCGGCCGAGCACGAGAACCCCTCCGTGTTCCTCATCAGGACCCACCGCGACTCCCCGATCTCCAACGGCAACGGCTGGCACTCCGACGTCTCCTGCGACGAGCGGCCACCGTCGGCGACCCTGCTCCAGGTCCACGTGCTTCCGGAGGGAGGAGGCGGAGACACCCTCTTCGCCGACATGGAGGCTGCCTACGCCACCCTCGAACCGGAGTTGCGGCGCCGCCTCTGCGGCCTCTCGGCCCGCCACGCCTCGGAGCACGTCTACCGCGGACGCTATGCGGATCGGGTCGCCGAGGACGAGGGCACCACATATCCCGAGACGGTCCATCCCGTGGTCCGAAGCCACCCGGAGACGGGTCGACGGAGCCTCTTCGTAAACCCTTCCTTCACCGTGGCCGTCCAGGGCCTGGAGGAGGCCGAGAGCGACAGGCTGCTGGCCGACCTGCACGCACACTGCGCTCGACCGGAGTTCCAGATCCGGCTTCGCTGGAACCGCAACGACGTGGCCCTGTGGGACAACCGTCGGGTCCAGCACTTCGCCATCTGGGACTACTGGCCGGACGAGCGGTGCGGCCACCGGGTAACGGTGCAGGGCGACTGCCCGTTCTTCGACCCCGGGGGCGACGACCCACCGCCCTCGCCGCTGCGAATGTCCATCGGCCGCCTGGCCTGAACGGGCCCGCCACCTTCCAGAAACCGTCCCGCACAGCCGGACCCGGTCGGTGACGGCCTCAGCCCCGAGCAGCCCGCCTCAGTCGGTGATGGCCTCGGTCTCAGCCAACCGCACGAGGGGTATCACCCGTTCGGTCTTCGCCTGGTAGTCGGCGTACCAGGCCCGGTCCTCCAGCATCGCCGCCCACAGGGCGTCACGCTCCGGCCCGGCGTCCAGGACCTCATGCTCCGACCAGAACATGCCTCCCTGGATCCGAACCCGAACCCTGGGGTTGGCCGTCCGATCCCGCAGGTTCAGGACCCATGACGGATCCCGGGTCGCCCCGGCGAAGGACCCGACCACGATGCGGTGCCCTTCGGCGTCGCGCCAGAACGGCAACGCCACCTTGTGTTCGTTGCCGGACCGGCGCCCGATGGTGTGGAGCAGGACGTGGTGCATGCCGGCCACACACCAGACCGCCTCGTCGTCGGACGTCTCCAGGCCCATGACGTGGCCCCTCGAGATCTCGATGATCTCCTCGTGGGAAGGGGTCTCCCACTCCATCTCGACCTTCTGGCTGGGTCCCTGCGGGGAATCGTCGCTCATGCGGGATGACCGTACTCCCGACCCGGTCCCATGACCTGACCTGACGTCAGGTCCCGGTCGCGCTAGCGACCTGGGGGCCCGGTTCCGACTGGGCTACCGACTCCGCCTGCCGCGACAATCATCTCGACCCCGGAGGCACGATGTCCCGTCGACCTAACGTCATCCTCATCAACTGCGACGACCTGGGCTACGGCGACCTGGGTTGCTACGGGTCCACGCAGCACCACACCCCCGCCCTGGACCAGATGGCCGGTGAGGGAGTCAGGTTCACCGACTTCTACATGGCGTCACCGGTCTGCTCGCCCAGCCGGGCAGCGATGCTCACCGGGAGCTACCCACTGCGCGTCGGCTTCGGAGGTCGGAGCATCGACAACGCACCGGTGCTGTTCCCCGGCCAGGCCCAGGGGCTGCACCCCGAAGAGATCACCATTGCACGGCTCCTCCAGGACGCCGGCTACGCCACCCGGCTGATCGGCAAGTGGCATTGCGGCGACCAGCCCGAGTTCCTACCGACCCGGCACGGATTCGATGGCTGGTTCGGGCTGCCGTACAGCAACGACATGGGCCGCCAGGCAGGGCCCGAGGAGGGGCTCCCCTACCGGGAGATCATGGCCCGACTCGGCGCCACCCTTCCGGAGGATGCCCCGATGCTCGCCGAGCGGCCGCCACTGCCCCTGATGCTGGACACCGAGGTGGTGGAGCAGCAACCGGACCAGGCGGCCCTGACCGAGCGTTACGTCGAGGATGCCGTGGAGTTCATCCGGACCAACCGGGACGGCCCATTCTTCCTCTACCTGGCACACATGTACGTCCACCTGCCGATCTACGTGCAGGACCGCTTCGTCCGGGATTCCGGCAACGGCCGCTACGGCGCTGCCGTGCACTGCATCGACTGGTCGACCAAGGTGCTGTTGGCCGAGCTCAGGACCCTCGGCCTCGACGAGGACACGGTGGTCATCTTCACCAGCGACAACGGCGCCCTGATCCGTGAAGGTGGCGGGAGCAACGGTCCGCTGCGGGCCTCCAAGGGCACTACCTGGGAGGGCGGCCAGCGGGTCCCCTGCATCGTCAGATGGCCCGGCACGGTGCCTCCGGCCCGGGTTGTGGCCGACGTCGCCAACGCCATGGACCTGTACCCGACGATCGCAGGGTGGTGCTCAGTGGACATCCCGGACGACCGGGCCCTGGACGGACGGGACCTGGGCGGGCTGCTCTCCGGCGGCGACGGCCCCGGAGCGAAACCGTTCTTCTACATCCTGGGCGGCAACATCGAGGCCGTGCGCCTGGGGCGCTGGAAGCTCCACGTCCGCAAGTGGAACGAGGAACGGGTGAGGCTCTACGACCTGGAGGCCGACATCGGC
>Ga0207963_1000932_pt1 | contig 15559 bp, 16 predicted proteins | sample Knorr_S15_td_NAD_FD_185604 | JGI IMG/M metagenome (GOLD analysis project Ga0207963, IMG submission 185604) | Marine microbial communities from Southern Atlantic Ocean transect - Knorr_S15_td_NADW_ad_2500m_LV_A (SPAdes) (version 2) | ecosystem: Environmental > Aquatic > Marine > Oceanic | place...
TGAATCTCGTGAGTGCGTCCGCGAGTCCGGCTCTCTCGGTTCGTGCGGGTGTTGGTGGAGCGCGGAAGCATCGCGTACTCGGCAGTTATCCATCCCTTGCCCCGGCCTCTCAGAAATGGCGGGACCCTGTTCTCGACACTAACCGCGCAAAGCACACGGGTCTTGCCCGTAGAGATCATCACCGAGCCTTCGGCAAACTCTTGTACGCCAGTCTCTATGGTCACTGGCCTTAGCTGATCCTGGTCTCGTCTGTCGATTCTGGTCACAGGCGGTTACCCTCTTTCTTGATGGCGCTTCAATGGACTGCGGGAGTATAGCACACAACCCCAGATTGCCTGACAACCTGATTCATCGCTACACTATCTGAACCGATATCGCCCAAATCTGAAACCTGACTGCTGATAGCTGACAGCTTGCGAAGGAACCCACCTTGACCTCCACAGACCAGCCCCAGGTAGACACCAGCGGATTCAACACCAACTCTGGTCCGTCGGGACTGAAGATCACGGACATGCGAATTGCCGTCGTGGGTCACGGAGGCTGGCGTTGGCCTATAATTAAGCTATACACGAACCAGGGCATTGTGGGCCTCGGCGAGGTTCGGGATGGAGCCAGCGCCCGCTATGCCCTGATGCTCAAGAGCCGCCTTTTGGGAGACAATCCCTGCGACATTGACCGGCTGTTCCGCAAGATCACTCAGTTTGGAGGCGACGGCAGGCTGGGCGGCGGCGTTTGCGGCGTTGAGATGGCGCTAATGGACCTTGCGGGCAAGGCGTGGGGCGTCCCGTGCTATATGCTGGCTGGCGGAAAATATCGCGACCGGGTGAAGGCCTACGCCGACACCCCGACCCGGCCCGATCCAGAGGAGATGGGCAAAGCGCTCAAGGGTCGAATGGAGATGGGCTTCGAGTACCTGAAGATGGACATCGGGGTGCAGATCGCCAACCGTCACGCAGGGGGCGTCGTCAGCGGATCGGGTATCGCAGAGTCGCAGACACTAATGCACCCGTTTACCGGCATCCAGGTCACCGATTACGGCATCGATAAGATGTGCGACTACGTGGCGACGGTCCGGGACATCGTGGGCTATGAAGTCCCCATCGCATCGGACCACTTCGGCCACATGGGCGTCGAGAGCTGCATCAGAATCGGCAAGGCTCTCGATAAATTCACCCTGGCATGGTACGAGGATATGATTCCCTGGCAGTTCGTTGACCAATGGCAGAGGCTCAAGGCATCGGTTGACACTCCGGTCTGCACCGGAGAAGATATCTACCTCAAAAAGGGATTCGAGCCGTTGATTGAAGGCCGGGCAGTGTCGATCATCCATCCTGATCTAGCGACCTCCGGCGGAATCCTGGAGACCAAGCGCATTGCAGACTACGCCTACGAGGCTGGAATCGCCGTCGCTTTGCATCAGGCAGGCTCTCCGGTGGTCGCGATGGCGAACGTCCACTGCGCCGCCGCGATTGAGAATTTTATCGCATTGGAGATGCACTCAACGGACATCCCCTGGTGGGATGATCTGGTGACAGGCCTGGGCGGGAAGATGGTTCAGGGCGGCCACGTCAACGTCCCTGACGCTCCAGGTCTGGGCATCGAACTCAATGAAGAAGCCATCGAAGAACACCTTGCCAGAGATTCAGAACGATTCGCCATCTACCCACGGGGACTTTTCGAGCCAACTGACGAATGGAATGCCCTGGACGCCCACGACCGGGTATGGAGCTAAAGCGATGCACCAGCGAGACGCCAGAGCCGTCGAGAAAGCCCTGCGGTCCAAGACCGTTGTCGCCATCATGATAAAGGCCCACGCTCGCGGACCCGAAGACGTCATCAACACTGTCAAGACCATCCACGAGTTCGGCTACGTCCCGGAGGTCACATATCGCATCGACCAGGGCATCATACGCGAGGCCATGACCGACATAAACGCCATGCGAGACCACTACACCGACGACCCCTTGCTGGTGGGAATTGGCAGCGTCACCACCCACGATGAGATGGCCCAGGCTATCGACATGGGCTTCGACATGGTGGTTTCTCCGGACAACGCCTTCGAGGGATATGGCAAGAAGATCGACTTTGCGAAAGTCGCACGAGAAGCCAACGTGTTCAGCGCTCCGGGAGCCATGACCCCAGCCGAGTTCCGGTACTTCCTGGAGGGCGAGGACGGCATCACGCCCGACGCCATCAAGATATTTCCGGCGTCGGTCTATGGCCCCGAAGGCCTGGGCCGGATGCTCGACCCCTACGACCGCGACGCACACCAGGGAATCATCGTCATACCCACGGGCGGGGTGAACGCCGACAACGGCCCGTTGTACCAGCGACATATCGGAGCCAGGGGATTCGACACGGCGTTAGCAATGTCTGATCCGTTGAGCCTCGTTATTCAGGAAGGCAAGATCGGAGACTTGGACACAATCCGCCGTTCGTTGGAGCAGTTCAGGCAGGCTTTTAAGCCATACACAATTGGTTGAACATCTGGAGACATTGTTAAACTCGGCACCACCAGTTCGAGGAGCCGCGTGTCTCCATGTTTTGTCCAAAATGCGGCCACGAAAAACCCCAAGGCGCAAGGTCGTGTGATTTCTGCGACCAGGATTTGAATAAACCGTCAGATTCGACTATAACCGACGCTGTCCGATCTTCGGGCTTCGTAGGTCGACAGCGCGAGCTGGGCGAACTGACCTCGGCCTTGGGAGATGAGATATCCGGTCACGGCAGGCCGTTCATAGATCTTTTAACATCAGTCAGAGAAGTGGTCGAGATGTACTTCGGGGCACCTGGTTCCATCACCTCGATGAAAGCAGACCACAGGACGAACTTGACAGCACGAGACAAGACCGACTGTGACGCTGACTTGATGGGCCTTCGCTAGAGATATGCAACACAATAATAACCGGCCGCTGAAAGCATTCCAGCGGCCGGTTATCTTTTCCGGTATATTCGGGTTTGCTCAGAGAGCCCAGGTTTTCACAAAGTGTTCTGAGACTAATATATACGACTGTCCTGGTTTTTGACCGCTTACCAGCGTCATGATAAAATTCGACTGAGACGCGACCCTGAAACAGGCGCCGTCCGAAGTGGATGGCGCAGTTTGAATGGTCATATCCATCGTTGAGGATCGTGCGGCGATGGCGTCGAAAGCGCAAGCCTAACGCCCCTCAGATCACAGGAGTTGCGATATGTCAGGTCATTCAAAATGGTCAACAATCAAGCATGCCAAGGCGACGACGGACGCCCGTCGAGGCAAACTCTTTACCAAGCTGGCTAAAGAGGTCATCATCGCCGCTCGCCAGGGTGGCGGAGATGCCGATACCAACTTCCGCCTACGCATGGCGGTTCAGCGGGCCAGAGATGCCAACATGCCTAATGATAACGTCGAGAGGGCTATCAAGCGTGGAACGGGTGAGACGGACGACGGCAATCAGATGCTCGAAGTCCTCTATGAGGGTTACGGCCCGGGGGGCGTCGGCATCTTGTTAGAGACACTAACCGACAATCGAAATCGGACCGTGTCCGATGTTCGCTCGACACTCACCAAGGCCGGAGGCAACCTGGCGGAGAACGGGGCTGTGTCATGGCAGTTCGAGCAGAAAGGCGTCATCATGGTGGATGCTGAGGAGGAGCAGGCCGAAGAGCTTGCGCTTCTGGCAATTGACGAGGGCGCCGATGATTTCGAGACTTTCGATTCCACCCTCCAGATATACTCCACCCCCAACACACTGGAGGCCATCCGCGCCACGCTGGAGCAGAACGAAGCCAAGATAAGCACATCCGAAATCTCGATGGTGCCCAGCCACACTATCGCACTCGACGACAAGGCAGCCATCAAGACCCTTAAGCTTTTGGATTTGCTGGAAGACCTGGATGATGTTCAGAAAGTCTATTCCAACGCTGACTTCTCAGACGAAGCCCTTGAGCAGTACAGCGAAGAGTCAGAATGATGACTCACCGTTAATGCGTTAAGACGGCCGAATTACGCAGGAAACGTAATTCATTCCCACGACAAAATAGTATCATCAAAGGGCAGGTTACAGACCTGATCTAACGTTACACATCTAAGGAGCGTTGCTCTCCATAATGCTAGTCCTTGGTGTTGACCCAGGCACGTACAAAACAGGGATTGGGTTCGTGTCGTCAACTAACGGCGACATGACGATGACACACTCCGATGTCCTGAGCCCGCCCAGGTCCGCGTCGCTGCCTGATCGGTTGGCATGGATCCACGACCGAATGATCCAGATCATCGACGAGATTAAACCCACGGTGGTGGCGATTGAACGACCCTTTGTGTCTCGCAACGTTAAGGCAGCGATGGCAGTTGGGCAGGCTCAGGCGGTCGCGATGATCGCAGCATCCCATTGCAGCATACCAGTCGTGAACTACTCGCCCCGCGAAGTAAAGAAGGCGGTCACAGACCACGGGGGAAGCTCCAAAGAGCAGGTTCAGGGCATGGTGGGCGTGCTGCTAGGAATATCAGAGCCGCTGGAACCATCAGACAGGGCCGACGCTCTGGCCGTCGCCATCTGCCACATCAACAACTCCCTAATGGTCGATGTGGAGATGCGGGAGTGAGTCCGCTGACAGCTATCAGCCGTCAGCTATCGGCCTTTGGCATTGTCGAATCAGCGGGACTCGTCGGGATTAGGCGATGATTTGGTGTATGCTTAAACCGTCTGTATTCAATCAATTGAATCGTAAAATCCGCCATTCGGGCCGGTTGACTGACGGCTGAAAGCTGATTGCTAACAAATGGTTTCTTCTTTGATCTCATCGGTATCAGGCGTTATTGAGGGCGTGGGCCCTGACTGGGCGGACGTTTCCCTCGGAACTATCACTCTGCGAGTCAACGTTCCTGGCACGACTATAGACAGCATGGGAACGGTGGGTGACCAAGTCAGGCTGCACACTTCGCTTCAGGTGCGAGAGGATAGCCTCACCCTGTTTGGATTCCTCACTCAGGAGGAGCGGCTCACTTTCGACACTCTGCTGGGAATCAGCGGCATCGGCCCCCGATTGGCGCTGGCCGTTTTGTCTCGATTCACCCCCGGGTCGCTGGCGGCGGCGGTGGATGCAGGAGACACGAAGGCGTTCTCGGCCGTTCCCGGAGTCGGGAACCGCACCGCCAGCCGAATAATTCTGGAGCTCAAGGGCAAGCTGGATCTGGATTGGGGAGACACACCCGCAGTGTCCGGAGACACCGACGCTGTGGACGCGCTGGTCGCTCTCGGATACTCAGATCCCGAGGCTCGCAGTGCGCTGTCGTCCATAACTCGCGATGGCTCCCAGACAACCGAGGACAAGATTCGTCTTGCCCTCTCGGCTCTTGCGGGCACATAGGCTTTTGAATTTTCCTGTGCTGCTCATTCTTGTCTTGTAATGACCGTTCTCAATGACTGAATACAAAAATACTCCCTACGACGCGTGGGCGGACGTTTACGATGCCGTGTACTCCTACGTCCGAGACGACATACCCTTCTACCTGGGCGAGGCTCTGAGCGTCGGTGGGCCGGTTCTGGAGTTGGGATGCGGCACTGGCAGAGTGGCAATCCCCATCGCTCAGACGGGTGTTGACGTGGTGGGGGTCGATAGCTCTCAGGCGATGTTGGATCAGGCGGAGCTCAAAGCCGACAGGCTAGGGGCAGGAGCCGGGGCGCTGGAACTGGTCAACGCCGACATGCGGGACTTCTCGCTGGACATCACCTTCGATCTCGCTATCATCCCGTTTAGAGGTTTCCTGGCCCTGCTGACCGTTGAGGACCAACGCCGAGCGCTGTTGAACATTCGCAAGCATCTGAACATCGGCGGGAGGCTGGTGTTCAACATCTTCGTGCCGGACATTCAGATGTTGTTGCAGGTGGGCGACACCCCGTACCATCTGCGGGACGTGACCGACCCCGACACCGGCGCTGCCTATGTCCTCTGGCAGCAGTCGAGCTACGATCTCCACGATCAGATAGTCGACGTTCGTGTCTCAGTCGAGGAATTGGACGATCAGCGCGCTGTCGTCAAGAAATTCTATCGGGACTTCCAGCTACGCTACGCCTTCCGATGGGAGGTATATCACCTGCTGGTGTCGTGCGGATTCGAGGTCGTGGACCTCTACGGCGATTTTGACCGTACACCCTTCGATGAGACTTCCGGCGAGATGGTATGGGTAGCGCGGGTTCCGTAATTCGAGTCGAAAATGAGTGACATCAGCAACCTGCTTCTGACTGGCGCATCCGGCGTTGGCAAGTCCACTCTGTTGCGAGAGGTGGGCATGAGCCTGGAAGGAGCGAAGGTCAGAGGGTTCTAAGCAGACGTTCTTTGGGACGGTAAGGAGTGCCAGGACTGGCGACTTGACGCCTTCGACGGCAGTGACGGCGGTGTTTTGATCCATAGAGACATTCAACTGAGCGGAAAATGGGCGGTTAAGGCGTGGACTTGGGTCTTATGGAACGCCTGGTTCAGAGTCAGATGGTTGTGAATGGGGTCGCTGACACATACCTGATCGATGAGGTCGGAATTGTGGCCCGTGGTCTCAAAACTTCACAACAGCGATGGACAAATTGCGCGTCTTTGAAATTCCGGTAGTCGCCATCATCCGTGCTCGGGGAGGCGGTCACGTCGACGAAGTGAAGTCCCGCGACGATGTCGAATTGTGGGAGATAACGCTGGAGAATCGCTATATAATATCAGCACAGGCATTCTCATATGTTGGATCTCATCTTTGACTTTGTCCGCAGCCTGATTGCTGAAAACCTGCCACACTCAACGCCGCGATTATCCCCCCAGGCCGATGTACAATGTTTAGGCATTAAGAGGTGAAATGTGCCTGAGTTTCAGATAGTTTCCGATTTCAAACCGACCGGCGACCAACCCCAGGCGATTGACCGACTGGTGGAGAACGTCGATCACGGTCTCGTTCATCAGACTTTGATGGGTGTGACTGGGAGCGGCAAGACGTTCACGATGGCTAATGTTGTCGAGAAGGTCCAGCGTCCGACGCTGGTGATCGCTCACAATAAGACGCTGGCCGCCCAGCTAGCCACCGAGTTCAAGGAGTTCTTCCCGAACAACGCAGTGGAGTACTTCGTCAGCTACTACGACTACTACCAGCCGGAAGCGTACATCCCTCGCACCGATCTATACATCGAAAAGGACGCCGACGTCAACGAGGAGTTGGACAAGCTCCGGCACGCGGCCACTCGCGCCCTGCTGACCCGGCGCGACGTGCTTATCGTCGCCTCGGTCTCCTGCATATTCGGCCTCGGATCTCCGGAAGAGTATCAGAGTTTCATGGCCTACATTCGTAAGGGAGAGACCCGAAGCCCCGCGAAGTTGGCCCGTCAACTGATCGACATGCAGTACGAGCGTAACGACTTCGATCTGGCCCGTGGCCGTTTCCGTATCCGAGGAGACACCATGGAGATTCTGCCTGCCTATGAGGAGGTCGGTGTCCGCATCGAGTTCTGGGGCGACGAGGTGGAGCGCATCGTCCAGCTTGACCCGCTGACCGGCGAAATGCTGGCTGAGCGCGACGATATTGAGATTTACCCGGCCAAGCACTTCGTGACATCCCAGGAGAAATTGCTTGACGCTATGGGTCGCATCGAGACCGAGTTGGCGGAACAACTGGTAACACTTAACGGCCAGGGCAAACTGCTCGAAGCCCAGCGGCTGGAGTCCCGCACGAACTACGATCTGGAGATGATGCGCGAAACCGGATACTGCGCCGGCGTGGAGAACTACTCACGGCCCCTTAGCGGTCGCGAGCCGGGCAGCGCTCCATTCACGCTGCTGGACTACTTCCCCGAAGACTTCCTGCTGTTCATCGACGAATCTCATATGACCCTGCCCCAGATTCGCGCAATGTATGGCGGCGACCGCTCCCGCAAAACGGTGCTGGTGGACTACGGATTCAGGCTCCCGTCAGCGATGGACAACCGGCCTCTGAACTTCGGAGAGTTCGAGGAGCGGGTGAACCAGACCGTTTATGTCTCGGCAACTCCGGGTCCATATGAATACGAACACTCCCAGCAGATGATCGAGCAGGTTATCCGTCCCACGGGACTCATCGACCCGCTGATCGAGGTCAAGCCCACCAAAGGACAGATCGATGATTTGCTGTATCAGATTGGAGCCAGGGTGGACAAGGGGCAGCGAACCATCGTCACGACTCTGACCAAGCGAATGTCAGAAGAGCTAGCGGACTACCTGCGAGAGATGGGAATTCGCACCCACTATATGCACTCGGAGATCGACACCCTGGAGCGCAGTGAGATACTGCGGGACCTGAGACTGGGTGTCTATGACGTTATCGTGGGCATCAACCTGATGAGGGAGGGATTGGACCTCCCAGAGGTCAGCTTCATTGCCATACTGGATGCCGACAAAGAAGGCTATCTGCGCTCGACCACCGCGCTGATTCAGACCGTCGGCAGGGCGGCGAGGCATATCGACGGCCACGTGATAATGTACGCTGACAGAGTGACCGACTCCATGAAGCGGGCCATCGACGAAACCGAACGCCGTCGCACGATTCAAGAGTCATACAATCGCGAGAACGGCATCTCGCCTCAGAGCATCCAGAAGAGCGTCCACGACATCACCGAGCGAGTCAGAGCTGTGGCCGAGACTCGCGCCACCTACATGGTGGATCAGGGCGACATGCCCAAGGACGATCTTCTCAGGCTCATTAAAGACCTGGAGTCCCAGATGAAGACGGCGGCGCGAGCGATGGAATTTGAGAAGGCGGCCCTCCTGCGAGACCAGATAACAGACCTCCGGAAAGTGGCCGTGGAATAGTTTTCGTGTTCAAAGTGTCTGATAGCCGAAACCTTTAAGTTTGCGGAATCGTTATACTAAACGGGAATAGAATTTCTCATAGATGATTCTGAGTCACCGACAGAGAAAGTGAATTCGGTGAACTGGTGTCGAGCAAACAAACGAGGGGTGATGTGCTGAATCGGCGAAGATTCTTAGGACTATTCGCGATATTGGCGCTCTTGGGAGCGGCGTGCTCTAGCCAGATTCAGGGCGGAACAGGCACCCTCCCATCAGGCATAGACTCTGCTATGGTTCCCGATGCTGAGCTTGGCGGGTACATCTACTTCAGTTCCGATCCACCCATCGCGGTGTCGAACGAGCGGTTCCTTATCCCATCGGAGGCCGCTGACCTGCCACCCCGGGCGACCGGAAAGCTTCAGTTATCCAGAGCCACTATCGCCATATCCGAAGCTCCCAAAGATTTTAGTGGGACTCTGGAGTTCGCGAACGTCGGCGAGGCTCAAACGGCCTGGGATTTGTACCAGTCCAGACCGGAGTCCGCTGACTTCTCGGGAGTGTTGGATGCTCCCAAAGTCCATATTGTCCACGGAGAATCACCTTGGGCGCTTGATGTGAGGGCGCAGGTCGATTCCGGCAATATGGTATCCATCGAAGACAGCGATCCACTGGCCTGGGACCTGCTCACCAATCTTCCTGAATCCACCGAAAAACCGCCGCTGGCCGTCGGAGCGTTGACGTTGGGTGGCGACATGCTCAAAGATGTCTCTGAGTTGGCAGGCGTTCAATTATTCGGCCTGAACACCGTCTTCGGATTTGTCGGAGTTCACAACGTGGCTTTTGGAATTTACGCCGACGCGTCGGTGGACGTGCCTGACGAACTTAACGAAGAGTTCTTCGAAGAGGCTGAGGTGGCCGTTGTCATGGTCAGCAATCCAGGTTATCCAGGGGTTGTCGTGTCATTTCTTCTCAAGATGGTGTCGGCTCGGGTCGGCATGGAGTCAATTGAAATCGGAGACACCGCGGCACGATACCGCACAGTCAACGATCTACATCTCATCGTCAAAAACAAGGGAAGCCTGCTGTACACAGTAGTCGCATCGACCCGATCCGAGGCCGAGCGTCTAGTCCTGAGCGCGATCGAAGACTAATCAGGACTGGTTCCCTGACATTTGTCTCATACTAGGGAGTAACTCAGTCTTCGGCAGAGAATTTCAGCCTGGCTAGGGTTTCATCCCATTGCTGTGAGACCATATCCAGGTAACGGCGCGCTCTATCGAGATGCTCCGGCGTCAGCTCCCAGACCCGCTCGCAGCCCTGCCGAGTGCTGCGTAGGAGGCCGACGTCGGATCGGACGTTCAGGTGCTTCGTGACGGCCTGACGAGTGATTCCCAGCCCGTCGGTTAGCCGAGCGATGGACATAGGGCCGTCCTCACACAGGCGCATCACGAGCCGAAGGCGTGCCTCATCTCCCAGCGCTGAAAATACGAGAGCCGGTCCGCCGAGGCCGATTTCGTTTGCAGGCTCTTCAGAGGGTCGGGCTGACATATTCTGAAATACGTGTAATCTGGGCTTCCCAACCGTTGGTGTTTCTATCGAAAACTTCCATCCGTCGTTCGAAGGGTTTCTTATCGAAGCCGGTTTCCACTACTGTCAGCATCGTCCCGTCGACGGCGTCCTCCAATTCGAAGACGACCAGGGGTGACGGCTTTGTGGAGTAGTTAAAATCGGGATCCGTCGCGCCGGGATGCCAACGCCAGGAAAATAGATGTTTGGGTTCCATTTTCTCGATGGTAATGTCCAATGTCAGATGTTCCACGCCTTCGATGTTTAAAGGCCCTCGCACCCGAGCGCCCGTCCCGAACTCCCCATCCAACTTGGCGCCGAACCAATTTCCGAACACCTCTGAGTCCGTTAAAGTGTGCCAAACGTTCTCGTGAGACGCTCGAACCAATACCTGCTTTTCAATCCGGTCTGTGCTTGATGCATTCATATGCAACCTACTGGTTGTGTATTGTGTTTGGCGTATCATGTGTTCCAGCCAAATGCAACCAAACAGGTTCTGGTGTGGCAAGATGAATCCTTCAGACATCGCCAGCGCAAACTCGCGATCTTCGCAACTAAACAATGTTTGATACTTGTGCGGCTCGCAGGTACAATTGATGTGACCTACCTACCACCATTCCCCAAACCTGATGGCAGAGAATGTGATAGGCTGGTTTTGTTACCCGAGCATATAAGAAATGGCGTTGGAGGATCACTGTATGACCACATCTACACTGACAAAAGAAGACGTGCTTGAGGCTCTGCATGACGTGTTCGACCCTGAAATCCCCGTCAACGTAGTGGACTTGGGGTTGATCTACGGTGTGGAGGTTGATGACGGCAATGTGGATGTCACAATGACTCTTACCTTTGCCGGCTGTGGCATGGGACCGTACATTGCTCAACAGGCCGAGTGGCGCATTGCCGAGATGGAAGGCGTTGAGGATGTCAACGTCGAGATGGTCTTCGATCCTCCTTGGACTCCAGACCAGATCACCGAGGATGGCAAGAAACTTCTCGGACTGGACTGAGTAGACAGCGAACCCGACATCGATTTGGATTACATAGGGGCGTGCAATAGCGCGCCCCTTATCACGTGAGTCGGATGTGGAAGCGACAGGCGCTCGCCGTTTAGACAACCCGATCGTGGGCAGTGAAGGAGATTAACCCATGAACCAGCAACAGCAGGCGCAGGCTCGCGCAAAAATCGAGGGCATGAAGGCTCAGTTCGAGCAGAAGCGGGCCATCGCCACTGCCCTGGGACAGATCAAACAAAAGGTGGGCGTTTACAGCGGCAAGGGCGGAGTCGGCAAGACCACCGTCGCCGTGAACCTGGCTGTCACCTTGGCCGCCGAAGGCGCAAAAGTCGGTTTGCTGGATGTGGACATCGACTGCCCCAACGTGGTCCGCGCCCTGAACATCTCCGAGCTTCCCCTTGTGGCAGAGGACCGCAGGATGGTTCCCCCTGAGCGCTTCGACGTCAAGGTCATGTCCATGGGGTTCTTTCAGGAGAACGAGGAAGAGGCCATCATTTGGCGCGGCCCTATGGTCCACAACGCCATCAACCAGTTTCTTCAGTCCACAGACTGGGGCGAGCTAGACTACCTGATAATCGACCTGCCTCCGGGAACTTCCGACGCCCCGCTGACCATCATGCAGGCGCTAGACCTGGATGGATTCGTTGTGGTGACAACGCCTCAGCAGTTGGCGATGATCGACGCCAAACGCTCCATCAACATGATTCGCAAACTGCACGTAAACGTGCTGGGCGTGGTCGAAAATTTCTCTGGAGAGATATTCGGCACTGGCGGCGGCGAGCAGTTGGCGCAGGAGATGGACCTGAACTTCCTCGGCAGGCTGGAGATGAGAACCGACTACCGCGACACATCCAAACCCACAGTTCTCAACTCAAACACCGTGCTTAACGAGTTCCAGTCCATAGTCGACGGCATGAAAGCCGGTCTCGAAGCCGTGGAGGTCGAGGCGGACTAGCAGGCGAATTCAGCTTAGGAAAAACGATGGGGCGGGTTTTCAAAACCCGCCCCGTTTATTTTGTAGCGTTTGCAGATGTGAAGAATAGCATCAGGACAAATACGGCAGCAGAAACCCCACAGCTTCAAAGACGCTCTTCTGGCACCCTGTCCGCAGTAGACGAATCGGACGCTATTCACCGTAGCAAGTCGGGTGGGATTAGGTATTGATCTGACAGCCATTGACAAGACCAACTTAGGATATAAAAACATGGTTATAGAAAGTACTAGTTATGGAATAAACTGGTTATATGAAAACAGAATTAAATCTCGACGATGTCTTTGCGGCGTTAGCCGACTCGACGCGGCGATCAATACTGTCGCGGCTTGCAGATGGCCCGGCGTCGGTAAATGAGATTGCTGCTCCATTTGAAATAAGCCAACCAGCGGTCTCTAGGCATCTGAAGGTGCTGGAACGGGCAGGATTGATTGAGCGAGATATCGACAAGCAACGCCGCCCTGCGAGGTTGAAGGCTGAAAATATGGCGGCGGCCGTCGACTGGCTTGCGGAATTTAAAGCATTTTGGGGCCCAAGCTTTGACGAGCTTGACGACGTCCTTATCAAAATGAAACAAAACAATGAGTAATTTACCTGAGTATTTACTTGACCGAGTGTTCGATGCGCTCCGTGAAATGGTCTGGCGCGCTTGGACTGATCCTGAATTGCTTTCCCGTTGGTATGCCAGGGGTGGAAACGATCATCCACAAATTTGATTTGAAACCTGGCGGATTGGGGCTCAACGAGATGAGATGGAGAGACAATTCCGACCTCAGCAAAATCGTGTTCCAGGAAGTAGCGCCCCAAGAGAAGCTCGTTTGGCATCACTCTTCGTCAGACTCTGATTGGAGCATCATCGCGAATCCGATGATGCCGGACTGGCCTCGCGTGATATTGACGATCGTGACACTCGAGCATATGGGCGCCAAGACGAAGGTGCGATTGACATGGGAGCCTTTTGAAGCGACCGATGCCGAGATTGCCTGTTTTGCTGGCGCTGTGGACAATATGAGTGGTGGATGGGAGAGCGGGTACGTGATCATGGACGAGATGTTTGTAGAGTTACAGGCAGTAAATACGTAATTGAGAGACACTCATCCGTGCATTCACCAAGCGTAGGATAAGATTATGTCTAACCGCCCCTTTGACAGGTAATTTTGGGCCGAACTGCGCCAGTCATTGAATAGTCCTTAGGCCGGGAAAATCATCAGGGCGGGTTGAGAAACCCGCCCTGATTTATTTGTCAGGTCTGCGGAGCTGACGAAGCTAACTCAGCCAGCCCTAGATGGTAGCGACACGACCGCCGCGCCGGGGGTTGTGTGTTTGCCCTCGTGGTCCTCTAGCCAGATGTCGCATTCGACGAGGTTCTCGCCGTTCTCGACGCTCTTCTTCTTGACTACGCCCTTTACGAAGGCCGGCGTGCCGGGGACGTCCATGCCCCTATACTGCGCGCTCAGCTTCTTGAGTGTGCCGCCTTCGCCAATCCAGTTCGTCATTATCTGGCCCAGGAAGGCGTTCTTGAGCGCGCCATGCAGGATGACGTCGGGCAGGTTGTTGTTCTTGGCAAAATTCAGATCGTAGTGAATCTGATAGTAGTCGCCGGACGCGCCTGCATACATGACAAGCTGTTGGGTCGTCGGGTCTTTACGAACTTCGGGCAGCTCCTGGCCTTCCTCAACGTCCTCGAAGTACACTTGGTCTGTCATTTGTTGTTCCTCTCTATCTGGCTTTCAGTGATCAGCTTTCAGCCGTCAGATTATTGTCATTCTGAACGGACGTGAAGAATCCGATCGATGTTTAATCAGTTCTCGATTCCAGTTACACTCGCTCCGGTTGTCTAAGATGGCTTGTAGCTGATGCCTGTGGAGCGCTGAAGCGCCACCACTTTGTCGAACTGGTTGACGTACTTGGTTTCTCGCACCATGAACAGCATGTTGCCCAGCCTGCCGGGGCGCTCGTGGATGCCGGCCAGGTAGTTGGTGACGGTGATTCGGTCACCTGGGCGTATAGGCTCGAAGTATTCCCACTCGCTGCCGCCATCCAGAGCGGCAGGATAGGGACTCTGGACGTTGACCTTGGCTGGCCCTGAATTCAATGATCGGCAGAAGGTCGGCGGAGCGATGAGGCCTCCGTATCGCGAATCGCGAGCCGCTTCTTCGTCGTTGAAAAGCGGATTGGTGTCGCCGATTGCACGCGCGAATTTTTTGATCGCGCCTGCCTCGACTGCATTAACCAGCGGTTCCGACTCCACGTTGATGGCGGCCCGCATCTCGTCAGTTATGACCGATTCTTGTGTCATCTGAGCCCTCCTGAGCGTTTTATTTTTAGCGCTTTGATTGCGTTTGATTGGACCGCCTATCAGGCGGACAAGCAACTTCGAATTTTGTCGGCGCTGACCCTGGAAATGTGACAGTGAGGTTAGCGTGAGTCAGGCCGAATCTGGGCCAAGTTTACGGGTGACTCAAACCACTGTCAAGAATGCAGGGTGACTCATGAAGTATGTCGCTGTCTGGCGAGCGCAGCGAAATTGTGGCGTGATGTTCCCAGGCTCGTGAGCTTCAAAAACCTTGTGCCTAACTTGAGGTGTTTGTTAACATGCTAAAATAGTGGAGTGTCACAAATGGTGACGTTGTTGTTCAAGCGTCGTGCAGGCTTGAACGGACTATTTCAGACCGTCCGCTAAATGACCGCACCCATCTTAAGTCTCTAGGAGCGTCAGGAAATCGCCAACGACAATCCTCAAACCGACGACACTTCGCCTGAGTCGCTGAGCGACGGTCAGATTCAAACATTGATTGCCGAGGCGTTTCCCGACGACCTCAATCTGAGTCCCATGTCAGGTTTCAAGATGGACCTGTCAGCCAATGCCGAATTCAGGAAGCTGTTCTTCTCTGCCACATGCGATTGTGGCACCTCTGCATTGCTCAGCGTGGAAATCTCCAACGACAAGACGGTCGAAGATATCAAAGACGCTCTGCGCTCCATAATTGATGGCCTTGGCAGACAAGCCAAACAATTTCGGTCCATGTCGTGTGACATGCACACCAAGATGAGACTGGGCCCAATGGCAGGACGACAACCCATTGACTAATGCAAGAAATCCCAAACTGGAAAATGACAGCTCCACCAGCATTGCCACGCTCTAAAATCATCAATTGTATCCATAATACCAGAGGGTGATAGATGTCAACAAAACGTGAACTGACAG
>Ga0207963_1000945_pt1 | contig 15512 bp, 14 predicted proteins | sample Knorr_S15_td_NAD_FD_185604 | JGI IMG/M metagenome (GOLD analysis project Ga0207963, IMG submission 185604) | Marine microbial communities from Southern Atlantic Ocean transect - Knorr_S15_td_NADW_ad_2500m_LV_A (SPAdes) (version 2) | ecosystem: Environmental > Aquatic > Marine > Oceanic | place...
GCCAGCCAGGCGATCGGATTAATAGGGTTGCCCATTACCTCGAATCCGGTTCCTGATCCGACGAGTAGGCCATTATGTTCGACTGTAGCCCCTTCATATTGAAGGTCAATGGCCGCTAGATCAATCATCCTCGACCCAATGATTACTCCCCCATGTAAAGCTTGGTGAGCAATAACGTCGGTTGAACGAATTCCTTCACCTTGGACCTTAATATCGACTAGCTCTATGGCTGGCAATATGGCTTGCGTCGCGGCCATGACCTGGACAGGTGTCGTGCCAGGTCCTCTAAGATCATCCTTGAGTATGAAGGCGATTTCTGCCTCGCAATGAGGATCAGCCAGCTCCGATAATGGAACCGCTGATCCGTTAGCGTATACCCCTGTATCCAAAATGTGGCCAAAGCACGGTTCATCCACTCCTAGATGAGCTCTTGCGGCCTTAGTGGTTAATGCTACCTTGTGTCCCCGGATAACCTCACCTGAGTCCTTGAGATGTTCGACGAGTCTATATTGGATTGCATATGCATCTGCCTCAGTTAACTCATGATTCAGAAATGGACTGCTCATGGTTCCTGTGCGAAAAGATCGAAGCACCTGGTGAAGGGTTTCCTCTAGGGTGGAGTTATTGTCCGACATGCTGCCCTCTCTCAACAAAACTTGGTTTCAACTCTGAGAATGTAAATCGCTGCTTTAAAACGTGACCGGAAATTTCAGGCCTTATTGCAAGACAATAGACGTATTAGTCATTCTAGGCTAGGATGACCAGGATTACGGGCCTAGAAAAACCTATTGGTACGAGTAAAGTAATAGCGATAATTCCTGAATATCATCTGTTATGAACATCGAGTGAGTAAGGAGAAGTTTCATGCCTGGTGCGACTATAACCGTCGGCAACGTGGAAATCACAGCTGTACACGACAACGAAGGGGCTTTACCCCTAAGCATGGTGTTCCCTGGAGTTGACGCGGAATTATGGGTTCCTTATAAACAACGATACCCCGAGTGCTTTAACGGAGATAACAACGAAAATTTCGCCGCACATTTCGATTGTTACGTGATTCGCTCTGAAGGGCACACCATACTGGTAGACACCGGTGCGGGAAGTATGGCCACTAATCCAGGGACTGTTACTGCTTTCGCTGGTGGGGTCGATGGCAGGCTTTTGTCGGACTTGCAGGCTGCTGGTGTAAACAAAGAGGATATTGATACCGTATTCTTCACCCATTTACACCCGGACCACGTGGGTTGGAACGTTAACAACGACGGGCCTTCTCCCGTCCCCGCTTTCCCAAACGCCAGGTACGTTTTTCATCAAGATGACTGGGAGGCGTTTCGCCCACCACGAGATAGCGAGGTATTTGGATTGACTTTCTGGGAAGAGACGCTCGCGCCCTTGGAAACGGCTGGGGTGACAGAGCCTCTATCTGGTGAACACTCTATTACCTCCGAAATAACCGCTATTCTGACGCCAGGGCATACGCCTGGATCGATGAGCTTGGCTATTGATTCAGGCGGTGAAAAAGCTCTCGTGATGGGAGATGTTTTTCACGGTCCGCCCCAAGTTAGCGAACCAAGTTGGGTTTTTGCTTTCGATGCGGATCCAGATACAGCAGTCCAATCCCGGAATAGAATGTTGGACCGTGCAGAGGCTGAAAACGCTATCATGGCCATATGCCATAGTACTGGGTTCGGGCGGATCATATCACAAGAAGGCAGAAGATATTGGCAAGGATTATGACACCGATATTTATTGAAATGATTCTGTTATTACTCAACCGTCAACGGTCCAACATGTTCTCGCCATTTTAATGGCGTTGAGCCTGCCTAAATAAATCTAATACTGCCTACGAAGGAAATCATATTTCAGGGAAACGAAAAGGTCACTGAGAGATATCGGTGACCTTTTTAAGGTGACCACTGGTTTAACACCTTTATCGCTACCGGAGCCAGCGCATAGATTGCTCTGAAGTTATGAGCACCAATGGAATAACATCCCAATGTTCGTCCAGTGGTAAGTACTTATCGTTCAAAATCCCTAATTGGGGGCATTTATATGAGTAAAGTGATTCGAGGATATCCTGAGCTATCTGATCGTTCCCGAGGCTGGCTGCGGTATTTGTACCGAAAAGCTACCACTGAAGACAATTGGGACAAGGATGGTTCCCCACACCCCCACTGGGACGCAGTTACGAATGAGCCGACAAGTTCTTGGCACAGGATGGACCTTCGTGGATCAAGCTACGCAATCCCATTGATGTCGGATACGACCCCTGCCTGGCGAGAGGTTTATGGAAAAGTTCTGGACGAACTTTTACACAGGCACACAAGTTATTGGGCCGCAAAAGATTGGCTTGATCAGATCGGGAACGATCCTAGAAGGGCGAATTATCAGGAGAGTTGGTACGGATTAATCCCGCGCCATCTCAGGGGCGAATACGACGTCCCTGGCTGGACAGCAAATGGTGTGGAGCCCTGGGGACTGCAAATGGACCCCATAGGAGCTGACGGAAACCTGTTTTTCAAAGGTTGGTTCCTGATGATGCTAGGGTTTTACCTGTATGTGGCTGGGGATGAAAAATGGAATGAACCTTTTGACATGGTCCGTGACGGTGAAAATACTTTTACGTGGAGTCACACAGCTATCGCAGAACATTTATCCCAACAATGGTCTAGCACCGCTCAGGGATGTCAATGAGAAAATACTAAGATCTGGCCACAATGACTGGCTGGAGCTGGCCTCGGTCTGAGGCTAACCGACATCCTTTATGGAACAGACCATCACCGGGTCTTCAACAAATGGTGGGAGTCCGCTAAAGAGCTTTACGGGCTCGGCAGCATTAAAGGCACAGCTTATGATTCTTCGACCTTGTACTATGATCCTTTAGTCGATTACCGCCATGTAACCAACCCGGCAGGCCATCTCATGTTGGCTCACGAACTGGTTGGTCAAAAGAATGATGAAGCGAAGATGCTTTTCAAAGGTGCAGCACAGTTCTTGGGATGGACTGGGACTGAAGCGGTAATAGAAGGCACCATAGACAACACTACGCTTAAACCCCTGCCCCGTGGCACCTCGTTCGGTATGATCTTGGCAAGAGAGTTTGGAGAAGATGCGATTTACGCTAAATTGAAGGCTCACGCAGAAGAAAACTACCAGCCCATGTGGGACGAACCCACTGGGGAGTTTACCTGGGGATTTGGACTGGATGAACCCTATCCCAGGGGCCAATTAAACGGACCTATGGCCACGGCCGAAGCTATTTCACGTGACTCCATGTGGGGAATTTATAATAAACCAAATCTGAGAAAATTCATTGAACCCACTGTATACGGTGTAGATTTCCCGAACATCTGTCTAACGCAAGCCACCTATGACGCAGAAAAATCAGTGTTGGTCATATCAACAGATCGAGGCCTGCCGGCATCATCAGGCCACCCAACATCTTTCCGAATCACCAACGTAAACCCACGTCTATTTTCCTTGAAGGTCGACGGTGAACTCTCGGAACAATATGAGATAGTAAATGGTGATATAGAAATATCCACTACGATTGGGGAGCACACGTTCCTGATAGATTTATAACCGGCTCTCGGCGGATTTTTACCCGGCATAAGTTAGCGGACATAGGGATTTTGGAGTCCCGGCTGTGGGCTAGAGTAATGTTTGTTTTACCGGTCTGCGGAAGCAGGCGCCGTGGGTTTGGGTTTCGCCAAGCACGCCATGCTGGAATTGCCGACATTTTGCCGACCAAATCCCCGTCACAGGGCGGTACTGGCCGGTACCAGCAGGGAGATAGACCAGCCATTCTAACTACAAAACGGGACTATAGGGGATGCGGTGTGACAGGGTAAAACGACCAGCGTCGAACTCTAAAACCGGTGGGGGTGACCCCGTGTCAGTTCGACTCTGACCTTCGGCACCACTCATTCTAGGCACGAATTATAGGCCCGAAAAAGTTCGTGACCAATTCGTGACCATTTGATCCAAAACAAAGCCCCCGACCATTACAGTCGGGGGTTTTCTTATTGGCTGAAATCAGTCGATTTCGTGCCTAAAATTGTCTGGCGGGAGTGCGAGGGAGTCGAACCCACCTACCCCGCTCGTCACGAGGCACAACGGATTTGAAGTCCGCAAGAGCCACCGGGCCCCATCCACCCCCATAATCGCCTGTTTTGGGGTCCCTACTAAGTTAGCAAATAAAAGACGCCGCCGGAAGGCGGCGCCTTGTTTTTCGCCTATCTAAGAAGGTTTTAGCTGCCAATCACCGAGTCGACCTTCTTCTTCAGCGCGCCCTTGGGCACTGCGCCGATGATCTGGTCAACGGGCTGGCCGCCCTTGAAGAAGAGCAACGCCGGTATGCTGCGAATGCCGTACTGCATGGCGGTGTTCGGGCTGGCGTCCACGTCCAACTTGGCCACTTTCAACTGACCGTCATAGTCCACGGCCATGTCGTGAACGGCGGGCGCAATCATCTTGCAAGGACCACACCATTCGGCCCAGAAATCCACCATGACCGGCGTGTCAGACTCCAAGACCAATTCTTGCCAAGTTTCGTCATTTACTTCAAAAGGTTCTGCCATTTCCATCCTCCGGAATCTCTTACGCGTTTTAACCGCGCAGTAACTTGGATGCGTTTCGTCGCCCCAAGGTTCAACGGGACCGTTTCCCCAAGTGCGGGGGCCGGTCCGCTTCCGCATCAGTTTAAAGGGCGCATACACCGAGGTCAACCGACATAAGTCCGAATTAAACTGAGTCCCGAAACCTGCCGCGATATCGTTCTGCTGGAGGTATGTTGACCATCTGGGCCAGGCATGAATCGAGCCTGCTCGACCGGCCTTGCCTCCTTGGTTTATGACCCTGCTTGAACTATAGTATTCACGAGCCTGCGTGGATATCTGGGCCCATCCCCAGCAAGGAATAATATTCGTCGATTTTCAATGGAAATAACCGAGCGCATCACCCAGCAAGGAGACAGAGTCACCCTAACGCTTACGTCGTGGGGACGGCTGGGCGAGGCCATGGCCGATTTTGACGGACATAACGTGTTCGTGGCCGGCGGCATCCCCGGCGAACGGGTGGTGGCCGAGGTGGTCAAAGTCCATCGCAAGTATGTCTCCGCCAAGGTAGTTGATGTGCTCGAGGCATCGCCCGACCGTGCTGAGCCGCCCTGCCCTTACTACGGCGAGTGCACTGGCTGCCAATGGCAGCACCTATCCTACGAAGCCCAACTGAAAACCAAGCGCGAGAAAGTGACCGACGCCCTCCAGCGCGTCGGCGATCTCGCAGACCCCCCCGTTTCTGAGGTTAGGCCATCTCCCGACCAGTTGGGCTACCGGAACCACGCTCGGTTCACCATCAACCGGGACGGCGCGTTGGGCTTTATCAACCGGGAGACACGCCAGTTTGTGCGCATCGATAAATGCCTCCTGATGCACCAAGGCGTCAACGACCTTCTGGAAGAGCTCCAGGACCATTGCGGCGAGACCACCCAACTCTCCATTCGGGCTGGAAAGTACTCCGGGGATTTCTTGATCCAGCCCTATCTGGTCCATCCCGAGATCGGCGTCCTCACGGGACAAAAGCGGTATACCGAGTCGGTGGCCGGCCAGGATTTCCTAGTGTCGTCCCCTTCTTTCTTTCAGGTGAACGTCGAACAGGCCGCCGCCGCCGCCGATGTGGTTCGCGACCGGCTGCATCTCACCGCCGACGACGTGCTGCTGGACGCCTATACCGGCGTGGGCACCTTCGCCATTCTCCTCGCCCCGTCGGTGAAGCGGGTCATCGCCGTGGAGGAATCGTCCGCAGCCGTAGCCGACGCGAAGCAGAACGCTGGCGATCTTCAGAACCTTGAGTTCGTTTTAGGCCGAACCGAAGATGTCCTGAGAAACCTGCCGGTGAAGCCGGATGTGGTGGTTCTGGACCCGCCGCGCTCCGGTTGCCAACCACGGGCCCTGGAGAGCCTGATCGAAATGGCGCCATCCAGAGTGGCCTACGTTTCCTGCGATGCCGAGACCTTGGGTCGTGACCTCAAAATACTGTGCCAGGGTGGCTACCGGTTGGACGAGGTTGCGCCGCTGGACATGTTCCCGCAGACACACCATGTTGAGTGTGTGGCATTACTATCGCGAGGAGAGTCATCCAGTCAACCGGCGCCTGCCAGCCTTACGCTGGCATCGGCTTCCCCGCGGCGGCGCGAGTTGATGGACCTACTGGGTCTGGAATTCGCCATCACCCCGGCTGACTTGGACGAAGACTCCCTTCTCGGAGAGTCTCCCGTCGAGATGGTAGAGCGTTTATCCCGCCAAAAAGCCCTGGCTGTGGCCGCCGGAATGGAATCGGGTCTGGTCATCGGGGCCGATAGCACGGTGGTGTTCGAGGTTCAGGCCGTGGGCAAGCCCGTCGATGACGACGATGCGCGCCGGATGCTGCGGATGTTGAGCGGGACGACCCACCACGTTTCCACCGGAATCACCGTCGTAGATGCGGCGTCGGGCCAAATCCTGAGCGACGCCATGACCAGCCAGATATCCCTCCGGGACCTGACCGACCAGGAGATCGAGGCATCCATCGCATCCGGGGTTCCCCGGGACAAAGCGGGGGCTTACGCCGTGCAGGACACCGACCTCCGCCCCGCCGCTGATTGGGAGGGCTGCTATAACAACATCGTCGGGCTGCCCATCTGCCGGCTCCTGGAGATGCTGCAAGAACTTGGATATCTGCTGCCAGATGGCTGGACGGTTCCCGACGCCGTCGCCTGTGGCGATGACTGTCCTACGGTTTCCGCCCAGCTACAAGAGGGCTCCCCATGAACTTCATGGGCATGGGAATCCCGGAGCTGGGCGTGATCTTGCTAGTGGCGTTCTTGGTGCTGGGCCCAGGTAGGGCCATCGACATGGCCCGCAGCGCCGGGAAGATAACGGGCGACCTGCGGCGGTCCTTCGGCGACGTGATCAGCGCCATGACCGTGGAGACTATGGACCAGGGGACGCCGACCCAAGACCGGACTCCAGAAGCTCAGGCGCCGGGAGTCCCCATGCGGGCCGAGACCCCACCGGAAGACAGCGACGACCATGAGCCGCCCGCCGAGAATCCAGAGCCCGGGCCCGAGGACAAATTATGAGGTCGCGGGAACAGACCCTTTTGCAGCACCTTGGCGAACTCCGCCGACGGGTTTTCATCTGCGTGGTCGCCGTGCTGGTGGGAAGCGCCGTTTCCTTCGCCTTCTTTGAGCAGATCATCGGCATCTTGGTTGAGCCCGCCAAGGACCTGGACCTGGGGACCGGCGGCGAGCTGATCTACACCGAAGTCACCGAGCTGCTGACCACGGCGATCAAAGTGTCGTTCGTGTCCGGGCTGATACTGGCCTCGCCGATCCTCGTGTATCAAGGGGTGATGTTCGTGGCCCCCGGACTCACTGGCCGGGAGAAACGGTACCTCTTTGGGTTCATGCCGGCCGTGGTGCTGGCCTTTGGTGGCGGCGTGGCTTTCGCCTACTACATCCTCACCCCGCCCGCGCTCCACTTCCTGCTCACCTTTGGTGGCGACGTTGCAACGCCGTTGATTCGGATCAGCAACATCATCAACCTGATGATCCGGCTGCTATTCTGGATGGGTCTGGCATTTGAGACGCCGTTGGTGATGTACCTGCTGGCCAGTTTGGGTATCGTTTCGGCCCGTGGGCTATCGCGGTTCCGGCGCTACTGGGTAGTTGTGGCCTTCATCTTGGCGGCGATAATCACGCCCACAGTTGACCCGGTCAATCAGGCCTTGGTGGCTGGACCGTTGCTGGTGCTCTACGAGGTAGGCATCCTGTTGGCCCGCATCGCCGGTCGGAGCCGGAGAAAGTTTAGCGCCATCACGTCAACCTAGCGGCTTTCTCAAGATTCCTGGATCACGAGGGATCGTGGCCCGTGGAGCGCTCGTACTTCTCTAGAGAGTCCCAGGTTAGATACTTCTCTTCCAACTCACGCTGCTTCGCCACCTCTACGCCGCCGATCTTCAAGGCGCCGCTGAGGTAGGGGTTTTCCTTATGCAGTTCTTGGAAGTCGACCCAAGCGCCGGTGCCCCGTTCCATGAAATCTTTGATGAAGTCATAGAGGGCCACGTAGGTGACATCGTGGGTGGGCCTGGGCATCCAGGCCAGATTTATACCAAGGGCCAGCAATTCCTCGTTTGAAAGCGGCGGATCCATGTAGCCCTGCATGATGGAGAACGGTCCGTCCATGGCTTCCCGGGCCCGCTTCACCTGCTCCACCGAACGGGGAGCGGTGAGTTGCACCCAGTCCACTTCGCCCTCTTCTTTGTAGGCCCTCATCTATACGAGAGACTCTTCAAAGCCCCCGTTGGAAGCCTCCGCCACGTAGCACTGGGCCATGACCACGAAGTTTGGGTCGTGCTCTCGCTCGCGGTCGACGGCAGCCCGGTATCTGGTCAGGACTACGTCCAGCGATTGGACCTCCATGCCGGCAGTGCCGGTGCCCCGTTTGCCTTCGATGGGCTGGTCGTCGATTCGGACGCCGGCTATCCCTTCCCGGATGCAGTCTTCGATCATGCGCCGCACGGCCATTATGCCGCCGTGGCCGGTGTCACCGTCCAAGATCACCGGGAACCCCACCGACCGTGCGATCCAACCGGCGATCTGAACGCATTCGTTCAGCGTCGCTGTGCCACGTCTTCCATCCCGGTATAAGAGCCGACCACGCCGCTGGTGCCCACGAATCCCGCTTCAGCGCCGGCGGCTTCCATCACTCGGGCCAAGGACGCGCTCGGGGGATGTAGCACCGTTGTCACCTGACCCTGCCGGTTGATCAATTCTTGTAGCCTGGCAGTTGCTTCTTGGAAGGGCATCTACGAAGTACTCCTCTGTTATGTTCTCCCTGGACTCGGAAGGCGCCGCCGAATCGGACGCCGACAAACCAGTATTGTAGGGTGGCACGCGGGTCTGTCAATTCAAGAATCTACACCCGATATGATCGGACTTGATCGGGACAACAAAAAAGACCGGGCCTTCTCTGATAAGGCCCGGTCTTCATATTAATCGAATGCTGCGCTTAGCTCTTGCTGTCGTCTTTGCCGCTGGCGGAGGACTGATTTTTCGCCTCTTCCTTTTCCTCTTCGCCCATGAGGGCGGTCTTAAATGTGCGGATGCCTTTGCCCATAGATGTGCCGATCTCGGGCAGGCGTTTGGCGCCGAATATCAGGAGAATCACGACGACGATAATCGCCAGTTCAGGTATCCCCAATGGCCCAACTCTCATGTCTATTCCTCCCGCTAACGGCGGCGGCGTGGCCCTTGTGGCGGGCCGGTGCATCTTACCATTGAATATTAGCAGATACAGGCTACAACGACAATGAATCATGCCTGATTTCCACGCCTAGAGGTGAAGCCGCCGGGTAGGTACGGTAATAGGTTCGCCCCGAGCAACCTCAGCGATAGGCTCAGACTATAGGAGTGATATATGTTGTATAGACCTGGTAGCGACGTTATAATCTTGGCCTATGTTAAAAACCGTGGTTGAGGAACACGCGCCTCATCGGCTGGGAATAACATATCCTGCAGGTGAAAATGGATTCGAACTACGACTTGGTTGTGATTGGCTCGGGACCGGGCGGCTATGTGGCCGCGATCCGGGCCGGCCAACTGGGCCTGAAAACGGCCATCATCGAGAAAGAAGAACTGGGCGGAGTGTGCCTGAACTGGGGTTGCATCCCCAGCAAGTCCCTGCTCAAGAACGCCGAGATAGTGTCTTACTTCAAGCGGGCCGACGAATTTGGCCTGAAGATGGACAATTTCCATGCGGACTATTCCGTAGCCATCGACCGCAGCCGAAAGGTTGTCGACCGTAACACCAAGGGCGTGGCATTCCTGCTGGACAAGAACAAAGTCGACCACATCCAAGGCACTGGCAAGATCACCGGGATCGGCAAGGTGGAAGTTTCCCCAGAAGGCAACGTGATCGGGGCCAAGAACATCATAATTGCCACCGGAGCCCGGCCTCGCAGCATCCCTCCCCTGCCCATCGACGGTCACAAGATCATCACCAGCCGCGAGTCCATCGTGTTGAGCGACCTGCCGGATTCGATAGTGATTGTCGGCGGCGGGGCCATCGGTGTGGAGTTCGCCTACATATATAAGATGTACGGCGTCCAGGTCGCCATCGTTGAGATGCTGCCCCGGTTGGTCCCCAATGAAGACGAAGACATCAGCGCCGAATTGGAGAGGGCTTTCAAGCGTGCCCGTATCGACTTTATGACGGGCGCCGGAGTTACCGGTGTTGATACCTCTGCCGCTGGTGTGAAGGTTACCGTGGACGTCGACGGCGCAGCCCAGACACTGGAGTGCGACAAAGTGCTGGTGGCAATCGGGATCCAGCCCAATGTAGAAGACCTGGGGTTGGAGACGGTGGGCATCGCCACCGATCGCGCCGGGATAACAGTTGACGAGAAGATGTCCACCAACCTACCCGGCATCTACGCTATCGGCGACGTCAACGGCAAGATGCCCTTGGCCCATGTCGCTTCAGCGCAGGCCATGGTGGCTACTGAAACCATCGCCGGGCTGGATACCCAACCGTTGGACTACACCTACATGCCCCGGGCCACTTACTGTATGCCCCAGATCGCCAGCTTCGGCCTGACCGAAGCTCAGGCCAGGGAGCAGGGCAAAGATGTCAATGTGGGGACGTTCAATGTTCAAGCCAACGGCAAAGCCCTGGCCATGGGAGAAAACTTCGGCTTGGTGAAGCTGGTGGTGGATGCAAAATACGGAGAATTACTGGGCGGGCACATGATCGGCCCCGAAGTCACCGAGTTGCTGGGCGAACTGTCCATGACCCGGATGCTCGAGGGCACAGTACTGGAATTGGGTTCAGCGGTACACGCCCATCCATCTATCTCTGAGATGCTCAAAGAGGCCGCGTTGGGCGCTCAGGGCCGAACGATCCACATGTAGCGCTCTCATATAAGAGACATAACGTTTACAATAACCGCAAGGTCTAGTTTCCGAAATGGGACGTGCCAGGCCAGCGGATGAACAAGAATCAAGATGGAACCAAGAGCCAAGGAGCGGGCCAAATGGGGTTGGGAACTTACGATTTCGCATTAGCGATCGGCGGAGAAGCAGGACAGGGAATCGCCACGCCGGGAGATATCCTGGCCCGAATCATCGTCCGACGCGGACTGCATCTGGTCACGTATAACGCATACCAGTCTATCGTCCGGGGCGGTCACATATTCCTGACCATGCGAATCAGCGATGCAGAAGTCCAGAACCACGGAGACAAGCTGGACCTGCTCATGTGTCTCAATCAAGATACGATGGACCGGCACCAACGCCTGATGGGCCCTGGCACCCGGATCGTCTACAACAGCGATACGATCAGTCCTGGTACTGAAGATAAAGGGGCGGACCTCTGTGGTCTGCCAGTCGCGGAGCTGACTCAAAGCAGAAACCGATTGGTCCAGAACACGGTGGCCATGGGGGCAGTCGCGTTCCTGATGGGCATCGATTTCTCGGTCCTGGAAGAGAGCTTAACTCTCCGGTTCCAGCGGCGCGGCCAGGAAATGGTCGACGAGAACGTCAAAGTCGCCAGGGCCGGTTACGATTACGCCGTAGAGCATTTCCGCCCCTTCGAACAGTCGCCGCCCGATGGCGGGAAGCCATTGGCCGTATGGTCTGGAAATGAAGCCCTGGCAATGGGTGGCGCCGCGGCTGGTGTTAAGTTCTATGCCGCTTACCCCATGAGCCCAGCCACCGGCGTGCTGCATTGGATGGCCAACAATGCCCGTAACCTGGGGATAATGGTCCGCCAGGTCGAAGACGAGATCGGCGTTGCGAATATGGTAGTCGGCGCAGCTCAGGCCGGCACACGCTCCCTGTGCGCCACATCCGGAGGCGGGTTCGCTCTGATGACCGAAGCCATTGGGGCGGCGGCCATGATGGAGATTCCGGTCGTGTTCATCAACGTGATGCGGGCGGGGCCGTCCACCGGCGTTCCCACGAAGACCGAGCAGGGCGACCTCTGGCAGGTATTGGGCGCCAGTCAGGGCGACTTCGAGCGGATCATCGTCGCTCCCACCGATTGTTTGGACGCTTTCAACCTGATGGCGGAGGTGTTCAATCTCACCGATAAATATCAATGTCCGGCCATCGTCATCTCGGACCTCTATATCTCCGAGGGACGCTACAGCGTCGATCCAGACAAGATAAACATGCACCCGGAGATCGATCGCGGGGCGCTGATCACCGAGCCTTCAGACACCGATGGATATCTCCGCTATAAAGACACCGACAGTGGGATATCTCCAAGAGCGTTGCCGGGGCTGGAAGGCTACGTCCACTTGGTTGCCACCGACGAACATGACGAGGACTCGACCCTGATCAGCGACGAGTTCACCAACCCCCACAAGCGCCGGCAGATGGTGGAGAAAAGGGCCAGGAAGTTCGATAACATCCTTGCTGATATTGCTCCTCCTGCTCTGAATGGGCCGGCGGACGCCGACGTTACCCTGATTGGCTGGGGCTCAACCGATGGGATAATCGCTGAAGCGGTTGATGCGTTGAACGCCGCTGGCGTCTCCACCAACCACCTTCAGATCAAATGGATAGTGCCGTTCCACGGTGACCAGATAATGGAATTCTTGTCCAAGGCCAAGCGCACCATCATCGTGGAAAACAACTATTCGGGCCAGTTCGCGCGGTACCTGCGCAGCGAGACCGGGTTCGCGGCCGACGGGCACATCCGCAAATACGACGGCGAACCTTTCATGCCCCACCATATAGTGGACGGCGTGCAAGCCCAGGTCGGCGGAGAGACCGACAAATACGTCCCCTACCAAGAGATAACCGTTTAGCTGGTAACTTTCAAAATTCCGGTGCGTAGCCGGTGTGTAGATTGAGGTGAGACCATGGCAACCACAGCGATAAACCTTACGCCCAGAGACTTCAAAGGAAAGTCGGATCCCGACTGGTGCGCTGGGTGTGGCGATTTCGGTGTTCTGAACGCCATCCAGCGGGCCGTATCCGAGATGGGCTTTCGTCCCCATGACATCATGACCGTGAGCGGCATCGGTTGTTCTTCCAACCTGCCGGGTTACATCAACACCTATGGGATGCATACCCTTCATGGCCGGTCATTGGCCATGGCCACCGGCGTGAAGATGGCTAATCATGAGATGAACGTGCTGGTCACCGGCGGCGACGGCGACGGATACGGAATCGGCGGGAACCACTTCACTCACACCGCACGGCGTAACACCGACCTGACCTACATCGTGATGAACAACCAGATCTACGGGTTGACTACCGGTCAAGTGTCTCCCACCAGCAGCATCGGGATGACCACCAAGAGCACACCCTTCGGCAACGTGGAACAGCCGATCAACCCCATCACCTCGGCCATTATGAACGGCGCCACGTTCGTTGCCCGCGCCTATAGCGGAGATGTCAGACACATGTCAGACATCTTCCAGCAGGGAATCCGCCACAAGGGATTTTCCATCATCGACGTGTTCAGCCCATGCGTCACCTTCAACCTCACTAACACCCACGACTTTTTCAAAGAGCGGGTCAAGAAGCTGGAGGACGACGGTCACGACACCGCCGACTGGAAGACCGCCTGCGAGAAGGCGATGCTGTTTGGCGACACCATTTACACCGGTGTCTTCTTCGAGTCGGACCGGCCTTCCTTGGAGGATGTGGAGCCGGTCTTGAAGACGGGCGGTCCACTGGCCTACCGGACGCTAGGGTTGGACAAGGACGACGCCCAGAAGATCATCGACCGGATGATGTAAGCAGTACGGTCTGGACACGCCAGACCGGAATTTGGGGACGCGAAGGGAGCGGACGAGTCCGCTCCCTTTCTTTCTGCCTGTTGCCCCACTTCTCGCCGTGCTTTAATATCTATCCAGCGTGAACGCAGGGCGGATAGACCATTGCCCCTTCGGGAGGAAAAGTTGGCCACATTAATGGTGATGCCCCAGATGGGCTATGACATGCATGAAGGCAAGGTGGTCCGCTGGCTCAAGGATGAAGGCGAAGAAGTGATTCGTGGCGAGGTCATTGCCGAGATCGAAACTGACAAAGCCACAGTCGAATATGAAGCCTACACTGGCGGCGTGATGGCCAAGATCGTGGCCGAAGTAGGAGCCACCATTCCAGTCGGCGAGCTCATCGCTGTGATCACTGCCCCAGGCGAAGCTATTCCCGAAGATATCCTGACGGACGCCGCTGTGGCCGCGTCAGCCGATTCTCCAGCCCCGGCTACCGTAGAAACCCCTGCGCCTACAGCGGAAGCCGCTCATTCCGGCGACGACGGTGAGGTACGGGCATCGCCCCTGGCCCGTCGGCTGGCCAACGAACGCGGCGTTGATCTGTCCACTGTCAACGGCACCGGCCCAGGCGGCCGCATCACTGAAGCCGATATACCGGAGCAAGGCCCGCCGGCAGCAGCTACCAACGGGTTCGTGAGGGCATCACCTCTGGCCAAGCGGTTGGCCAGAGAGCGCGGTATCGACCTAACCACCCTCACGGGCACGGGCCCCGGCGGGCGTATCACAGAAGTAGACGTTCCCGAACACGCCGCGCCAGTCGCGGCTCCGGCCACAGACGATGGCGCCGCGCCGGCAGCACTGGCCTCTGAGACCGTTGAACTTTCGCGGATGCGCCAGGCCATCGCCCGGGTAACCGTGGACAGCAAACGGGAGGCGCCCCACTTCTACGTCGCGGTTGACATCGACATGACCAAAGCAATGTCGTTCCGGCGGGACCTGAACGACGAGTTGGACGTCGAGAAACGGGTCAGCGTTAACGATTTCATCGTCAAAGCGTCGGCCATCGCCATCGGCCGTCATCCCAAGTTCAATTCCTTCTTCCGGGACGACCATCTCCAGATGAACGCGTTTATCAACGTGGGCATCGCCATCGCTCTGGAGTCGGGACTGATCGTGCCGGGAATCAACGGCTGCGAGGGCAAGAGCCTGGTGGAGATTGCTGTGGCCAGCCGCGACCTGGTTGCCAGGGCCAATAGCGGCACTCTGCGCAACGATGAGTACAGCGGCACAACCTTCAGCGTGAGCAACTTGGGCATGTTCGATATCGAGAGCTTCACCGCCATCATCTTCCCACCCCACGCGGCGGTGTTGGCCGTGGGCACGGTGAAAGAGCAGCCGGTGGTCCGAGACGGAGAGCTGGCCGTAGCCCAGATAATGAAAGCAACCCTCTCAACCGACCACCGCGTGGCCGACGGAGCGGAAGCCGCCCAGTTCCTGGTGGAGATCAAAAAACTCCTGGAAAACCCCATAAGCTTGGTTATTTAAAAGCCGTCAGCTTGCAGCTATCAGCAGTCAGGAAAGCGGACGGACCGAAGGCCCACCGATCAAGATTTGACCGCTGACGGCTGATAGCTGATAGCGCAAACAAGGAGAGCACACGTGCCTAAATTAACCGGTGGTCAGACCGTCATCGAATCGCTCAAGGCCCAGGGCGTCGATACCGTATTCGGCATCATATCCAT
>Ga0207963_1000956_pt1 | contig 15378 bp, 19 predicted proteins | sample Knorr_S15_td_NAD_FD_185604 | JGI IMG/M metagenome (GOLD analysis project Ga0207963, IMG submission 185604) | Marine microbial communities from Southern Atlantic Ocean transect - Knorr_S15_td_NADW_ad_2500m_LV_A (SPAdes) (version 2) | ecosystem: Environmental > Aquatic > Marine > Oceanic | place...
ACCATTACTATCTATCTCAGGTCAGAACCTGGGAAAGATTGACTCTGGTGAATTAGTTAAAATATCTCCTACAAAAATTCCACGTCTAATTGGGAAACACGGTTCTATGATCCAAACAATAGAGTCATCTACTAATGCAACTATTACTATAGGCCAAAATGGGTTAATTGTGGTTTCTTCTGATGAAACAAATGGATTATTAAAGGCACTTGCGGCAATTCGAATGGTTGAAGAGCAGGCACATCTTGCTGATTTGACAGATAAAGTGAAAAAAATGTTAGGATTAAACGGTGTATAATTAATGGGCGGAAGAGAAGCTAATGTAGTATTACTTGACGAAAATGGAATTCGTTCTGATGGACGTAAAGTAAATGAAACAAGAAAGGTTACTATAAAAACGGGAGTTTTAAAAAACGCTGACGGATCTGCATATATTGAATTTGGTGGAAATAAGATTCTCGCTGGAGTTTTTGGTCCAAGAGATGTTCATCCAAAACACATGTCAAATCCCGATACTGGAATTTTAAGAGTTAGATATCACATGGAACCTTTTTCTGTTACCGAAAGAAAAAAACCGGCTCCGTCACGACGAGAAATTGAGATCAGTAAAGTTATCAAAGAAGCGTTAGAGCCGGCTGTAATGCTTGAACAATTTCCTAGGACTGCCGTTGATGTTTTTCTTGAAGTATTACAAGCTGATGGTGGAACAAGGTGTGCTGCACTAGATGCGGCATCGGTTGCATTAGTTGATGCTGGAATTCCAATGAGAGATTTAGTTTGTGCATGTGCTTCAGGTAAAGCCGCTGATACTTTGATACTTGATGTTAACAATGAAGAAGATCAGGCGGGGCAAGCAGATATGCCAATTGGCTACATGCCAAATCTTGGTCAAATTACTTTGTTACAATTAGACGGTGTTCTTACTCCTGATGAGTTCAAAAAATGTGTTGAAATTGGTATAGACGGTTGTAAGCAAGTCTATGAAATACAAAAAAATTCGTTACGTGAAAAATATTTTTCATCTGGTGATAATAACTAATGGTAGAGTTATCAATTATAGATAAACTAAAAAGATCTAAAATTCTAGATTTACTCCAAGAAGGAAAAAGAATTGACGGCCGTGCTTTAGATGAAATAAGACCTTTATCTATTGATACCAACGTTATACCTCACGCTAATGGTTCTGCACGAGTTAGATTGGGTGATACAGAAATTGTATCCGGTGTCAAAGTTCAACCAGACAGACCTTTTCCTGATATGGGTGACAAAGGAATCTTTATCTGTACAGCTGAAATTCTACCATTGGCTCATCCAAGTGCGGAAACAGGTCCTCCTCAACCAGATGTGATAGAGTTAGCAAGAGTGGTTGATAGGGGAATACGCGAAAGCGGTATGATTGATCTATCACAGTTTGTTTTAGAGGAAGATAAATCTGTCATTGGTTTATTCGCTGATAGTGTGATAACAGACCATGACGGTAACCTGTTTGATGCTTGTTCATATTCTTCTGTTGCTGCAATTATGACATCAAAGATACCAAAATGGGAGATAAAAGATGATAAGCCAGTCATGGTTGAAGGAGAAGTATCGGATGCACCAATTACTACTATTCCAGTATCAATTACAATGGGTCGGATTGGCGAATTTATCATAATTGATCCAAATCTTGATGAATGGGAATGTTTGGATGCACGAATAACAATCACAACTAACTCTGACGGAAATATTGTTGCACTTCAAAAGGGTGGTAGTGCTGGATTTACCTTTGATCAACTTGTCAAATGTTCCGAATTATCAATTTCAGCAGGCCCAAAAATCAGAGAAATTATAAAACAAGCAACGCAAAGTACTCTATAAGTTGGCAAAAAAGAAAACGTCGCTGAAGGGTCTGGGTGCTAGATATGGTATCAAACCTAGAAAGCAGTTTACCCAGATTCATAAAACCCTGAAGGCAAAGAGAAAGTGTCCTGACTGTGGTTCTATTCAATTTAGCCGACAGGCTGTAGGAATATGGGCTTGCAAGAAATGTGGATGTAAGATAGCAGGTTCTGCTTATGACATTAAACTTTAATGCCAAAGTAGAGATAGATGCGGGAGAAAAAACAAAAGCAGTTTTCGATTCAATCAATATAGATAACAAATTCTATCCTGAGAACCCAACAAAAACAGAAATATTCTGTAATGACAAAATTACGATACTGATTGAATCAAACCAGTTATCTCATTTGCGTGCTAATCTTAATTCTTGTCTCCGCCTTATTCAGACAAGCTATGATTCAATAGAATCACTAAATATATAATCAATCTAGAACTCTACGTGTATTATGTCACAAAATCAACAAATTCCTCCTATGCTGCAAGAACAGTTATCAAAACTTCAGCAAACACAACAAAATCTTCAGATGATTATTGCACAAAAACAGCAATTAGAATTAGAACAACTGGAGACAGAAAAGGCATTGGTGGAGCTAAATAAGGCAAACGATGATGACGCGGTTTTCAAACACGCTGGAACCATACTGATAAAATCAAACAAAAAAGATCTTATCGAAGAACTTGAGGAAAAAAAGGAATTAGCAAAAACGAAGGCTTCACTTTTAGTGAAGCAAGAGGAGAGATTGAAAACCGGTCTAAAAGAACAAGAGACCAAAATTCAAGAAATGATAAAAAAACCGCCTTCTACAGGTACACAGCAAAATCCACGAGCATAAACTTCCCAAGAAAATATTAACAAATGATACTAGTATTATTTTATGAATCTAAGTCATTTACGTATAGTAGTAGATGAACGAGAAAAAAGAAGTGGAATACCAAGTCTACTCAAGGGTATTGGCATCAATTTAGAAATAAAAACATTGCCTGTAGGCGATTATATCGTTGCACCAGAAACTATAGTTGAAAGAAAAAGTATTTCTGATTTAGTTTCGTCAGTTTTTGATGGGCGTTTATTTGATCAATGTAATAGAATGAAGGAAAATTTTCAATTTCCGATTATAATAATTGAGGGCGACACAAATGAAATTGAAGAACTAACAGAAAACCCATTCGTGTTTTATGGTGCTGTTTCATCCGTAGCAATTGATTTTAAAATACCGATAATTTCCACACCTAATGCATCTCATACCGCTAAATTATTGGTATCCATGTGCTCTAGAAAAGATGTAACTAAAGGTCCATTCATTAAAAAAATCAGAAAATCAAATGATCTGCAAAGACAACAACTCTCTGTGTTATCTAGTTTGCCTGGGATAGGAGAAAAGACTGCTATACGTATGTTAGAAAAATTTGGAACACCGTTAAATGTATTTAGTGCTTCATCCATCGAGCTTTCAAAAATTAGTGGTCTTGGAGAATTACGTGCAAAAAAAATAAAAAAAATACTACAAGTCAAAAGTAAACACATGAAAAAAATTAGTCAAAAAACTCTTCATGACTCTTGAATTATTTTTTTAATGGTTTTCTTTTTAGCATATTTCCACAATTTGGGCATTCCGTAGTTTTAGAAAAGTTTCTTTTACAACCAGGGCAATAATATATCCAAGTTATAATATTTTTTATCCCACTAGTCATAACAGGACTGACTTTTATGCTAAGATTTTTTGCAACATTTGAAACTGCAAAATCGTCAGTGACAAGTTCCGCTTTTAACTGAAGGCTCAATGCAATAGTTGAAACATCTTCCTGTGAAAGATTAGGAAAATCACCCGATTTTTTTGCAGTATTGTTTACTATAACTGTAAATCGTTGCTCAGGCTCAGAGACTGTTAATCTTTTTGTCTCAATTAAAATCTGAACAGCATCATGATCCTTTTTGATGTGTTGAATTTCATCAAATACAAGAGGCGTGATATAACTAGATTCGTTTGAACTAAATGGAATTCCTGCATAAAATGCACTAGAATCTAGTACCCTAAAAGCCAAGTTTGCCCATCTGTCTCAGACCTTTCTTTTTTAGCCTGATAAAAACCGCTTGGCTTTTGAATTTTTTTATAGTTACTAGTTCTCCAAAGCTTGCTTGCTTCACTATCTGAGCATCCATAACTATGTTGCAATCATGTGAACATGTAATCTCAATCTTCTCATCAGGAACAACAATTGAAGGCAGTCTGTGAACAGGGGCAACTGGAGTTATTATCAAGACGTCTAAACTTTCATGAAGTACTGGTCCTCCAATTGATAAAGAATGACCTGTTGAACCGCTAGGTGTTGAAATTATAACACCGTCCATCCTCTGCATTATTGTATCATTTTGAAATTTTATTTTAAATTCCGCAGTTTTTGTTAAATTTTTTCTGTTAACATATATTTCATTTAATGCAGGCTGAAATGTCTCACCATTGCAAGATGCTGTTACTCTCGTTCTTTTATCAATCCAAATTTCATTTTTCTTTATGTGTTGTAAAGCTTTGTCAATTTCACTTAAAGTTATTTCTGATAAAATTCCCCTGTTACCACCAACATTAACTGCTAAAAGTGGTGTTTCGTTTGCAATGTTTCTAAATGTTCGTAGGGTGGTTCCATCACCGCCTAACGTAATAGCAAGGTCTAACTTTATTTTTTTCAAGTCTTCTATGGAACGTACTTTTTTTACTCCATCGACAGATACTGGTGCTACAGTAAAGACCTGAGATTTTAATTTTAATAATTTTTTTGCTAATTCTACCGCAACCTTTTCTGATTCTTTTGACCCAAATTTGCTAACTATTGCGATTTTGTTGATTTTCAAGCGGATTTCTTTTGAGGATGCTTCTTAAAAATTTAATTTTTTAACAAAAGACTAGTGAATTCATGAACAAAGATTTTTAACTGATTTTAGCCTATTTGGATTATGTCATTACTCCTTAAGGACAGAATATACACAATGGAGTCTCCTACAGCTAAACGCGGAGTCTATCCAATGCATGGATACAAACTTGGTCTGTATAGAATGCCGATAAAACTTGAAGATCCGGCTGATATAAAATCGATCATTGATGGGATGAAAAAAACGTTTGAGATGGATTCGTATGCTGACAGGATATACGCAACCTATAGATGGACAGAAGAAAACATGCCAGATCCAGATGCTGATGGATACGATCAGGTAGAGCTTAGCGTTACTGTTGAAATTGTGACAGGAGAAGTAATTGATGCTATTTATCAGATTTATCCGGTTGAAAAATTTGGTGCACCTCAATGGGTGCAAAACTATAGGAAAAAAGCTGATCATTTTGCAAAAATGATTATTGATACACTTCTACGAAACACTATACTTTCTGACAAGATGGTTGAATCTCTTATGAAAACAGAAAAATTATCTGAAGATCTAGCATTAACAAGATTAGAGGAATTAACACCTCTGGCACAAATTGTACCGGATGCAAAACCAATAGCTAAAGTAGAAAAACCAAAGCCAGCAATTGAAGGCAAAAAACAGGTAATACACAGAGACGGAGAGGCAGCAGTTCCAGGACCAATTGATGTTGACTTCGAAGACAAGATGGATCTTACTGCTCCCTTCAAAACCAAAACAGGAAATGAGCTTAAGACTTGGGGACGCGTTGGAACAGATAACAAGGTAATGGGTGTTTGGGGCCATCCCGTTTCTGTTGATTTTGATATTTGTATTGCAGACGGAGCTTGTATTGATGCATGCCCTGTGAATGTTTTTGAATTCGCTGACTTTCCTGGAAATGTGGCATCTACAAAAAAACCGCTACAAATTAACGAGCCAGACTGTATCTTCTGCATTGCATGTGAGAATGTCTGTCCTCCGGTAGCGATCAAAATTTACAATCGTGATTAGTCACAATTAACAATAAATTCGGTAACTGTTAATATCGTATAATATTTTGACAGTATTGTAAGATGGAACCATTAACATCAAATCCTTTCACTGGATTCATTTTTAATATTTTCATAGCTTGCGCGATTATCATAATTGCCTATACATGTAATTTCTATTATCTGGCATTTCTTTCAGGGCGCAGAAAGGAAAATCAGAATATTTCCACAGTAGGTGAACCAACTGTTACAATTCATCTTCCCATTTATAATGAAAAGTATGTCACAAGGCGTTTGATAAATTCTGTTTGTGATCTTGATTATCCAAAAGAAAAGATGCGCATTATGGTTCTAGATGATTCTGATGATGATACAACGGAACAAATTTCATGCCTTGTCCAAAATTACAAGCGTATGGGCTTTGATATTTCCCACATTAGACGTGGAACTAGGGATGGTTACAAGGCTGGAGCGCTAAAGCATGCTATGAAATATACAAAGAGTGAATTTGTTGCAATTTTTGACGCGGACTTTATTCCGCCAAAATGGTATCTAAAAAAAACAATTCCTTATTTTTCTAAACCAAACATTGGACTTGTACAGTGTAGATGGGGGCATGTAAACGAAAATTACTCTGCTTTAACGCAAGCACAGGCACTAAGTTTAGACTTTCATTTCTTGATCGAACAAAGGGCAAAAAGCAACTCTCACCTATTCATGAATTTTAACGGAACTGCCGGAATTTGGAGAAAAGAATGCATAGAAGATTCTGGAGGGTGGCACACTGCAACACTCGTTGAAGACTTGGATTTGAGTTATAGGGCACAGATGAAAGGTTGGAAATGTCTTTTCGTACCAGAAATAGTTGTTGACGCCGAACTTCCAGTCCAGATGAATGGTGCAAAAAGGCAACAGTTTAGGTGGGCAAAAGGATCGATTCAATGCGCTCTGAAACTTCTCGGTGGTATTCTATCTAAGCGAAAAATTACATTTGATGCAAAGCTTCAAGCTTTCGTACAGCTAACTCGTCATATTGTATTTCCACTAATGCTGATCCAATTTTTAACACTTCCAATTCTTATAGCATCTAATGTGAATCTGTATGTTGTTAGCTTTCTACCTGTAATAACACTTGCAACATATTTTGCTATGGGACCAGGAGCATACTTGTACATAATACATAACATGTATGATAAAAATTGGAAAGAAAAGGCAATGGTTATGCCATATCTGATAATTTATTCTATAGGAATGTCGGTCAACAATACTGTTGCTGTGTTAGATGCAGTATTGGGAAGGAAGAATGAATTTCTGCGCACTCCAAAATACGGTATAGTAAAAAACACAGATGATTGGAGAGCCAAAGCTTACAACCTACCGTTCTCTCAAACTACGTTGCTAGAGCTTTTCTTTGGCATTTATGGTATTCTGGGAATTTTCATTGCAATTTTCTCAGGAAACCCCATATGGGTTCCAATAATTGCTTTGCAGACGATAGGATTCTTGTATATTGCTTGTTTGAGTTTCTCGCATACAAGATTTAAAAGAGGTGATTCAAAAATTGTTTATACTAAAACAAAAGAGGAAAAGATGGCTGATATTATACATAAACTTGCAATGGCTGGAATAGTTGCAATAATCTGTTTTGGTGCATATTCGTCATATACTGGTTATCAAAACGATGTTTATCCTATGGATCAATCAATAGGACTGTTTGATAGAATTATGGCAAGTTCTGAGCCAAAAACCATCATAGCTGATATTAATGCAATCAAGGGTTTTATTCCTACAGAGGGAAATGCTGTATGGTTATTCCCAACTGAGACCACTAATTTTTCAAGAATTCAGGCTGATTTGGATGTAATGGAAGCTAGCGCTGTAAAAACTTCAGCTGTTCCTAGGGACAGTTCAGCATTTCATACGGGAATGATGGATATTAGTCTACGGGCAGAGATAATACAGGGAAATATGATGGACATAGTGCCTTACATGTATGCAAGTGTTTCGAACATTCTTTTCACATGTGTTTGGATTGCTGCAATAATTGGAATATTTACCATTCTTAAAAGAAAAAAGCAACATTTGGAGTCTTTTGACAAATCAAATGGCGTTTAAGACAGGTCTAGTTCATTTTTAATTTGATCAATTGCCCTAGTACCAAAAACATCTCTAACCTGTTGCACTCTTATCGATTCTTTCAGTAAATTTTTACCCAATGATTCTAGCAATCTATTAAACACATCAGCAAACCTAATTTCCCATCTATCTGCACAATCAAAAATTGTGCTTATAGCCCATTGCCTAACCTCATGTGGTAAAGGAATTTTATTTTCCGCCTCGATGGATAATTTGTCAAAATCGTTAATGATTTCCGCTGTCTGTTCGGCCATTTTTTCGATATCCTGCAGTGAGCCATATTTTGATTCAGCATGCATACGTATGTTTGATTGATATTCTGATAATTTCAATAAACCGATAACTTCCTTAGAGGTATTGCTTGTTGCCTTATTCGTGGCATTTCTTATTTTTTGTAATTCTTGAATTATCGAGTCCGCTTTCTTATGAAATTCAGCAGAAGATGCATCAGATCTACCTAACATCTCTACAACGCCAGAAATTTTTTCTTCCAGTTCATCAGTACTACTACCTACGTATTCTCTAAGTGTTATAAATTCAGATTTTATATTCTCAAGATTTTTTAATAATGCAGAAATATCTGGAGTTTTATCAGAGTTTGTTTTGGCAGACATTATATCTAAACATATTTTGATGTTGTTAAAAAGCTCGCTAAAATAAAATAAAAGGATTAGGCTTTACTGATTGACAATTTCAGGCGCATGCAGCATCTCATGAAATGTCTTTTCAGCTAGACCATTCATACTCTCTATGAAATTTTTGTCACAATATTCACATTGAATCATATATTACGGTATGGTACCGTACTATTAATAATAAGGTGATTGTAAAATTACCTACCAGTCATGTGAAAAACCTGTTTGTATAATAAAACAGCGATCACTTTTAAGATGCAAGCACCAAATAAGTAAGTGAAGGATTTTTTTTTACAAATTCAATCTCAGGATAGTGTTCAATCCTCCTTAAGTGAAAGCATTTCTACTTTTGTTGATAGGATTAACCCCCTACAATTACCACACGAAACTTTTGTAACTGATTTGGCAATTATAATGATCTTAGCGGCAATAGTAACGCTTGCATTTTTTAAAATTCGTCAGCCCTTGATTATAGGGTACTTGTTTGCTGGAATGATAATAGGTCCTCTTTCTCCTTTATGGACATCCTTTTTTGGTGAGAATGGTGGAACAGTTGCAGTTACTGGGACTGGAATTTTGTCTGACATTTCAGCATTGAACCTTTTTGCTGATATTGGTGTAATTTTACTGCTTTTTGTCATTGGTATTGAATTCCCATTTGCAAAAATTCGTTCAATTGGAAGAGTAGCAATAGGCAGTGGTACATTGGGGCTCTTTGCTACGCTGGGCGTAGTCTTTATTGCAGCAAGTGCACTAGGCTTAAACTTTATGGATTCATTATTTATCGCAGCTGCACTTTCAATCAGCAGTACAGCAATAATTATCAAAATCCTTGAAGACGCTGGGAAAATTAAAAAGGAGTCATCCATTCTTGTTTTGGGTGTTTTAATAGTTGAGGACGTTATTGCAGTCATACTAATTGCATCACTTGAATCAGTTGCCTTAGTTGGAGCTGTTTCGGTAGAAGCTGTAGTTTTAGTTGCGTTAGTGGCAGCTGGTCTAATTGTTGGAACATTTACAATTGGAAGGCGAGTGATTCCGCCATTAATTGATAAGGTTGCAAGTGCTGAAAATAGAGAAATTTTACTGCTTAGCGTTCTTGGTCTTTGTTTTGGTTACGCACTTTTGGCAAACGTAGTAGGACTTTCTGTAGCGATCGGCGCATTTTTGGCTGGTGTTTTGGTTGCGGAATCCAAGTCTTCCGAGGTTTCAAAAATTTTATCCAGTCCTATAAAGGACATGTTTGTTGCTATTTTCTTTGTATCAGTTGGTGCCTTGATGGACATTACACAGTTATCAAGTTATATTTTCATTGCAATTGCATTGATCGCAGTTACAACAGCAATGAAGTTGGGAGGAAATCTCCTAGGCAATACCATATTCAAGCAACCTAAAGAAAAAGCATTGCGTGTTGCCTTTGCACTGTCAGCACCCCGTGGAGAATTCTCAATTGTTATTGTTAAAGTCGGTGTAGACATGGGTGTAGTCAGTGCATTCCTTTTTCCGTTAATAGGATTGATAACTATAATTACCGCGTTTATGTCGCCCTTCCTTATTAAGATCGGTGATAAAATCATCCCAAAACTTTCAAAATCTTAGAAGATGACTAGCAAGGAAATTGAACATATGTTTGAGCGTGTTCACAAGGATATTGGGGTTTTTGATTTTAATGGACAAAATGTGCCTAGAATCATACTAACTGATAGGCGGTTTGATGAAATCATGTCAAAAATTTATGGAAAACCTGTTTCTGTTAATACTGATCTTAACATATTACAGGATGGCTTAGGGCATGTCTTTGTTGAGATTGTATTGAATTTTTCCTATGGGGATATACATGAAGAATTTCTAATTTATGCAAATGATTCGTTTGAATTTTTCAGGTCATTAGCAAACACCACTATGTTTGCCTTATCTCCTCCACAATATTCCGAAGTCAACCAAGACAAAATTTTCATGGTTCAGCTACCTAAACCAGAGAAAGCATTGCAGGCTTTAGACATGATAAAAAATGGCATGCAAAAAAAAACGTGATTAGAAATTTCATGCAGTCGCCGGGATTTGAACCCGGGTCACTAACTTGGCAAGCTAGAATAATAACCAAACTATACTACGACTGCTTACCGATAATTTTGCCCAAGTCTATTAAAGCGTAATGATTTTTTCATATTCTTTTTAACTATAATCAACTTAAGAAAATCATGGATGAAAAAATTCAAAAAATCATGCAAGAAAAAATACATGAAACTATGGTGAAAGTAAAGGAAATCACATTATTGATTAATTCATTAGAATTATCATCGGATGTAAACTCATTTGGTTATGGCGTAATGATTGGAAGACTTTACAATTCATTCTATTATCAATCTAGAAGAATTTTAAAAAGAGATCCGACAGAGAAAGAATTTTCTGATTTTATTGAATTAGTAAAACAACATCAAAGTAAATTTTTAGATATTTCTTTTTCTTAATTTAGGGGAACAACACGGATTGTTGGAGTGCCAGGCAATTTTACACATGCTCCTTTTAGTGCCTTTTTAGCTGCTTCTACATGTTGCTTTTTTACATGCATTTCCATTATACACTGACCTTGCACTACGCGTGCCGCTAGACTTACCGCCTTTCCAAATGCTCTTCTCATACCCTCTTGTAGACGATCCGCACCAGCAGCAGCAATCATCTTATTTTCTCGAAGTAATACATGTGGATATATTCGTAGTTTTGAAAAATAGCCTGTTTCACCAGTTGTTTTTTCAAGCCTTTTGTTTGCTGTCAATCTGGTTGATTCTATAGCCATATGTGTTATCTGAATTTTCTCATTAATCAAAAGCTGAACACTAAAATCATAATCACCTTTTTGTCCACCCTCAAATTTTGCAATTTTAATTTGAGGTTTACCTTTTATGTACTCCTTTCTAGTATATGGTTGCCCATTGGCTCTTCTATAGCATTGACCGTGCATAATTTACTCATGCATTTCTACCCATATTTTAACGGTTATCTTAAGACCTTATATTCTGAGCAATCATGAAATTTTTCATGTCAATTGAAAAAGACTCCATACAAGGAGTTTTGATAAAAAATCAGAGTCTAATTTTAGATCCTGATATCCAACAGGAGCTTGAACAGAAGGGCTATGGAGAAATGGAGAAAAACAAATTATTGCTAAAACCCTTCGAGTCACTTTATCTTTTATACACTGATAAACTAAAAATTTTCAAAGGAAAAAAGAATATTGACTTTGATTCACTTTTACAAATTTACAAAAAGCAAAATGATGACGTTTTAACACAATTTTTAGTTTATCGAGATCTTAGGACCAGAGGATATACAGTTAAGGACGGATTTGGTTTTGGTTCAGACTTCAGAGTTTATGGTAAAGGAGATTTTGGTGAAAAAGGTGCCAAGTTTTTGGTCTTTAGTTTTAATGAAGGAAAGCAGGAAAAGGTAGGGATGTTACAAAAAAAAATTGAGGAAATAACTAAGATGGGAAAAGAGCCAATTATTGCAGTAATAGAAAGACGTGGAGAAATAATCTATTACAAAATCTCAAGAATAAATTTTAATCAAAATATTCCAAAAATGGAGATGAAACACTTTGATTTCTAGCCTAATTTTTGTCGATTGCCCAATCCGTTGAATATTTTAAAAGATTATTTCTTTCTGCGTATGGCAAGTCGTATACTTGAATAAAGTTTGTTTTGTTAGTCCACAAATCTTCAAAATTTTTAATCTTTTGATCTACGCGTGATTTGTCATCCCATGAGGTAAAAACATCTACAGACTCAAAGTTTCGATTTTCAGCGTCAAAGGTAACATTTGAAGTGCCTGAAAAAGCAACAACATCATCATTTGTATCTCTAAATATTCCAAGCCGTTCCTCAAACACTCCATCAACAAATTCCGAATTTGGAATTGCAACTTTCACTTCAAGTTTGAAGTCTCTTATTATACTCTCAAGATGTTGAATTTTGACATCCTTGAGGAAGTTTTCAATTTTTTTATCCATGATTTTGCCAATTTTGTTATCCATAATGAGATTACCATTAAATCTACGCTTATCCTGATGGTCAAAGAGTTTTGTTATAACATTCAAGTCGTGAGTACTGAACCTGTGCCCTGAAATTAGCCTAATTTTTGCATGGTGATCTTGAATATTTTCTAATCCAAAAGTTAGCGTTGAAAGACTTTTTACTGAAATGTATTCTATCGTTCTATCATATTGAATACTATTTGTCAAACATGGAATAAAAAACTCCGAGACAACATCATCTTTGTCTGATCTGTATTCCTGTTTTAATGACAGGTTACGTAATGTCAATAGAGTTAAAGCATGTTTGAATTATTTAAGCAAACTAATTGAAAACAAAAATGCTCCCGCCGGGATTTGAACCCGGGATCATTGGCTTGAGAAGCCAATATGCTTGGCCGGACTACACCACAGGAGCTTGAAGAAATCAGAATACATCACAATTTAAAGCAATTGTCAGATTCATTTTAATGTCATTTCAAAGAACTTTGATGATATTACATCAATGGTTAAAAGTTATAATTTTGAAACTTTATACAAAATTTGTTTCTATAATTTTTGCTTGGATGTTAAAAATTTGTTAGAGAAGATTGCCGTTAAGGATTATCCTGTTGGAATGGGTGGATGTAGGAACAACGATCACGGTTATGATTGCTGTGAATATGATATTACAGTTTTTGACGGAAAAAAGCAGAAAGAATCCATTCTTGAATATGACGGAATCTTTTATCAAATTTATCATGGCTCATTAACAGAAACTTCTCCTGATATTTTGCTGCAATATCATAACATGACCATCCTATATGATGAACAGTGGGAACTACGTATACTATTATCAAAAATCAAAGAAAAAAAGGAACAAATTTTCAACTCGTATGTAAAAAATTGTCTGATAGAAGCAGGAATATGTATTTCCAAGGCAAAAAATAAACTTGGCACCGATACATATGCTTCTTCATGGATAAAATCTGGTGCGTATTTCATAGCTGATGCAATATCTATGATAAATTTTCAGCGTCCAAGTCCCACACATATGTTAAAATTTTTACGCGAATTTGATAAAAGTAAAATCAACGAATTCATTTTAGTAGTGACTGAGTCAATTGGGATTGAGCGAGCTACTCCATCTCTCCTTTCAAGAATGTCAACATCAACTATGGGATTTTCAGACATGATTGAAGAAAATTCACATTCCAAAATAATTGGGCAAAAATCTCATTATCTGAAAAATCATTCATTGCTTTCTGACTGTTATTTTTATTTAGGCTATGTAACTAGAAACAATTTCATTAAAATACAAAACTTACACAGAAAGCCGGAACTCATTCACATACTAAAAACCGCATTTGATCTGGAAAGCGATAGTACCAAGATTGAATCACAGGCTGATAAACTGCAGCAAGCCACAAATTCTTTACTCTCTTTGCTTCACAAATAATTTCTAACATGACCACAAAATGAATAGATCTCCTCTATAACGCTGTAATTTTTCAATAAAGCTTTAAAACATACTCTACGATCTACTTTTTATGCCCGATCAAGCATGTGGCTGCGAAGCCGCTACTGGTGATGATACATACAAATGTGATTGTGAAATGCAGGGCGCTTGTATATGTAGCCATGATTGTAAATGTAACTGTAGTATTTGTAAGGAAGCAGTATCTCAACTATAATCTTTTTTTCCTTTTTAATTTTATTTTTGTGATATAATATTAGATAGTTTATTTTTATAATATTATTCTTCTTCCGGAAATCCCCAGGACTTGACTAGTTCTTTTTGGAATGTGTCAGCCTGCTTTTCATTTAGACTAGCACCGCAGTTTTTATGTGTAGGAACCACAATCAGCCCATCAAGTTTAAACTCTACCTCGTAAAAGTGGATTTTTGGACATTCACACATATCTAACAATTTATCACCATTCCTCTATATTTGCTTATTTGAAACATTTAACTGATGTTTCAACGTATTCAAAGTGTTTGAGATCCCAACAGCTCACTGTAATTTTTTTCTCTATCGTACTTGTTAGTGGCGGTGTGGTTCCGGCAACATTTGCAGAACATCTCAAAGCTGGTTCTGGCATAGGTGCAGGTCTTGGTGGCGTGGCTCACTCGGGAACTTGGTACTTGGGAGAAAATCTAAAAGTTGGTGATTATTTCAAGTTTAAAGTATGTCATGCCTCGTTCAAGGATTGCACAGAGTTTTGGATGTCAATCTGGATAGAAAAAGAAGTTTTTGAAGGCGGTGAGGAATTATTGCGCTCTCAAGTAGTAATTGTGGATGGAAACAAGGTACTAAAAGGGCAGATGGATTTGGGCACAGTTGTACCTGAACCTCTTGGAGGTACTGTCAGTGAAAATATTATTCCGTACAGTTCTGTATACAAGTCATCAATAGCGTGGCTTTCTAGCTTTGCTACTGCAGATATTGATCAGCCTGGTAAAGGACCAAAAGCATTCAGTTCCGTATCTTGGGGCAAGATTGGAAATATTGGCGGTGAACAAGTATCACCCATAGGTGAGGAAACTATGAGAGTTCCAGCAGGTGAATATGACACAGTGGTTGTTGGATGGAAGAGTGGCGGCATAACAAGTCACATTTACGTTGTTGATGAATTTCCCTTCCCAATAAAGGCCAATACATGGCAACAGGTTACGGAAGGGATTCCACCAACAGAATATAGATTTTCATTATACGAATACGAAGAAAACGTTTCTACAAATCCGTTTATTAACGTAGTAGATACTGGACAGATGCATGCAGACGCTGGTTGTACTACTGAATATGATTTGGTAAAACTTGTAAAAAATACAAAT
>Ga0207963_1000957_pt1 | contig 15374 bp, 9 predicted proteins | sample Knorr_S15_td_NAD_FD_185604 | JGI IMG/M metagenome (GOLD analysis project Ga0207963, IMG submission 185604) | Marine microbial communities from Southern Atlantic Ocean transect - Knorr_S15_td_NADW_ad_2500m_LV_A (SPAdes) (version 2) | ecosystem: Environmental > Aquatic > Marine > Oceanic | place...
CCACCACCACCGCCGCCGCCTTGCTCGGCCTGGCGGAAGTCCAAACGGAAGGGACGGATCTGTAGGAAGTAGATGTCACTCTTTGCCGGGCGGCTATCCGGCCCCCGGTTGCTGTCCTCCACCTGGGCGTAGTAGGAAATGAGGTCACCGGACTCGAGGCCGAAATCCTCGAGAAAGAGCGTGTACGCACCGGTAACTTCCCGCGTTGCGGGGCCGTCGAACAACGGAATGGTATCCTCGGGGCCACCGTTGACCGAGTAGATGAGAAGCAATTCGGAGACGCCGTAGTCGTCGTCGGCTGTCGCTTCGAGGTAGAATTCCTCGATCGGACTCGCGCGCTCATCGCGCCCGGGCTCGGTAAACGACACCGAAGGTGGCTGATCCCTCAGAACGTCGATCGTGTATTGAGGAGAGGCCTCAACGAGTTCTCCGCCCACCCTCTGTAGAGCTATTTCGTAGTAGCCCTGGCGTTCGACGGTCAGGCTCGCCGTCCACGTGCCGTCTCCTTCATCCGTGAGTGCTACCGGCTCACCGTCGATCAGGAGTTGCCCGCCTGGTGTGAGCATCGTGGGGAAGACTCTCAGCTTCACTACGGTCCCCCGGACCGCCGCGATGTCACCTCCGAATTCCACTGTGCGGGAAGGGAGCCCCGTGTACGCGGGAAAGTCATACTCCAAGTCGAGATGTTCGACATACGGGAGGTCGGCCACGTCGATCCGGTGTGTGGCGGAGCGGATTCCGGTGGATTCGACGTAGTAATCCGTGGCCTCGTTCAGACTGAGGAGGAGGAGTTCGAAGCCGGCGGCTCCGTCGGTGATCATGTTGAGTTGGTCGAACGCGTCCGAGGACTCCCCACGGAAGAAGATCTGCGCCTCGCCGGTCTCAAATCCCAAGAGTTCGGCTGTGACGAGTTGATCGGATCCCCGTGCAATCGTGATGTCACCGGGGGCCACGGAAATCGAGTACGGGTTCACCGCTTCGGCGTCCCGAGTCGGGAAGAGAAGGGCGGTTGCCCCGTCGCGGAGTTGAGTGGGCCCCAGGAGCAGTAGCGCGAGGGAGCCGAGTGCCACCGCAGCCAGTGCTCCCGACGCCCGGTAAAGACCCTTTTGCTCGATCCGGCGCCCGAAATCGATATCTCTTGCGCGCTGGAGTGCGCTTTCGACGACTCCTTGTGCGAGGGCCTCGGAGGTTTGGCTCGAACCGGATGTGGTCTCGAGCGCCGCAAGCACGGAGGCCTCCAGCGTGGGCTCGTTTTCCTCCAGATAAAGGGCCGCCTGCTCGTCCGAGACTCTCCGCGCCAGGGGCCAGATGAGGAAACGGGCCGTCAGTCCGGCCACGAGGAACCAAAGGATGCCCCGGAACCACATGACCGACGAGGCGCTGAAGCGTGCGACTTCGAGTCCATAGACCGACAAGAGGAACGCAAGTAAACCGGCTCCGAACACGATGGCCATTCCCCGGATCGCGATGCGCGTGCGCCACCGCCTGCGAATCTGGCGAACCATGGCCAGGACCCGGCTATTGCCTTCATATGTTGCTCGGTACATAACTCCCCCCATGCTCAAAACTCATTGTCGTCGCACGAGAAATCCAGTTAGAAATCCCGGTTTCAATCAACAACAGCACCAGCGCAGCTACCATCAGGAGGCGCCACAGGGACTGGCGCCGCTCCTGGTTCCTCGCCTGCATTTCGACCGAAAGTGTCTCTCCGCCAGCCCCTATCACGACATCCGTGTCCCGAGGAGCCACGGCCGCGGCCAACTCCTCGGGATCCATGGCTTCCAACTCGGACTCCGCTACGTCCACGTTTACCGCCACCGTGAGGGGACGTTCCGGATTCGTACCCGGTTGCCGAACTGGGTAAAATCCTTGCTCCTCAAGCTCCAAGAAACGAGGTCCGGCCGTCGCGGGCAAGGTCACACTTCCACCACTCGGCGTCAGCGCGACCAAATCCACGTCGGGCGGTAGCTCGCTTTCCCGGTCCGCGACAAACACGAGGCCCGCGGGATCAGCGATGTCGAGAACCTGACCGGCGGTGAACCAGGGTATACGCTCCCTGTACCCGGCAAGATGGCGCACCAACCCGTGGACGAACGGAAGAAATACCGGCTGAACCGCCAGATCGTTCCAGAATCTGTCCATCCTGCTGGTCCAGACGAGGACAGTCCCCTCCCCCAGGCGCCGTTCGGCAAGCGCGACCGACCCGTCGTCGAACCATGCGATCCCTCGTCCCTCCGGACCCAGCTCCAAGTCCCGCGACATGAAGAACCTAGCCCGCGAGAAGTCACCGCTCCGGGGTCCAGCAAAGGACTCGAACACGGGATGCGAACGTTCGAGGCGGCCCAGTCGAACCGCTTCCCTCGAGTGATCCATGGCGGGGCCGGTGCGTCCGGGAAGTATCTCTTCGAGCCCAGTCCGCCATTCGCTCCGCGCCCCGAGGATGAGCAACAGTCCCCCGCCCCCCTCCACGAACGCGCGGAGGCGATCGGCGGTGGCGCCCTGTGGGAACGGGATGTCATTAAGAATGACCACGTCGGTCGACGCCAAATCGGCATCTGAGACGGAAGTCGAACGCCTCACCTCGATCTCGAAGGACGCCTCCTCGCTGATGTGCGCGGTTTCGAGATAGAAGCTGGCATCTTGCCTCGGGTTGGCACCCTCCAACACGAGCGTCCGCATGGCCCTTCCGGGCGAAAGCACGAAGTGGAGTTCATCGTCTTGGGGAAGTGCATCGGAGTCGAGCCGGATCGAACCAAGGGTATACACGTCGGAGAGCGTGAAAGGGTCGAAGGTGACCACTGCCGAGCCAGTCGGGTCCAGGGACACGGTCTGGGTCTGAGTCTCCTGCCCATCCAATTCGAGCACGATCGTTCGCTCTTCCGGTGCGTCCCCCTGGCGGCGGACCACCCGGGCTTCTGCCGTCATGCGTTCCTGGCCGGAGAAGAAATCTCGTCGGAGGATCAACGACGCCACCGAGGCATTCGGTGTCGTTTCATCGGAAATCAGCACAGGGGTCACCAGCGTTCCAGTTGGAAAGGCCACGCCCTCGTCGCCGTTCCACCCGGAACGTTGGAAGTCGCTGATGATGACGACCTCCCGGTTCGGTTGCTGGGACTCTTCCAGGATCGTCTGGGCCAACTTCAGGGCCGGGCCGTATAGAGTCCCGTCCGCGCTCAGATCGGTCTCGTTCAGGCCGGCAAGCAGGCGATCCCGATCCGAGGTGGCCCGAAGGAGCGCTTCTGCGCCCTTCGACATCAGGACGAGGCTGGCGCGATCTTGAACGTCCAGGCCCTCGAAGACCTGTCGAGCCTGAGTCTTGGCCCGCTCCCAGCGGTCGCCATAACCCATCGAGTACGATCGGTCCAATACTACGACAACTTCGCGGGGTCCAAGCGTCGTGCCGATCCCCCTGACATCGTTCTCGAAGAATGGGCGGCTAAATGCGGCCACCAGTAGGGCCAATGCCAGAGTCCGGACCGCCAACAGCGCCCAGTGGTGGATCTTCTTACGCCGGCTCGATCGGAAAGGGATCTTCCTGAGGAACATCAAAGACGGGAAGTCCACCACTTCGCGGCGCTGTCGCTCAGTCAGGTGGACGACGATCGGCACCACCAGACCGGCGAGGCCAAGCAGAAAGAGGGGAGCGAGAAGACCCATCAGCGCATCCTGGCCATTTTCTCGCGGCTCGACAGGTACTGGAAGAGCGCGTAATCCAGCGGTTTCGACGTGTCGACCACGGTGTAGTCGATTCTGCTCCCCGTGAAGAGTTGCGCCAACTCCTCGGTGTGTTCGCTGATGCGGGCACGGTATTCCGCTACGAGTTTATCGGGCACGATCGGGATCATCTCTGCGCTCTCCATATCCCTGAAACTCGCGGCACTCTCGAACGGGAACTCGAGTTCGGCGGGGTCGAGTACATGAAATACGATCACGTCGTGGCCGCGAGCCCTGAGGTGTCGAATCGCGTCGATCACCTGCTCCGGCTCTTCGTAGAAATCCGAAATGATGAGAGTGATGCCACGATGATGGAGGTTGTCGCCCAATGACATGAGTGGGTCACGGAGGACTCCGGGTCGCCCGGGTTCTGCGTTGACCAGCGTGTGCAGAATGCGCTGCAGATGGCGGGTGGATGGAGGTATGTACTCCACGATCTCGTGGTCGAAGGTCGCGAGGCCCACCCGATCTTTCTGCTTTTGGGAAAAGAAAGAAAGTGCCGCCGCAAGGTAACGGGCATAGTCCAGTTTGGTGACCGAGTGAGTACCGAAACTCATGGACTTGGAGATGTCGAGGGCGACCATGAAATCTGCGGCCGTCTCCGCCTCGAACAGCTTTACGTAAAAACGGTCTGTGCGAGCGAAGAGCCTCCAGTCGATGCGCCGGATGTCGTCGCCCCGCATGTATTCCCGGTGCTCGGCGAAGTCGAGCGACATTCCCAAGTGCGGTGATCTGTGAATACCCTGGAGGAAACCGTCGACGACGGTGCGGGCCAACAACTCCAGATTCCCGATCCGGCTCAATACGGACGGATCGAGGAACTGCGTATCAGCGCCGTGAATACTCGACCGTTCTCTGACCGCCATCTGCGGGTTCGCCTACAGGCCCGACGAGGGTACAGGCACGGCCTCGAGAAGCTGGTCGACCAGTTCGGCGGTGGTCACGCCCTCGGACTCGGCGTGGAAGTTGGTGAGAATCCTGTGCCTCAGAACCGGGTGGGCGAGCGCCCGGATGTCTTCGAAGCTAACGTGGTAACGTCCCTTTGTGATGGCACGAGCCTTCCCCCCCAGAATGAGATATTGGGCGGCCCGGACGCTCGCTCCGAAGGCGACCCACTTGTTGATGAAATCCGGAGTGGCTCCGTTGGGACTCGGTCGGGTGGTCCGAACGAGGTCGACCGCATAACGCATTGCCGCGTCGGGGACAGGTACCATTCGCACGAGCCTCTGGAACGCGATGAGATCCGGGCCCGTGACCGTGTGCTTGAAGTCGGGATCCAGGATTCCGGTCGTCGTGCGCACCACCTCCATCTCATCATCTACCTCGAGATGGTCCATGATGATCTTGAACATGAAGCGGTCGAGCTGCGCCTCCGGTAGAGCGTACGTGCCCTCGAGTTCGATGGGGTTCTGGGTGGCGAACACGTAGAAGGGCTCTTCGAGCACATACGTGGTTCCCTGAACCGTAACACGGTGCTCCTGCATCGCCTCGAGGAGTGCTGACTGCGTCTTTGGGGGCGTGCGATTGATCTCATCGGCGAGCACAATGTTCGCAAAAATCGGTCCCGGGGCGAACACCATGCTGCGGCGACCCGTTTCCGCGTCTTCCTGGATGATGTCGGTACCGGTGATGTCCGACGGCATCACGTCCGGAGTGAACTGGATTCGCGAGAACTTGAGGTCGAGGACTTCGGCGACCGTGTGAATCAACAAGGTCTTGGCTAGCCCGGGAACACCGAGCAACAGGCTGTTGCCACCCACGAAGAGAGAAAGAAGCATCTGCTCGATGACCTCCTCCTGCCCGATTATGAGCTTCCGGACCTCGTTTATGATCTCCTTACGCCCCGCCTTCATTCGATCCGCGAGGTCTATGTCGTCCGCACTCTCGAGGGCAGCCGTTTCGGGGGCGTCGACTGCCTCAGCTTCGGCTTCAGCCCCGTCTACTGTTTCGACTTCTGCAACTTTCTGCTCTTCCTTGAACGCCATTTCGTGCTCCCTCGAGGCCGCCGTGCGGTCGTTGGCTCACTGATGTGGTTCCCTAACATTCCGGGTCGATTACGGGCACCCGGTCGATCACGGCGCCACTCAGTGTGTCATCGCGTAGATGACATAGTTGACACCCAATTTGTACGCATCGTTGGACAGGTCGATCGGATACCACCCCGTGCCAGAGTACTCCCAGTATTCTCCGATATCGTTGTTATAGTTGGCGATAACCATCAAGCGCCGGTCCGGATCGTTCGCTTCGTAGAGCCCAAAGTACGCGGGCACCACCGCGAAGGTAGGGGACACAAGGTCTTTCAGCGACTCGATCCGGAAAAAAGAGTCGAAGATCCCATGGGATTCGTCAAGTTCGACGAACTCGGCGCCCGGGATCACTCGTTGCACCTGGGCGTCGAAGTTGAACCAATCGGGGCCACGAAAGTCGTCGGCGATCAGAAAGCCCCCCTTGAGGAGGTAGTTTCTGAGCCCTTCGACCTCGGATTCCGACGGATTCCAAAACCCGGGTTCGGAAATGTACGCAAGTGGGAAGCGGGTCAGTGCCGGGTCGTCCGTAGCAAAGATATTCCCGCCATCCATATACGGCTGGAGGTAAGTCGTCTCACGAAGGATGTTCATGAAGTTCAGTTCCGCCCGGGGGTAGTCATGGGCCCATGGCGGCAGTCCTCTGCTCCCCCGGCCTCCGAAGTTCCTGTTGAGCGCTACCCCGAAACGGATACGTGCGAACGTGAAGTGGCCGTCGTATGGCACGTTCGCTTCTTGGATACTGCTGGGCGGATCTCCCGCGTGGATCCTGGAATGAGTGACATGAGCGACCGCGACTGACCCGGTGAGCACTGAAGCCGTGACCAAACCCAGCAGGGGCAGAGAGAACGGGCCGCTCACCTCGAGCGTGCGCCAGCAGGGGACACTGCTCCATCCGTCTGTGGTGCAGTCGCACCGGCACCTTGTCGCTCCGGAGGAGCACCGCTTCTAAGGTCGAGAAGTAGCTCCAGTCCGGCGGAGAAGTTCGGCGCGATCTCGAGGGCCCTGAGAATCGACCAACGGGCTTGAGTCGGATCGCCGGCCATGTTGTAGGCGACAGCGAGGTTGTAGTAAGCTCCCGCCAAATCCGCCGGCTCCAGCGCAAGAATGGCTCTCCGCTCCCGCACTGCACCGATCGCGTCGCCACGTGCCTCGTGAGCCTCCGCCAGGCGGTCGTGAAGTTCGACTTCGTAGGGGTAGATGAGAACGGCCGCGTCCATCGCTTCGGCGGCGCCCTGGGTGTCGCCCAACTCGGTCTTCAGCTCGGCCAGTTGGAGAAACGCTTCGTAATGGCTCTCGTTCAGCGCCGTCAGGTGCTCGAGGGCGTCGACGGCCTCTTCGGTTTCCTCTCGTTGCTGATGAAGCTGAGCGAGGTACCAATACGGACTGCCCGTCCCTCCGTATTCCGGGAAGAGAGCGACCGCTGCGCGAAGATGCTCCTCGGCCTCCTCCAAGCGTTCCTCCTGGAGCAGCGTGTATCCGAGGGCCAGCCGCGCCTGAAAGTTGCCCGGGTTCTCCCGCACCACCCTCGACCAATCTTCGATCGTCTCTGGGTTCTCAGGGATGCCCGGGCTGTTGACGGGCGGCTCTAGGGAACTCAAGGCGCTGGCGAAACGCTGCTGGAAGTATTCGTCGAAGTCGCGATCGAGCTCATCCATGCTGATGTCCAGGAGACTCTCCATCAGCTCCGGTGTCGCCCGTCCGTCCCGGTATCCACGCAGCATGTCTCGAATGACCTGAAGCCCCCACCGGTCCTCGATGAAGGCGAATACGAGCGACGCTTGCAGATAAGAATCAATCACCTGCTCGGGGTAATCCGGCTGCACGAAACCGGCATTCAACTCGCTTACCGGCAGCAACATTCCCTCGCGGTATCGGTTGAGAAATGCGGGGTCGACCTGGTGCCCCCAACCTTCACGGGCCCGGCGCTGTTCGTGGACCGCCAACCCTTCGGAGAACCAGCGCGGGACCTCGTGCTCGGTGAGCCCGAGATGGAACACGTGGGCGAGTTCGTGCCAGAGGACGGACGCCCAGTTGAACTCCCCGACGGGCCGGGCGGCGGGCGAGTCCATGGCGAGAAGGCTTCCGAAGGCCACTCCGAGAGCGCCCATACCTCCTAGCCCGATGGTTCGGACGGAGAAGTCGCTGGAACTCGGATAGACCTCGATTCGGATGGGAAGCGGCGGCTCGTACCCGCCATAACGTTCTACCAGGGCTTCGTACGCTTCCTCCGTGATCTGTTCAATGTACGGCTGGAGCAGCGCCGACTCACGTTCGTGCACAACGAAGAGGAAACGGGGGTCTTCGTCATCGATATCGTAGTACTCAAAGGTGTCCATGAGCAGCAGCGTATTGAAAAACCACACGCTGTGAGGATCTCCTTCGAAGGCCGTCTCAAGGTTGGCCTTGGCCTCGTCGATCAGGCCGAGCCGCAGCTGATTCACGCCGAGGATTCCGTAGGCTCTCCAGGAGAGGGAGTCTATTCTGACAGCCTCTTCCGCCAGGCGGGTCGCCTCGAAGTACTTGCGGCTCTCTACGCTCAAGAGGGCAATATCGTTGTACACTTCGGCGTAAGTTGGGGCGAGCTCGTTAACCTGGTCACGGATCCTCTCATACTCCTCGGTTTCGCCCCGCAGATAATGACTGCCTGCGAGGGCGCTCAACGCTTCCAAGGAGGTGGGGTTAACGTCGAGTGCCTTCTGGAGCTCGGATCGGGCCTCTTCGTGGTCCTCCACCTTGATGAGAAGTCTGGCCTTGAAGACCCTCGCTTCGACCAGATTTTCGTTCTGCTCCAGGGCCTTGTCTACTTGCTCCGCCACACCGACCGAGTTGTTGAACAACATTGCACGGGCCAAACCCAACAGCGCGCGCGGGTGATTCGGATTCAGTTGGAGCACCTCCTGCATCGCCGCGTCGGCTTCCGTTCCCTGGTACTTTTCGAGAAAGAACTCCCCGATCAGGATGCGCGGTTCCAGGTTACCCGGATCGGCAACGATGGCCTCATCGTAGGCTCTGAGGGCGTCCTGGAAGAGTGCGTGCTCCCGGGACCCCAGGTACCGAACCGCCGTTGCCACGGCGGTGAGATCGCTCGACGAGAGGGGCGTCGACCCGTTGTAGATGTCGATGAATGAGTCGAAGGTCGCTAAGGCCGCCTCCCGATCCCCGTACGTCCATTCGATGACGGCGAGCTTCAAGCGGGCGGAGTGCTGGTCGACGGCACGGCCTTGGACCGCTCGATTGAACTGGACGCGGGCTTCGTCGATCCGCCCCAACGCGAAATAGATTTCGCCGGCGCTGTTGGCGAGTTCGGTTTCCAAAACGGGCGGGGCCTGGGTCAGGGCTTCGAGCGCATCCTCGTACCGGCCGACCTCTGTCAGGGCAGAGAGGTATGCCACATATGCTCTTCGACGATCGTTGGGGCTCAGTTCCGACCCTGACCGGGAGATCTCTCCGAGGGCCTCGATGGCCGTCTCATAGGTTCCCGCGCGAAATGCAGAGATGGCTTCATCCAGCGTCTGGGCTCCACCGGCGGACGGACCGAGAGCGGCGAACGCGACCAGGAGAAACCCGTGCTTCATTCGTTGCCACCTGTCCGAGCCTCAATCTCCCTGTTGGCGAGAGCCAACTCGACGAGCAACTCCTCCAGTTGGCTGTCGTAGCGATCCTGGTCGATCTGACCCCTCAGAGCGAGGAGTTCCTCGATGCGCCGCTCCACGTCCGCTTTCTGCACCAAGATGGCTCTGAGTTCCTCATCGTCCGTGGCGCGCGCTGCGGCCATGGTCGGGTCGGCGGCCAAGAACATCGTCCGTGCGAGCGCACCATCCGTCGCGTCCGCCTCCAAGTCGCTGCTACCCTCTCCATCTCCGTTGTCGTCGAGCACGGCGTGCTCGGTCGCGATCCGGTTCGACGTTTCGTACTCCCGTGTGACTTCGGAGCGGGCGAACTCGAATGCCTCCCACACCGACACCCGTCCATCCTTGTTGAGATCGGCCCCTTCTCCGGTGAACGCGTCGACGAAATAGCCCCCGAAGATGGTTTCGTTTCCCTCTCTTCCGGTCCTCGTGGCGGTGACGATCGTGCGTCCGTCTGCCGAAAGCGCCTTGACGAATTCTCCACTCGCACTCGCGAGGTTGATGAATGCCACTCGCCGATCTGAGAGTTGATCGAGGAGCAGGCCAAAGTCCTCCGCGGTGAGGTCGGGCCCTGGAAGATTGAAGCGAGACTGTCCAGCGGAGAAGCTGCCGTGCCCGATCAGCACCACGAAGACGTGATCGTCTGGCTGGGAGTTGGTGACCAGCGTGGCGAAAGCGAGTTCTACGTTCTCTCGGGTCGAGCGGTCCTGGATGAGCACATCGGCGATCGGGTCTTCACCCAGGTAGCTGATATGGTCGGCGGGTATGCCGAACTTCTCGCCGGCCGTAGCAACCAGAGCGCTGCCCCACTCCGTGAATCGCTCACTGTAGACCGGGTCGCCGCCCAGACCCGTGATGACGAGGAGGTAGGGGTCCTGACCCATTACCGGTTTAGCCACGGCGGTCACGAAGAACATAACGACGGCAAGAGCGCCCTTGGAGATTACCGGGGAGATCAAATGAGACCCCTCTTCCTCCGATAGCCCCACTCACCGGCCATCAAGCACAAGACGAGAATCAGCAGGATCGGCATGTCCCAGAGATCGCGTTCCTCGGTCAGCCTGATGCCGGCACCGGTAAGGCTGATATCCTCAGGAAGGGTGGCCACACTCTCGGGCGTGTAGAACAGCCCTCCGGTCTGGTCTGCGACGCGGCGCAACGTAGTCCCCCGCATACTCGCGTCGAAGTACTCGTCAGCCGAGGGCGCCACCTCCACGTAGGTGAAGGCGGTTCCGATATCGTCCGCGCCGCGCGAGGCGCGTACGGAGACCTCGTACAGCCCCGGGCCAGTGGTGGGAAAACCACCGTCATACTGCCCGTCTTGTTCCACGTCCCAATCCAGGGTGACCGTGGTGGAGTCGCCGGATGGATCGCGCACGACGGCGACGACATTCGCGTTGTTTACTTCCGCATACGCCGAGTCTCCAACCTCGACCAAGAGATTGACGGGTTGCCCTGGCTCCACCAACTCACGCTCGCCTTGTGCCTCGACCTGTTGGGGCACACCGTCCGTGAGCCAGCGGAGAAGCTGCCGCCAGAACGTCTCGTGGGTCTGGTCTTCGAGCGGGATGTCGGCGTGCATCTGCCAGATCCAGGAGTCCTGGATCGGCAGCACGACCACCTTGCCGCGGCCATAACGATGGAACGCGAGCACCACTTGGCGCTCCCGGTCCCCTTCCGTACCACCAGTCAGGAGCGGAGTTGCACCGGGCTTGAGGCGTGTGATGGGGTTCAGGGTGGTGACGGACGGGAGGGCTTCCCACCGCTCGACGACCGCATCGCTGTCTCCGGCTCCGAGTTGCGTAGCCGGGTGAGTAAGACCGTCTCGCGTAGGCGTGATGAAGAGTTCGTCGAAGTAGCGCCCGCCCCCCGAGCTCAGTTCGTCGTCCAGAAAGACGGGTAGGATCTCCGCCAAGCGAGTACCCTGGTAGCCGCCCTCCGCGAACGCGTTCCGGCCGCCGAGGAACAAGAGGCCACCGCCCCGTCGAGACACGAAGTCCGCGATCATGTCGAGCTGATCGTGCGTGAAGAAGCTCGCCTCCACGCTTCCGAGGACCAGCGCACGGTAGCGGAACAGTTCTTCCCGGGTCTTCGGGAAACCGGCCTCAAGTTCCTCGGGGCCATCGACGTCCAGGCGCAGGAATTTACCTTCGGCGGTTCGTTGAAGAACCACGACCTGGAGGTTGTCGTCTTCGGAGACCGCACGACGCAGGAACTTCACCTCCCAGCGGGGCTCCCCCTCGAAGTAGAGGATTTTTTCCGAGTCGTTCACGACGTTTACCAACGCGTTCCGAGCGTTGTTCTCCGTTACCCGCTCCCCCTCCTGAACCGAGACTTGGAATCGGAGTAGGCGGGGTCCCGCGTCCTGGGCGTCGATCCGGACCCTGGCCACCACCGGCTCACCATCGCGTCCGAAGGTCACGTCTTCCGAGGCTAGGAGCAGTCCCGTGTCCTCGACCGTGAGTTGGACCGTCCGCCCTGAGTAGCCGCGGTGGGACACGATGACGTCCACCACCAGCGATGTTCCCACGAGGACCGTTCTCGGCATCTCCACGCGGCTGACTTGTACGTCGGGGGAAAGTTCCTCCTCACCGAGGCCCACCGTATAGACGGGAACGCCGGCGGCCTGTAGTGGCAGGAGCGATTCGGCCAAGGCTTCCCCCGAATTGTCGGCGCCATCCGACAAGACCACCAAACCCGCGATCGGAACGCCGGCCAGTTCCTCTTGAGCCCGCACCATAGCGTTGCCCAGGTTGGTCGCAGTGCCCGAGTACGACAGATCGGCCATGTCGTTGAGGCGGCTCGCGTCGCGGCTGAAACGGAAGAACCGGAGCTCGAACCTCTCGGACAAAGCCGACCGAAGCTCACTGTCCTCGCTGCCGAAGTTCGACTGAACGAAGTCGCTCCTGGCCACGCCGTCTTGATTGGTGATGCCCATGCTTTGCGAATCGTCGATCAGAACGCCGACGAAATTCCGCTGTGCGACGACCGAGGTGAGTATCAGGGTAGGCCGGAACAGAATGAAGACGAGGATGGCCACCAACCCGAGCCTCAGCGCCGCCATCACTCCTCGATCCCATCGGCTGCTGGCTCCCCGGGCCGCTCTGTACGTCAAAAGGGCCGGCATCGTAACTACCGCCACCCCGCCCAGAACGATCAAGACCGGCCAAGGCGAGGCGAACGTGAACTCCCCTTCCTGGAACAGGAGTAGCCTGTACTTGAAAAGGAACTCGAAGATCGTGTCCATCAGCGCGCTCCTCGGGCCATCAGTGACTCATCGCGTAGACGATAAAATTGACGCCCATCTCGTAGGCGTACTTGGAGTACTCGAACGGGTAGTAGGGGTCGTCCGCCCATTCCCACGCGTCGCCCAGGTCGGTGTTCCAGTTGATAATGACCATGAGGCGACCCTTTTCGTCGTGAATCCCCCTGACCATGGGAATGAACCCGTCGCGTTCCCAAGTAGGACCGCCGCGGGTACCGTTGCCCACGTTGGGTACCTGGATCACTTCGTCGATCTCGTAGAACGTCGTGAAAACGTTGTGGTCGAGCGGCAGGTCCACGATCTCGTATTCGGGCAGAACCTGTCGTATCTCGTACTCGAACTGCGCCCACTGCTGTGTGCCCCAGAAATCGTCGATGACCAAGAACCCGCCCTGGAGCAGGTAGCTGCGCAGGCCCTCGATTTCGGGGGGGCTCAGCGACATGCTTCCGACTTCGAGTGCATACAAGAAGGGGAAACGGCGTAAGTCGGGCTCATCGAGCAGGACCACGAATTCTGAGAGGTAGGCGTCGAGGTTTGGAAGGAGGCGATCGATGAACGAGAGGAAAATCCGGTCCGCCTTCGGAAAGTCCGTCTGCCAGGACCCCCCCCGGCCATAGAACCCGCCGTACCCGCTGTAGGCGACACGCGAGAAATAGAACTCGTGCGGCACACCGTAGACCGGAATTTGAGCAGCGTCGGCTGGGCTCTCTGCCAGGACCCCCGTTTCGAGCGGAGCCCGAAGATCGCCCAGAGCTCGAGACACACCCGTCGAACTCAAGAAGCGGGTCTGAGGCTTGGCGAGCGGGGCGGGACTCTTGATGTTCGTGGCCTCGGACGGGGCCGTCGCGTTCGTTGTGGCCGGCGGTGAGCCGAGCAGAACGATCAGTGCGACGGCGCCCACAACGGCGCCCACAGATGACGATAATGCACGCACGATACGCTCCATTCTCTCGTCGATGACACCTCGTTCCAGCGTACGGGGCCGAAAGGGTAGCCGCGATGCCCTGACCAAGCCGGCATATCGGTACGTTCCTCCGACGGGAAAGGTCCCCCATGCCGGCGTCCGACTCGCACCGCCGGCCAGCTGAACCCAAAGACGTAATAGCTTCGTAGGGTATACCGCAATGTCGGAGCGAAAGGCGCTCACTCAACAAAGGGCCGACATGGATCCCAGGACGAAGGTCTCCATCCGTGATTTCGCCATCTTCCAGCTAAAGTTGATGATCGATGGGCTGAAGGACGGCGCCGTTTTCGTGATGTCATTTCTGGCGTTCGGTATAGACCTTACTTTTCGGACGCCACGGACGGCGGCGGTTTTTCTACAAGATGATGAGGGTCAGTGAGAGGCTCGACCTGTGGCTCAACCTCCACGGTGCGACGGAGGGGGCCGAAGAGGATCCGGATGGCCTGTTCGGAACCAGTGCGGCGGGAAGCGACACGCTGCTGGGCCAGGTAGAGCAGATCGTTCGAGGTGGCGACGAGCCGTCTCCCCGCAAATTTAGAGGTGGCGACCAGCCGTCTCTCCGGAAGTACAGAACGGCAGCGCGTGCCCGCACCCACGTTGGGTCGTCGCCGAGTCACTCGTAGTCGGGAATGCTTCGACCCGAAGTACGTCCTTTCCGATCGCTCGTAGAGCGCTCCAGCTCCTGGGCGGACGGAGCGCCCACCGTGCCTTAGGCCTGCCTCGGTGCGTCCTGCACTTCTGGTCCGATCGTGGGTACAGCATGTTTCGCCCCCGCTCCCATGAGGTCACAGAATGAACGAAGTGGTACGGAACGCCTTCAACGAACAGATCAAGAGTGAGCTATTTTCCGGCTATCTATATCTGTCGATGTCGGCTCACTTCGATCACGAAAACTTGCCCGGATTCGCTCGCTGGATGCGCCTTCAAGCCCAGGAGGAGCTTGCCCACACCATGCGCTTGTTCGACTACGTGCTCCGAAGGGGAGGCCGGGTCGAACTCCACGGCATCAACGCCCCGCCCACCGATTTTGGACCGCCGCTCACACTCTTCGAGAGCGTGCTGGAACATGAGCGGGCGGTGACCGGCATGATCCACGCGCTGTTCGAGCTCTCCGGCAAAGAGGGCGACTGGGCGGCCCAACAGGAGCTCCAGTGGTTCATCGCCGAACAGGTCGAAGAAGAGGACACCGCTTCGACTGCGCGGGACCAGGTGAGCATGGCCGGTGACGACCAAGCCGCTCTGCTCATGTTGGACCAGCAGTTTGGGAGCCGTACGGCAGGTCCCGAGCAAGCCTGATCCAGCCGTACCAGGAGGTGGGGTGAACATTGCCGCCTAACTTGGCGAGGGCCCGTCCCGACGACCTCCCACCGTTCAAGGAGCGAATGATCGCGCTCCGCCTCATCCCGAGGTTTCTGGGCATGGTGTGGAGGGTTCAGCCCGTCTATGCGGCCACCATTCTTTCGTTCCGGGTCTTACTGGCCTTTTCGCCTGCGGTCCAGCTCTGGATCGGAAAGCTCATCATCGACGGAGTCGTGGCGAACATCGGGGCGGCTACTCCCGACTGGACCGGCATTTTCCGCTTGGTGGCGTTGGAGCTGGTGGTGGCGCTCGCATCGGATGTGCTGCAGCGTACGTCGAATCTCCTCGAGAGCCTTCTGGGCGATCTGTTCGGCAATCGGCTCTCCGTGCGGATCATGGAGCACGCTGCCACCCTGGACCTGGAGAACTTCGAGGACCCCGAGTTCTACGATTCGCTGCAGCGAGCTCGCCAGCAG
>Ga0207963_1000964_pt1 | contig 15323 bp, 12 predicted proteins | sample Knorr_S15_td_NAD_FD_185604 | JGI IMG/M metagenome (GOLD analysis project Ga0207963, IMG submission 185604) | Marine microbial communities from Southern Atlantic Ocean transect - Knorr_S15_td_NADW_ad_2500m_LV_A (SPAdes) (version 2) | ecosystem: Environmental > Aquatic > Marine > Oceanic | place...
GATCGAGTTGAGCAACTCGGTGGAACCCCATGTGGGCATCGGGCGCTCCATGAAGTGGTGGTACGCCTTGACGCGGATGTCGGTCATCCACTGCGGCTCTTCCTTGATGGCCGAGATGTCCCTGACGACCTGCTCGGAGAGCCCGAAGTCGAAGCGGATGGTGGAGTCCTCCGGATCGTGCCATCCGGCCTTGTAGTCCCCGACGGTCTCCCGTGCTTCCTGGTTTGATGGCATCATGCTAGTCCCTCCGCCTCTGTCTTCGAGTCCAACCACTCGTATCCTCGTTCTTCTAGTTTTATGGCGAGTTCAGGGCCTCCTGTAGCAACTATCCGACCTCCCATCAGAACGTGGACCTTGTCCGGCTGGACGTACTCGAGGATTCTTGAGTAGTGGGTGATGATCAGGGCTCCTGAGTCAGTCCCCCTGATGGCCGAATTGATTCCGGCAGCGACGATTCTGATGCCATCTATGTCAAGGCCGCTGTCGGTCTCATCCAACACTGCCAGCTTCGGTTGCAGGATGAGCAGTTGGAGGATCTCGAAGCGCTTCTTCTCACCTCCGCTGAAACCGTCGTTGACGTACCTCGAGAGGAAGCTGCGAGGAATGTCGAGAGCCTCCATGGCATCCTTCAGGGTGTTTCTGAACTCCGTGCCCTTGGCGGCTTCCTCGCCCTTGATGCTGGCAAGGGACTTCCTGAGGAAGTTACCGACCTGCAGTCCCGGGACGGCCTGTGGGTACTGGAAGCAGAGGAATACGCCCTTGCGTGCTCTCTCCCACGGCTCGAGCTCCAGCAGGTCCTCTCCGGAGAGCAGCACCTCCCCCTGCTCGACCTTGTAGTCTGGGTGCCCCATGATGATGTTCGCGGCGGTTGTCTTGCCGCTCCCGTTTCGTCCCATTATGGCATGGATCTCACCCGGATTTATCGTGATGTCGACGCCCTTGAGAATTGGCGTATCGTCGATTCCAGCATGCAGGTTTCGAATCTCCAGTAGGGGAGCGTCACGACTCACACTGTGTCCCTCGTCACTGAGCCAAACTAGCTCCCTTTTGAACGTCTGCTTTGAGTTTAGGTCACCCTAAAATCAGATTACCACCTCGGCGTGGTGATGAAGTTAGGCGAAGACGACTCCCAGCCCCTGTCTGACAGCCTCGAGGAGACCTATCGGGCTCAGATTAAGGCTGGGATGCAGAAGGAGGCCGAGAGGAGGGTGACCGAGGCTCACGACCCAGTTGAGATCGCTCGTCTCGAGGCGCTCTCTCTGGTCGAACTGGTCGAGAGCGACAACTCCGACTTGGTGCCGGCACTGATGGCCAGGCTGGGTCCGGTGAGGGCCGCTCTGGACGGCCACGGCGGAGGTCTGGTGGTCACCGAGGCGGATATCGAGGAGATGCACAGCGGGGGCTCGGCACTGTCGCTGATTCTAGACTTGGATGGCGCTTGCGTGTCCTGCGGCGCTGCCCCCGGCACGCTCAAAGGGATCCAAGACGACCTTCTGATGGACCAAGAGGTCATCGCCGTGCGCTTCACCGTGGCTATGCTGGAGTGGTTCGACGAGCTCCAGCGCGACTTCGTGCTCAAGCACGGCGGCGTCGTGTTCGTCTAGTCGAGCAACCCGAGCAGCGCGTCCATCGCCGAGGTAGCGAAGCCGAGAACAGTTACCTCGGAGCCCTCGATGAGTCTGGCATGCTGGCTGGCTCGGCCCGCGAGGTCGTACGCTCCCGCCTTGCCAAGCCACGACTCACTGCGAACCAGCTCGACCAGCTGGTCCTCGCTCAGCTCCTCGAACTCGACCAGCGCGGAATCCGTCCAGACGTCTGCGCTCCAGCCCCTGTGCAGCATCTCAGTCCCCTCGCGCTGCCCGTCCGGCGGGTACAGGAGGGCGGTGGAGGACCACACGCGATGCCTGCGGCCTGAGAGCCTCAGGAGCATCGCTGCCGCAGCGACCACGTCATCTGGCTTGCCCATTGCCACCAGCGGGTCCTCTGGATCCTCGACTAGGGTGTCGGCGACCACGACTAGGTCGAAACCCGAGTCGCCAGATAGGGTCATCTCCCTGGCAGCCGCCTCGGCCTTAGCGAGGCAAGTGGCCTCAGCCTGCACTCCGACCTCCAGGCCTGCACCGGGCCCCGGCTCCGCGGAGACAAGGGGCCGGGTTGTGATCCTCGTGCCGGTCCCATCCAGTCTGTCACTGAGCCAGGAGTGCCTACGTTGGGAAGCCGAGGCGAGAAGCAACAGTGTCACAGAAGTACCTCAGAGGTCGATGCGCCCGTCGCACACGGGGCACTTTGCCATCTTCACATCGGAGGGGGCCTCGAACCTGCTTGAGCAACTGGGGCAAATCACCGGGCGGTTCAGAAGCGGCAGCTCCGGCAGAACCAGCGCCACTTCCGGCGGTGCCTCTGGAGCGTCGGGTGCCGGGACGGGAGGCAGCGGCGGCAGCGGCTCGGGAGCGGCTGCCACTTGGCTCCTTCTCTCTCTGCGCTCGCGTCGATCCCCGGCTCCCTCATTGATGTCGACCAGTTCCACGAGCTGCGCATCAGTCACCTCACTGGTGGTGACGGCGATGTCATCCTCGTCGATGACGTCGACCACATCCTCCTCCAGCATCACCGTCCCAGAGGCCTCGGTCCTCCTGCGGCCCTTCATCCACCTGACTGCTCTGGCGGAGAGGGTCGTCAGGATTATGGCGCACAGGACGAGGATGGTGATGGCGAAGCCCCCGAGCAGGATCTTGAAGTTCTGCTCATCGAGTCCCAGCGCATGTCGAACCTGCTCTAGGAGCGAGCCGCCCCCTCCGTCAGAATCGGCGTCGTCGATCAGGGCCCTGATCTGCCACCCACTGGCCGAGGTGTGGATGATGATGGTCTCGCTGCTGTCAGGGGACCGGTCGACGAGGTAGAGGTAGCCTAGGTTCAGGCGATTTGAGATTCCCAGCCAACCGTCTTCGGCGTCTATCATCCCGTACTGGACTTGCGGACCTGTCGGCCCGACCATGTCGAAGAACACCTGGACGCCTCGCTCCACCTCAATCATCTCGATCGTGCCCATACCCCTTGCAGGGTATCTGCGACTGAGGTTATCGACGGCTTCGAACGACGAGTCAGTTACAATCGCCACCAGATCCGACTCGTGGTCGTCGCCCTCCCTCCAGGCTGCTACGATGCGCTCCTCATCGTCGATGATCAGGACCTTCATGCACCCTAATGAGGCATCGTCACCGATGGCCTTCTTGAACGCCCATGGGGTCTGCTCCACGAGTCCGTGAGCGTACCATAGTCCAAGCCTGTCAATACCGGTCGAGTCGCTTCTGATCGACTGGTAGAGGAGGTGAGCGCCATCGTCATCCCCAAACTCCACGTCCAGGGGGTCGGCGCCTGGGGCGAGGTCTATCTCGCCGATCACGTTGGGCGTCAACTCCCAGTCCGAGGACTTGGTGGGAGCATCGGCGTGGAGCAGGAAGACGCTGGTCAGGTCCTCGTATGTGCCCCCGGTGGAGAGGTCCCGATGGTAGCCTGCAACCAAGACATCCGAGCCGTCGACATCGACGTCGATTCCCCAGTATTTGCCGTCAGACAGCAGAATCGGATCCATAAGATCCTGAATGGGCGTCATCTGGCAGGTCGCGTCTATCGTCGAGTAGCTCAGCGTCTGCTGGAAGTAGCCTTCTGAATCGAGAAACCTCCTCGTCCAGACCACATGGGCCACCTCGTCCTCAGTGCTCCAGATCGCGATGTCGCCTGACCACACGTCGTCCAGCACATTGGTGCAGGCTGTAGTGCCGAGGTTCGAGTTCAGTCTGTACAGCCTCAACCGGCCGTCCTTCTCGGTGATGACGAGCCCCTCGTCATCGAGGTCGACGACCTTCACCGGGACCTCACCCGATTCGAAGGTCATCGCCCTCGCGCCGGACAGGGTCGACTCGTCGACCAGAATGGTGGCCTCGACCTGGTTGTTGGTCCAGTCGAGGTCGGCCAAGGTCGAGCCTGAGAGGGTTATTCGCACGTCTAGTGGCCCCGACTCGTTCGCTCGGTGGGCGAACGATATCTGCGATGCGCCCTGACCGGCGACCAGCGATATCGTGGTCGATGAGACCAGCTCCCAACCTAGCTCGGTCATGATCTCCAGCATCGCCCCCACGCTGGTCGCATCGGATGAGCCGAGGTTGTCGACCCTCGCGGTGATCAGGAACTGCTCGTGCGGGCGCGGGATGGTGGGCTCGGTGCGAACAGCGCCCTCGCGGAACGCAAGGTCAATGCCCTGGGGCCTCTGGATGACCGGGAAGGTGATCGACTGCTCGTTGTCGGTCTCATCGATCTCCTCGATAGTGTCGGCGGGGTCGAGGGACACCATGACGACCTTGTCGCCTACAGTGTCTGGGTTCCAGTACAGCACTATCTCGACGATGTCACCGCTGTCTATGCTCGGCAGCACCATCTGGTCCTTCCGAGCCCCGTCCTCATAGAGTGAGATGGCTAGGTTCGAGGCCGCTAGGTCGCCGTCGTTGCGTATCTCGGTGCGGATCTCGAGGAATGTGTTGACGTAGGTCTCAGAAAGCGGGATGCCGTACTCCTCGACCGACAGTCCAGTCCTGAACATCAGGTCGGGTGCCGGCGGATCGTTGTCGACCTCAACGGTCCTGCGGACCTCGTCGGAGCGTACACCGTCGCCGCTGATCATCCTGACCGAGAGCCTATAGAAGCCGTCGCCGATCTCCTCGGTATTCCAAGTGACAGACCAGTCGCCATTGCCGCTGCCGCTGCCGCCGAAGGTCTGAGCGGTCTCCCATGAACCGGTGCCGAGTCTCCATTGGACGGTCCCGCCGTTCACCGACTCCCAAGTCCCGTAGACGTTGACGTTCCCAGATACGGGATTCTGACCGCTCGGACCACCCATCGTGACCTCGACCAGCCCGACCTCGTGCTTCTGCTCGGCGACGTCGCTCCACTGGTCGAACTGGTTCCTCGCCTGGGCTTCGATGATCACCTCGAGGACGTTGATCTCGTCCTCGGTGAACTCGGGCAGGGTGAACGGAGTGGTCCAGTTGGTCGACCCCTGAGCAGCGTGCCAGTCGAGCAGGACGACCTCTCTCTTCGGCTCGCCCTCGGGCCTGTGAGTGTAGGAGATCCTGACCGCGACCTCCTCGATGGTACCGTTGGTCTCGGTATCCTCGTCGATATGGCCTCGAGCGCTGTAGGTCTCGCCCTCCACCAACCAGGATTCCTCCTCGGGATTCTCGAAGACCACCCAGTCGCCCGAGCCAGGTGGGGGTGGCTCAGTTTCGTTACCCGGATCGGGGTCGATGCCTCCTCCGAGTATCGCTTCGAGGATCATATTGCCATCAATGATACCGAATCCGTAATGATCGTTCCACTTGTCGGTGATGCTCGGCTTGGATGGGGAGCCGCGGGTCTCCGAGTTGTTTTGCAACAGGTCCTTGACCTCCTGCGGCTCGAGACCATCGTCTATCTGCAGCATGACGGCGATGAACCCGGCTACAGCGGGAGCTGACATGCTGGTGCCTGTCATCTGGGTGTAACTGTCCTCAGCCAGAGGTCTGGGAGCCCCCGGGATACCGCTGCTTGAAGCAGCGTGCTGAGCGGACATGATACTGGATCCGGGCGCGACGACGGTGGGCTTCAGCTCGTCCCATTCGTTGTCGTCTCCGTCGTCCTCCCTCGGACCCGAGTTGGAGTAGGAGGCAATCATGTCATCACCGCGCTCAATCGTGTTCTCGTCATCGATCGCACCTACCGTGATGGCGGTGTCAGCAGCTCCCACGGAGGTTATCCTGCGGCGTCCGTCGTTGCCGATGGCGGCGATGCAGACTATCCCTGCATCGCTCGCTTCGTCCACTGCTCTGGCTTCCGCGTTGGAGCCATTGTCGCCCGGGTCATCGCCCTGTGGGTCGCTGCCCGAACCGAAGGACATCGACATCACGTCGATGCCCTCGCTGGACTCGTTGTTGCCCCAGTCTCTGTCGGCGTTGTCAATCACCCATTGTATGCCCCTCAGGGTTGCAGCGGAATTAGTAGCGCCCGCATCGGTCATGACTTTGACATCGACCAGATAGGCGCCGGGCGCATAGCCCTGGTTGATCCTCCGCTCATCCCCGGTGCCCAAGGCGATTCCAGCAACGTGAGTGCCGTGGCCATCACCGTCGTCGGGGTCGTTATCGCCGTCGTCGCAGTCCTGCGAGTTCCACGAGGTCGCATCGCAGCCTGCTATCCACTTCGGATCAGGCAGCTCATCCGGGTCCTTCTCGTTGTCGTTGTTGTCGTCCGAGAAGTCGTCCAGCGAGAAGTGCTCGTTGTCCACCCCGGAGTCTAGGATCGCGATGACGACGCCCGAGCCGTCGTAGCCGAAGTCGCGCATTGTCTCGTCAAAGACGTCCGAGTCACGGACCTTCGAGCCGCGAGTGGCCTTGTCAAGCAGTGGCACTATGACGTTCTGCTCCTCGATCATCACCACTCCGTCCAGACCCCAGATGTCTATCAGCGAACTCACAGGGACATGGTCGATGACGATGGAGTCGAGGATGTGGAGGACATCGAACCAGGAGCCCTGCGCGCTCCAGCCGTGTTCGTACAAGACCGCCTTGATGGCTTGGATGTCAGTGGGTCCCGGATGCCATGAGTAGTCGACCACTATGGCGACCGTCGGCAGCCCGTCAGCACCGGTTATCGATGTGGTGGAGACCGAAACCCGCTCTCCCGCGATGATCCGCTGCAACCGGTCGTCCATGCCGTCCGAGTCGAGGTCGTACCAGTAGCCGAACCACCATCCGGGGTCTTCGACGGGCCATCCGGCATCCCCGACGGGGAAGCCCGGGGAACGGTCCTTCTGAGGGCATTCCTCTTCGCCGCACATCAGCGGAGGAGGGAGGTTGGCGTTGGACTGGGGGGCCTTACCGTCCCCCTCGGTAGTGATGTCGGAGGTGGCTATCATGGCGCCTGCACCCACCGAGAAGTCCATGACGAGCAGCAGCGCGACCACAATCAGGGGGGCCGCCGGGTGCCTGCTCAGAACCATGGCTCTCCCTGAGAGCCAAACTCAGATGGGGTATAATCCCAACCTGTCCGAGATTACTCGATGCATCCGTTCAGGGCCACTTGACGTGAGAGCCGACCAGGGCGCAGCGCAACCTGCAGTTCTCGCCCCTTATCTCGGTAATCATCTCGCCATCGCAGACAGGGCAGATGGTGTGCTCGGAGAGCTCCTCTAACCAGGCTCTGCGGGTCTCCAATTCATCGCCCTCCTCTCGCAGCCTCCTCAGTATTCGAGCAGCCCCGCCCTGCAGCGGTTTCTCAACCGCCGCCCAAGGGTCGTCATCGAGGCTTCCCATACGCTCCTTGGCCTGTGCCCTGATGGCTTCCGCCCGCGCCGATCCAGTGGCCGATTCCTGCGGCGAGTCGAGCGAGCTGGGAGCCCCTCTGGCGATTGGCCGTGCCAGCAGATACGCCACGAAGAAGCCGCCGGCATGGGCCATGTGGGCTATGTTCGACTCGCCAGCGGTCCCGGCTTGTAGCGAATACATCTGCCAGACCTCCAGACCCAGCCTGATGAAGACGATCAGCCAGACCGGCCAAGCCCGGATGAAGAACAGCAGAGGGAACTCAATCTTGTCCTCGGGCCAGCAGGCCATGTAAGCCCCCAGCAGCCCGAATGCAGCGCCGCTGGCCCCGATGGCCGGAGCCGACGACTCGGGATGCGACAGGATCCAAGCTGCGTTGCCTCCGACGAACCCGAGGAAGTACACGGCCATCCACCTGCGTCCGCCCAGCCTCTGCTCCAGCGGAACCCCGACCAATGCGATCACCAGTATGTTGCCCAGGACGTGGACCCAGTCGGCGTGGAGCCACGCAGCAGACACCATCCTGTACGACTCGAGAGGGTCCCCCATGAGATGCGGCTTGATGCCGAAGAGGTCGATCATCCACGCGAAGTGCATCGGGATTCCGGTCATTACTGAGTGTGCGAACTGCACGAAGGCCACGAGCATCAGCGAGAGCACGGTAGCCAGCGCCAGGCTGGTTTCACCGCGCACTGCGGAGACGTAGGGTCCGAGCGCAACTGCGACCATTATCCCGACCACAATCAGGTCGCTACCCGCTAAGTCAGCCCACTCGACTCCCATGTAGCCCTTCCAAGCCGCGCGGCTTGAGCGAATAGCCGCTTCGACCCCGTGATGGAACTACTCAAACGATAGCCCACCTTCGGACTCGTGTGGAACAAGGCACTCTGCTGATGGCATCGGGCATCGAAGTGCATCGGGGCTCGCGAACGGTCCTGAAAGACGTCGATTTCCATCTGAGCGAAGGGGAGGTAGTGGCTCTGGTCGGGCCCAACGGCTCTGGCAAGACTACACTGCTCGAGGCCTGCGCCGGGCTGCTTCCTCTCACCTCAGGGAGCGTCAGCTGGCGCTCTGGGACAGGCTCTCAGCGAGTCGTGCGTGACTCGGATGGCCGCAGGACCGCTCTCCCGCCGATGGGACTCACCCTCCAGAGCGACGGGATGTGCGGTGAGGAGAACGTCGAGGAGAGGCTCGCCACCGCACTATGCGTCGCTGGAAGGCTCACTGACGAAGCGAAGATGGCCGAGATGCTGTCCGCATGGGGGTTGGAGCACAGGCGTGCGGACAGAATATCACAGTTGTCAGGGGGTCTGCGCCGTCGCCTGGCAGTACTGTGCGGACTCGCTCCCGCTGCGCTCTGCGGGGATTCTCGGGTCGCCCTGCTCGACGAGCCCTCGGAGGGGCTGGACGAGTCCGCCAGAGCGCTTCTGGCAGGCTGGCTGAGGGCTTTGGCCTCCATGGGCCACGGAGTCCTCGTCGCTACTCACGATGCGGAGGTGATCCGATGCGCTGACCGCGTGGTCAGCGTCGAGGGAGGCATGCTTACAGAGTCTACCGGCGAGTCCCAAGGAGCGCCCGCACAACTCCCCCAACCCGACGGCTCTTCCGAGCCCAGCACGCTCGGCTCGCTGATGAGGTGGGCCTTGAGGATGGAGATGCGCAATCCCATAGACACGGTCGGGCGGGCCGTACCGGCAATCGTGGCGATGCTCCTCGCATACGCTCTCGTAGGCGAACTCGACCTGAGTCACGCGGGCAACGACATGCTGGCCGCGCTGGTCCTCGTTCCCGCGTTCATCACAGCCGTAGTCTCGCCCGCTCTGGTCAGGCGCTTGGCTGAGGCCGACTGCGGGCGTTGGTGGGCCGCGGTCGTCGGCCCGATGACACGTCCTGCGAATTCGCTGGTCGGAGCGTCTCTCATTCTGCCGATTCCACTGACCTACCTATCGTGGTTCGTGCTGGCCGGCTCTTTCGATTCCGACGCATCGTCAGAGGTTCTGCGATGGCTCTGGCTGCCTGCGGTCGCCATGCTCGACGTCGCCATCGCAGCAGCCGCATTGCACCTGCTCGTAGCAGACCTCCGCCGAGCCAGTGCCGCAGCCGCCTCCCTCCTCCTCTTGGTGCTGGTCTGGCCCTTCCTCGAGCTGACGGATGCACTTTCGACAATCATGACCGACGGTATGTCGTTCGGGTTGGGTATGGGCGACCCGCTGGTGACCTGCCTGATTGCGAGCCTGACTTCCGCACTGGTCTGGGCTGTCGCGGTGTTCCTGCCTGAGGCCTGAAGACGAGCATTCATGACAGGGAGCAGATTCCGTAGACCATGTCATCTGCTGGAACGAGGGGCAAGACGCTGACAGCCCTCGGCCTGACAGGTGCAGCGGCCACGGTACTGCTCGGTTTCCTGTGGGCGCCGGAAGTCGATGCGGAGGCGTGGAAAGCGCCTGAGGCCTACCGGATACTGTTCTGGCACGTCCCCTTCGCTTGGTCCTCGTTCCTCGCCTTCTGCGTGCTCTTCGTCGGCTCAGTGACTTGGTACACGCGCCGCTCGGACATGGGGTGGAGGCTCATATGCACCGGCTCGGACCTCGGGCTGCTGTTCGGCTTGGGTGTGGTGATCTCTGGTCCCATCTGGGGCTCGGCAGAGTGGGGCGTGCCGTGGGACTGGGGCGACCTGAGGCTGAACACATACGGGCTCCTCACCGCGGTCGCCCTCTTCCTCGTGCTCGCTCGCAACTCTCAGCCCGACGGTCAGGACACCAGGGACACCATCGCAGCCGTCGGGCTGTTTGGCTTCGCTCTGGTCCCCATCACCGCTCTGGCGACGACTTGGTACCAGGAGCGCCATCCCGGAATCATCATCATCGAGAGCGAGGAGGCCGGGCTGGCGCCCGAGATAATGATGGTCCTGATCCTCGGCTTCGTCTCGTTCTTCCTGCTCTTCGCGGGCTTCGCCCTGCTTACTGACACCGTCCACCAGATGGAATCAAGACTGGGCCGCTTGCAGCGTCTTCTCGACGAGGAGGCGGTACATTGACCGGGCTGACCGAACTCGCCGTCGTGTACTTCGCTCTCATTGGCCTGATAGGTGTCTACGTCTACCGACTGTTCAGCAGGTTGGCTGACCTCGACGCGCGTATGGCGGCTGCCGAGGACGTCCTCTCAGACGACGAAATCGAGTGATTTACCCATTTTTCCCTCCGGGAACCCTTGAAACGGGCGGGCTGAGCGGAGAGCAGGGAGCATCATGCCAGCCGGAGCCTTCTGCATCGTCTGCGGGGCGCCCCCGCCACTCACCACCGAGAGGATGTGCGAGGCGTGCATGAGGCAGCGCACGACGCTGTCCAAGATACCTGAGATAATCCAGCAGTCACGCTGCTCCAAATGCGACTCCTATGAGGTCAGAGGACGATGGTCCGAGATGGACCCCGATATCATCGCCGACCTTCGAATCCGCGAGAACCTGGTCACCGAGGAGCGGGCCAAGCAAGTCGATGTCGACTTCGCCGTCGAAGCCATCGATGACAGGACGAACCGACTCCACGTGGATGTCAAGGGATCCATCGAGGGGTACGAGTTCGAAGATCAGCACTCGATCCTGCTCCAGACGAGCAACGCCGTCTGCCCGGCCTGCGCGCGAAAGGCCGGCTCTTACTTCGAAGCCACCGTCCAACTCCGCTCTGCTGGGCGACGCTTGGACGACGCCGAGCTCAAGGAACTCAGGGCGACGCTGGACGAGATGCTCGGGAACATGGAGCCGGATCCCATGTTCTTCGTCACCAATGAGGGGCCGGTGACTGGGGGCTGGGACCTACAGCTCGGCTCGAAGGCCATGGCCAAGAACTGGGGGCGCAGACTGGTCAGGAGGTTCGGGGGGAGGATCAAAGAGACATCATCTGTAGTCGGCTCCAGCGACGGCATCGACGTGACCAGACTCACCCTCAGCTACCGCAAGCCAGCCTACGGGCTAAGGGATGTCATCAGATTCAGACAGCAGTTCTGGCTCATCGACGGTTGGCAGAAGGACGGCCCGAGCCTGCGCAGACTGGATCGGTTCGAGCGAACCGGGGTATCATGGCGTGACATGGAGAAGTCGACAGTCGTATGCCCGACTAAGGAGCAGCACGATGTGGAGGTCATGAACCGCGACAGCTCCGCTGCCGAGGTGATGGACCCGACGGACTACAAGATGGTCACGGTGGCGCTCCCGTACGACGACGACGGCACCGCCTCACGCCTGCGCATCGGCTTCATAGACGGAGCATGGCTGGCGTTGCCGGGAGCAGTCAACGAGGTGTGAGCATGGGCGAGAGTGACATGGCCTCCCTGCTCACCGAGCTAGATGCCAGTGGTATGGCCGGGCTCACTCGCAGTTTCGCAGACGACCTCGAGGCCGCGATGGCAGCCGAGGTCGGCATCGAGGACGACTCCGACTGGAGCGGTGTCCTCTGCCTCGGCATGGGCGGCTCCGGGGCAGGAGGGCGCTTCCTCAAGGCACTGGCCGACGCGGAGGGCGGCCTTCCCTTCGTCGTATGGGGCGACTACGGCCTGCCGAGCTGGTGGGGCCCCGAATGGCTGGTTCTGGCCACTTCCTACTCGGGCAACACCGAGGAGACCCTGGACGGTGTGTGCGAGGCTCTCGAGTCTGGCGGCACCGTGGTGGGCGTGTGCTCGGGCGGACAACTCGTGGAACTGCTCGATGGCAGCGACGACTCCGTCTCGCTCGCAGTCCCCGGCGGCCAGATGCCACGCTCGGCATTCGGCCACATCCTCGGCACCCAGCTCGCCGCCTGCTGGGCACTGGGCCTGCTCGCCGCGCCTAGCGCGGATGAGAGGGCAGCGATGGTCGAGCGCCTCAGGGCTGCTTCAGCTGACGCTGATCTGATTGATGGCGACGGCATGTCCGAGACGATGGCTCGCTCCATAGCCGGACGCGAGGTCGGAATCGTGGCACCCACCGAACTCGGCCCGGCCGCGTATCGATTCGCCTGCCAGCTGAACGAGAACTCGGCGGCGTTCGCGCACCACGCAGAGGTTCCCGAGATGAACCACAACGAGATCGTAGCATGGTCCGCAGAAGACACATCATCCCGAGGGCTCATCGCATTCACATCCGACGGCACGCGCCCGCGCGCGCGAGCGCGCATAGGCTGGATGCTGGACAACATCGAGACCGAGATCGTTTGGCGCATCGAGTGCGAGGGCGCCAGCCTGCTCGAGCGGCTGCTCTACGCAGCTCACGTCACCGACTGGGTGTCGATCGCGCTCGCGCTGCTGAACGGCAAGGATCCCTCTGAGATGGCTGCGATAGACTCGCTCAAGGTGCACTTGGCGAGCATTCAGTAGAGCGGCCCGAGGACCAGTCTAGGGTCGGGGTAGTCGAGCAGCGCCTGCTCCCTATCCTCGGGTGCGACGACCCCGGGGAGGTCATGTGTCTCAGGCTCGACGAGCGAGAGCTGGAAGTGGAGGTGCGGCTCCCAGCCGCCGTTCTCGTGGCGGGCTCCGAACCAGGCTATCTCCTCGCCCGCACCCACCTTCTGACCCACTGTCTTTCCTTCGATTGAGGCCGCGTCCATATGGCCGTAGAGCGCCCACACCGGAGTCCCATCTATGTCGTGCCTGGTGATGACGACGTTGCCGTAGTCACCCGGTTCGGGGTTGTAGCCGAAGTGGGAGACCTCCCCCTCAGCGAAGGCCATGCAGGGAGTCCCCACCGGGCCACCGATGTCGATTCCTATGTGTATCAGGCGAGTTCCGCCGAACAACTCGGTGTTGTACATGTTAGGGCGGACCTCGTCGTACTTGCCGACGCTGTATTCGGTCTTAGGAGGCGTCCATGTGCCTCCGCTCAAATCGAGGACCGTGTAGTCCTCAGGCAGGTGGACCACGGGGCGGTACTCGTGAGCCGACCAGCCGACCATGGCGTTGCGAGAAGGATGACATTCATTCGTCTTCTGCTGGTATTGAAGGCAAATCTTTCACATCATCTGGATTAGTCCCATCTGAGGTATCTGGTAACTCTGGCAATTCCTTGCCTCCCGCTTTTGCTTTGATTCCGTATCCAATCATCTTCTGTCCCGTGTTTCCGATGCCCTGCTTTCCTTGGTAGGTAGTGACTGCTTCACCATACTTCTTGTTTGCATCCTTCAGCCCCTTACCAATCCCTGCCAATCTATTGCCGAACAGGATGTGTCGCTCGTACATCTCCACAGCCAAAGCCTTGATTTTCTCGGTATTCTGATCCACTTGGTACGCGGCCCATTCGTCCCTGATCATGCTGAGTAATGCCATCGCCATTGTTGGTGACGCCAGAAGAACTCCTTTGAGATAAGCAGCCTCTTGGAGGGGGACCTTTTTCCTACTTCCTACACCGTGCCCTTTGTCGTTCTTGTATGCCATTTCGAGAACATGGCTGGCAGGTATGAAGACGATGGTGAACGATGGGCCTTGATGACCAAAGTGCTCCTCCAAGCAAGTTGGGTAGTCTCTCCCAGATATCCCTTTGACTGCCCCCCAGATGTTATCCGCTACAGTCGCGAATGCAGCATCCCTATCCTTGGGGTCATCTAATATCATGGCGTCATCATACAGCTTTATCAGCGGTCCAACCAGCCCTTTTGCGTCCACCGCAACAGCTGAACCATCTGTTATCTTGACAACGAAGTCCGGTCTAGCGAGAGAATTTGTAGTACTCTTCGTCAGAACCAAATTGTCGAAGTAATTGACGTTCTCGACCAATCCTGACATCTTCAGTATTGCCTCGAATGTAGACTCTCCCCAGCGACCCCTCTCGCCGATACCGGCAGACATCGCCATTGTCAGACCACGAGTCGTGACTCTGGTCTTCTCAGCTTCATCAGTGAGCTCATCTTTGAGTTGTTCTAATTCCCCGAACTTCTCGAGAATATCTTCACTCAAATCTTTGATTTTCTCTAAGGGCAAGTCTTCAAGAACTGCAACTTCGACCGTAGCCTTCCTCTTCTCAATCACGTCCATAATGGCGTCGGCAGCCAGACTTTCGAACTTGGAAACATAGTCGGGTTCCTCAATCGACTCCGGTTTCATCTTGCTGATGTAATAAGCAAGCCCAATCAAGCCCCCAAGGAGCATCAGGTCTACTGCGAATTCGGCATCTAGAGCCATAGCCACAGTCCTAGTAGGGAGTTGAGGGTATTTCAACTCTCAGAAACTCATACCCTTCGAGCTTAGTCAGTGGTCGGATTAGGGCACATTAGCCAATCCGGGCGAGCTACGAGTGGCATGAGGACACGCAGGATTGCTATACTGCTTTCCAACCTCGTACCTCACCCGAGTTACTCCGTTGAACTTGAGCAGTACCCCACGGACGGCGACTTGGCGGCCCGCTGGCTCTCCGACATCAGTTGTCGTCGTCGAGCCACTCTTGTCCGTAGTATTCCCACTGCTCCTCAGTCCATCCCGGCGGTAGGCCACCGGCGGGTCTGGGCGGGGCTTGCTGTACCGCCGCGGGTGCGGGCGGTGGAGCGCCTGGGGGTTGCCCGAGGGCATGCGAGGCGGTTCTTCTCGACCTTAGGCGCAGGATCAGCAATGTAGCTGTCCCTGCGACGATTGCCGCGATGAGTACGATCATCGGGAGATTGCTCTTGACGTGACGCTCCGCGTCTGCTGGATAGTAGTCGGCCTCGTCGGACCAACCGTCGCCATCGGTGTCGATGCAGCCTAGTCGGTCCTCGATCGAGGCTCCAGCCACTCCGGGGCAGTCGTCGGAGAGGTCGGTCCCCGATTGGTCGGCGTAGCCATCCCCGTCATCATCCGACCACAGCAGTTTGTCGTTCGGATAGGGATCGCTGGCCTCAGACCAGCCGTCACCGTCGCCGTCCAGGCAACCCAGACTGTCCAGGGTCGAGTTGCCCCAGACGTCGGGGCAGCCGTCGGGGGCGCTGGCGGGCGCGGGGTTGTCACCGTACCCGTCGGAGTCGCCATCGGCCCACT